>OGJJ01001982.1_pt1 | contig 14251 bp, 10 predicted proteins | sample 1572081 | NCBI WGS metagenome assembly OGJJ01 (sample SAMEA2582122, study PRJEB24529) | metagenome | biome: Human gut stool | place: China | collected 2011
ATGGTATACAGGATCTTTGCGCCGTTCAGTTCCATTTGTTACGTTTCACCCCCTTCGTCACGGGGCTCAGCCTCCGGCTCCGGGGCGGGTTCGGGGTCGTCCTCCACAGAGACATCCACCGAGGGCCCGGCCGGTGCAAGGGGCTTGTACTTGCCGGTTATTTGCAGGTAGTAGATCGTAACACGGGGGAACAGCAAGGGCAGAACGCTGGCAAAGGGCTGGAAGCAGGGTGCCCCGATGGACACGATGATCCACACCGCCTGCAAAAGCATTCTGACGTTGTAGGAAGCTTGTAATGTGGCTTTGCGCCGCTTCTCATCCTGCTCGTCGATGACCTTCTGACACACGATGCAGATGCCCGCAAAGTTGCCGATGGCCACGGCTGCGCCGATGAGACTGCCCAGAACGACAGTGTAATCAAATTTCACCCAGCCAACCAGGTGCAGCGCTGCAAAGGCCACCCACAGGGCAGCGGTACAGATGGCCGTGCCGCAGGCGATGCGCGTCAGCTCCTTTTTGGATTCCGGCTGTAGTTTCATAAAGGGGAACCTCCTGTGATGTTTACTGATGTGAGTTGAACCCCACCCGCTTCGGTTTTTCCTTTTTGGCGCGGTCCAGGTGTTCCTTGGCAAAATACCAGAAGTTCTGCGCCCCGGAGGCAAGCCCCAGCAGGATGGCCGGCAGGAACACCCATTCCGGCCAGCTCCAGCTGTTCACCGCCCACCAGGCACCACCCAGGCACATGACCAGCGGCAGCAGCATATTCAGGCCCAGCTGGGTCAGCCAGACAAGATCTTCCAGCGCCTTGTACCAGCCCTTCATGCGGTGTCGCCCTCCCTCTGTGCGCAGGCCCGAGCCAGCAGCCGCCGCACCCTTTCGCAATGGTTTCGCTCCGGTAAGGAAGCTCATATGGATAGTATAATTCAATCCACTGAACTTTTCAATCAATTTTCCACCGATTTTTGGTAAAACTTCATAGTTCGTTCACACTAACGCCATAATTGTACGTCCACGGTGGAGTATGTCCGTCTCCGGCAGCAACAATACCAAAAATATGATAGGTTTCTTGTGCAAAACACAAAAAACCGCCCAGCTCATTTGAGAGCCGGGCGGCGGTTATCCTGGAAGTGCGGGGGTCAGCTGTCCTTGCGCTTGATCCACACCTGCGTGCCGTAGAAGGGATTGGCAGTGCCAAGGCACAGACCCTGGTCGGTGGTGGCGAAGGCCCGCAGACCATGATTGTAGGGGTCTCCAAAGCCGTCCACGGTGATGGTCTGGAAGTTCACGCCGTCCTCCGAAACATACAGGTCAAAGCCCTGCTTTGCCTTGCGCAGGTAGTTGAGCAGCCGGATGGCACTGGCAATGTTGCCGATCGTGATGTTTTTGAACACGAATTTGTAGGAAAACTTGATGGTCTGGGCCAGCGTGTCGGGGTTCCCGTTGCCGTCGGGGTCCGTCATCTGCAGTGCCTTCATCAGGGTCTTGAGGTATTCCCACTGGGTCTTCCACTGCGCAGGGGTGCGCGTCAGCAGGTTGCCGTTGACGAACTGACCAATGCACTCCAGCATGCTGCTGGTGTCAAAGGTGCCCACATACAGCTTGCCATCGTACACCTGCATCCGCCAGATGTACTGGTTCTCGCTGCGCCCAAAGCCGGACTTTAAACCAGAAAGGCTGCCGGAGGGAAACATCCTGGTGGCATTGCCCACCACAAGCTCCATGTTCTCGTCCCTGTCCATGCGGTACAGGTTCACCGACTGTTCCAGATTGGCGTTGATGAACCGGCAGTCCAGTCCGCCGCCAAACTGACCGTTGGCGTTCTTGCCGGTCTTGGCGAAAAGGATGCGCTCCAGTGCGATCTCTTCATCGTTGTACTCACCAATATAGAGGTGGTCGTTGTACACGATCAGGTTCGCCGCACCGGAGCGGGTGCGTTCCGGGTCGATGCCAAAGGTGTAGCGGGCACCGTCCTTTTCCTGATCGCCCGCCACGGGTGTCCATGTGAAGGTGCCGTCCGCATTCTGGTCCCCCCGCACCAGTGCAAAGGACTGCATGGTGTTGTCGTCCGGCATATTGTCCTCGGTGCCGGTGCAGATGGACACATACAGCCGACCGTTGTACTCAGCCATATCCCAGATACTGCCGCCGTAGATGCTGTCGGCGTAGTGATAGGCGGGGTAGTGGAACAGGCTGTCGGAATCCGCGATCTGGGTAAAGCCCTTTTCCGGGTCGGAGGAGATCAGCAGGGCGGCGCTGCTCTTGCCGGTGGCGGCATCCATGGTCACGTTGCTGATGACCAGCTGATCCTTGTAGACGCACATCCCGCGGATGCCCACGGAGATGCCCTGCTGGTAGGCTGCGGCATAATCCTGCACACTGTTCAGACCGATATACACTGGCTTGCACACATCGGTGGTGGGGTCCACCTGCCAGATGCTGGGCAGAAAGCCGATGCCGCCGCCGCCCACACTGCCGCAGAAGTACAGCTTGCCGTGATACTCCAATGCGTTGCGGAACAGGGGTGTGTAACCGTTATAGGAGCCGGACATCAACAGCCTGGTCTCGCCGGTCCTGGTGTTGATCTTCACCAGCACGCCCTTGGGCCGACCGCCATCCTCCTCGTTCAGAAAGAAGGTGCCGTTGTAAAGGGCATCAAAGGTGGCGGCAAGCACCTTATCATCGTATTCGTCGCCCAGACTGCTCTTCATCAGGGAGAGGGTGTTGCCGATGGCGGCGTAGCAGGTGCCCACATACAGCCAGTCCCCGTAGCCGACCGCCGACCATGCGTAGTTCTGACCCCGGTCACCGGCGTTGTAGGCGGCATCCTCCGGGTCAGTCACCACCGCCACCGCGCTGTCTCCCAGATAGTCCACGATGCCGTCTGCGGTTTTGACATCCTTTTCCGGGTGGGTGATCTTCTCAAACGTCTGGTCGTCCTTGCTGTAAAAGAAAGCGTTGCATTCGTCGAGAGGTTCCGGAGTGGTCAGTTCCTCCCAGCCATCGGCCTGCCCGACCGCCTCCGTGCCTTCTGCCGACACCAGAAGCTGCACCGGCAGAGCGGACAGCATCGCTGCTGCCAGCACGCCGCTGATGACACGTTTCCAGTTCATATCGTTCTCCTTATCTACTCTGCCATTTCTTCAAAAACAGGAAAGAGCTGTCAATGATTTTCATTGTAGCACAGTCCTGTCGGAAGCGCAAAGGTGCCTTGCTGCTTTTTGCGGATGATCCTTGTAAAATCTGTGTAGAAGTCCGCAAAAAAGCCGCCCAGCTCATTTGAGAGCCGGGCGGCAAAAGGCAGACTTTTGAAAATGATTTACCAGAGGTTTGCGGTCTCGTTATACAGGCCCTCGTAGCTCTTGGCGGAGAGGTCCCAGCTGAAATCGCATTCCATGTCGTGCTTGACGAGGTTGTGCCAGTCCTCTTTGTTGTAGTAGCGGTCCTGTGCACGGCAGCAGGCATCGTACAGCTCATGGGCGCTGTAACCGGCAAAGGTAAAGCCATTGCCCTCGCCCAGCGTGCAGTCATGGATGGAATCCCGCAGGCCGCCGGTCTCGCGGACGATGGGAGGCGTGCCGTAGCGGCAGGCCACCATCTGTGCCAGGCCGCAGGGCTCGCTCTTGGAAGGCATGATGAACACGTCTGCACCGGCGTAGATCTCCTGAGACAGGGCGGGCTCAAACCCGATGTAGGTGCCCACGCGGCCCGGGTGACGGGCGCACAGGTCAGAGAAGAAGGTCTCGTACTGGTTCTCGCCGCTGCCCAGAATGACCAGCTCGATGCCGCGGTCCACCAGACCGTCGGCAACGCTCTGCACCAGGTCAAAGCCCTTCATGCCGACCATGCGGCTGACCATGGCAAAAACGGGGCTGCCGTCCTTGTGCAGGCCAAACTTGTTCTGCAGGGCCTCCTTGCACTTTGCCTTGCCCTCTTCAAAGTTGGTGACATCGTAGTTGAAGGGGATCTTGGGGTCGGTGGCGGGGTTGTTGGCCTCCATATCGATGCCGTTCAGGATGCCGCAGAGCTTATACTGCTTTTCCCGCAGCAGGGCATCCAGACCGTAGCTGAACCAGGGATCCAGGATCTCCTGTGCGTAGGTGGGGCTGACGGTGGTGATCTTATCCGCCGTCTCAAAGGCACCCTTCATAAAGTTGGCGCAGCCATCGTACTCCACGATGTGCTGGTCACGGTGGCCGATGCCGCAGGTATCCTCCAGGATATCGGTGCCGTACTTGCCCTGATATGCGATGTTGTGGATGGTGAAGATGGTCTTGATCCGGTTGAACTTATCCAGATGGCGGTAGTACAGGTTCAGGTAAACGGGAACCAGTGCGGTCTGCCAGTCGTTGCAGTTGATGATATCGGGGGTGAAGTCGATGTAGAACAGAGTCTCCAGCACGGCGCGGGAGAAGAAGGCGAAGCGCTCGCCGTCATCGTAGAAGCCGTACAGGCCGCGGCGCTTGAAGTAATACTCGTTGTCCAGGAAGTAGTAGGTCACGCCGTTGACCTCAGCCTTGAACAGGCCGCAGTACTGGCTGCGCCAGCCCACGGGCACCGAGTAGTTGGTGACATACTCCAGCTTGTCGCGCATTTTCAGGTCGCCGTACAGCGGCATGATGACGCGGGCATCCACGCCGTCCTTGACCAGAGCCTTGGGCAGGGAGCCTGCCACATCGGCCAGACCGCCGGACTTGGCAAAGGGGGTCGCTTCCGAAGCGGCATACAGGATCTTCATAGTATTTCTCCTTTCCAGAAAAAAGGGCGGATACGCAAAGAGCGGGCGGGGGCGCAAAGGCCCCCGCCCCTCTTTGAGAGGGGCTACCGGGGAGGGGAGCCGCCCCTGTGAAAGTTTCAATGTGTCAGGCTCAGACGGTGTGGTTCTTCTGAACATAGACCGGGAAGCTCTCGGTACCGGAGAGCTTCTTTTCGGCAGTCACACGCACGTTCTTGTCGGTGACAACGCAGTCCAGCTGAGCGCCTGGTTCCACAACGGTATCCTGCATCAGGACACAGTTTCTGACCACAGCACCCTTCTTGACGCGAACACCGCGGAACAGCACGCAGTTCTCCACGGTGCCCTCAATGACACAGCCATCGGCCAGCAGGGAATTGCTGACGGAAGAGCCGTTGACGTAGCGCACGGGGTTGTCGTCACGGATCTTGGTGTAAACGGGGCTCTCTTTGGGGAACAGAGCGTTCAGGTTCTTCTCATCGATGAGCTTGAGGTTCTCATCAAAGTAGCTCTTCATGTCGCAGACATGGGCCACATAGCCAGTGTACTCCAAAGCACGGATGTTCAGGATGTTGACGTTGTGGGCCAGGATGTCACGCTCAAAGTAGATCAGGCCGCGGGAGGTCGCATCCTTGACCAGCTTGATCAGGGTCTCGCGCTCCAGAACGTAGATGTTCAGGTCCAGGTTCTGGACACCGGAGCGGTAATCGTTGAACAGCAGCTCGGTCACACGGCCATCGGCATCCACAGTCAGGGTGTAGTTGTCGTTCTTGCGGCCCTCGGGGATCTCGGTCTTCTGGTAGGCGACGGTCACATCCGCGCCGCTTGCCTGATGGGCAGCCAGCAGGGCGTTGAAATCGTAGTTGATGGCGATGTTGGCATCGCTCATCACAACGTACTTCTCCTTCTGGTTCTCCAGGTAGCTCAGAATGGAACCCAGAGCCTCCACACGGCCGGAATAGATGCGCACGCCCTTTTCTGCAAAGGGAGGCACGATGTTCAGGCCGCCGTGACGGCGGGCCATATCCCATTCGCGGCCGGTGCCCAGATGATCCATCAGGGAGTGGTAGTTCTTGCGCACCACGATGGAGACATTGGAGATGCCGCAATTTGCCATGCTGGACAGCATAAAGTCCACCATGCGGTAACGGCCTGCAAAGGGGATCGAAGCCATGGTGCGCTCAGCCACAAGCTCCGGTACGGTGTTATCATAGCTGTTGGGGAAAATGATGCCCAACGCATTGTTGTTCTGGCTCAGCATACTTCCTCGCCCTCCTTGACGGAATCAAATACTTTGGCACCCTCTTTTACGGTAGCGCCTGCGCCAACGGTAAGGCCGGTACCCACATGTGCAATGGGGCCCTCGCCGCCGATCTTGGCACCGGCACCCACCACAACGTCCTCAGCCAGGATGCAGCGCTTGACCACGGCACCTGCCTTGACCACAACGCCATCCATCAGGACAGCATCCTCAACGGTAGCGCCCTCTTCCACGGTAACGCCTGCGCTCAGGACAGAGTGCTGGACGCGGCCATAGATCTGGCAGCCCTCGGTGATGAGGGAATCCTGCACCACGGCGCGGGGGCCGATCTTCTGGGCGGGCAGCACGGGGTTGCGGCTGTAGATCTTCCACTTCTTGTCGAAGATATCAATGCCGGAGTTCTCGGGGTCCAGGACCTCCATGTTGGCTTCCCACAGGCTGTCGATGGTACCCACGTCACGCCAGTAGCCGTTGAAGTGGTAAGCATACATCTTGCGGCCGTCGCGCAGCAGCGCGGGGATGATGTTCATGCCGAAGTCGTTCTTGGAGTTGGGGTCTGCCTCGTCCTCTTCCAGATACTTCTTGAGGACATCCCAGTTGAAGATGTAGATGCCCATGGAAGCCAGATTGGACTTCGGCACAGGGGGCTTCTCCTGGAACTCGGTGATCTTGTCGTCCTCGTCTGCGACCATCAGGCCGAAACGGGAAGCTTCCTTCCAGTCAACTTCCATGACGGCCACAGAGAACTCTGCGCCCTTCTCCTTGTGGAAGCGGAGGAAGTCGGCGTAATCCTGCTTGCAGATCTGGTCGCCGGACAGGATGATGACGTACTCCGGGTCATAGCTGTCGATGAAGCTGATGTTCTGGTAGATGGCGTTTGCAGTGCCTTTGTACCAGTCGGTACCCTTTGCCTGCTCATAAGGAGGCAGGGTATGGACGCCGCCGTACAGACGGTCCAGGTCCCAGGGCTGGCCGTTGCCGATGTACTCGTTCAGCTTCTGGGGCTGATACTGCGTTGCGATGCCAACGGTATCGATGTTGGAGTTGACGCAGTTGGACAGCGGGAAGTCCACGATACGGTATTTGCCGCCAAAGGACACCGCCGGTTTTGCCGTTTTCTGTGTCAGCGCGTACAAGCGCGAGCCACGTCCGCCGGCAAGGATCATTGCCACGATTTCTTTTGCCATAGCTATATTCTCCCCTTTAAACATTTCCTTATATTTGGGTGGAAATGGTTCAACAATGTAAAAGCTTACTCCTTGGGCGCCGCCGCTTTTTTGGTGCGGGGCTTACGGGCGGGCTTTGCAGCGGGCTCTGCCTCGGCGGCGGTTTCGGCCTTGGGTTTGCGGCCACGCTTGGCCGGGGTCTTTTGTTCCGCAGCGGCTTCTGCCTTGGCCGTCTTCTTCACGGTCTTTTTGGGCTTTTCCTCCGCGGGCTTTTCAGCCTTGGCCTTGGTGGTGCGGGTGGTTTTCTTTGCGGTCGTCTTCCCTGCCTTTTCCGTGGCCTTGTCCTCCGCTTTCTTGCGGGGGGAGCGCTTTGCAGGCACCTCAAAATAGAGGGTGCTCATGGGCGGCAGGGTGATGGTGATGCTCTGCTCAAAGCCGTGCAGCGGCTTCTTCTTGGTGCGGACCGCCTTGTTGTGGACAGCACCGGAGCCGCCGAATTCCGCATCATCACTGTTCAGGATCTCTTTATAAGTACCGGAGACCGGGGCACCCAGCGTATAGCCCTCGCGCAGGACGGGGTTGAAGTTGCAGACCACCAGCACCTGCTTGCCGGCGGCATCCTTGCGCAGGAACGCCACCACGCTCTGCTGAGAGTCGTCCGGGACGATCCACTGGAAGCCCTCCCAGCTGTAATCGATCTGCCAGAACGCAGGCGTGTTCTTGTAGAACTTGTTCAGCGTCTTGACATAGTTCTGCAGCTCGGTGTGCTTATCGTAATCCAGCAGCATCCAGTCCAGCGGCTTCGTCTCGTTCCACTCGGTGAACTGACCGAACTCCTGGCCCATGAAGAGCAGCTTCTTGCCCGGGTGGGCCAGCATGTAGCCGAAGAACGTGCGGAGGTTTGCAAACTTGGCCTCGTAATCCCCCGGCATCTTGTTGATGAGGCTGCCCTTGCCGTGCACGACTTCATCGTGGCTGATGGGCAGGACGAAATTCTCGCTGAACGCGTAGAAGAAGCTGAACGTGACCTTGTTGTGATTGCCCGCGCGGAAGAGCGGGTCGGTCTTCATGTAGCTGAGCATGTCGTTCATCCAGCCCATGTTCCACTTGAAGTTGAAGCCGAGGCCGCCATCCGAGGCAGGCTTGGTGACCAGCGGCCAGGCCGTGGACTCCTCGGCGATCATGTACTTGTGGGGGTGGCGGCCCAGCACGGTGCTGTTCAGCTTGCGCAGGAACGCGACGGCCTCCAGGTTTTCCTTGCCGCCGTCCTTGTTGGGCTCCCACTCGCCCTGCTTGCGGTTGTAATCCAGGTACAGCATGGATGCCACGGCGTCCACCCGCAGGCCGTCGATGTGGTACTGCTCCAGCCAGTACAGCGCGCTGGAGATCAGGAAGCTCTGCACCTCATTGCGGCCAAAGTCGAACACCATGGTGCCCCACTCTTTATGCTCGCCGCGCTTGGGGTTGGGGTCCTCGTAGCAGGGCTCGCCGTCAAAGCGGTAGAGGCCGAACTGGTCCTTGGGGAAGTGGGCAGGCACCCAGTCCATGATGACGCCGATGCCGGCCTGATGGAGCTTGTCCACAAAGGCCATCAGGTCTTTGGGGGTGCCGTAGCGGCTGGTGGGGGCAAAATAGCCCGTGACCTGGTAGCCCCAGCTGCCATCGAACGGATACTCCATGACGGGCAGCAGCTCCACATGGGTGTAGCCCATCTCGGTGATGTACGGGATGAGCTGGTCTGCCAGCTCCGAGTAGTTGTAAGGGACATTGCCCTCTTTGGTCTTCCAGCTGCCCGCGTGCATCTCGTAGATGTTCATGGGGCCGTTGATCACGTCAGCTTTCTTCTGGGCGGCCTGCCAGCTCTCGTCATGCCAGGCATAGCCGTTCAGGTCGTAGACCTTGCTGCCGTTGGACGGGCGGGTCTCGGCGTGGAACGCGTAGGGGTCGGCCTTATAGACCAGATCCCCCGCGCGGGTGGTGACGCAGTATTTGTACACGTCGTATTCTTTCATGCCCGGGATGAACAGCTCCCAGACAGAATCGCCGTCTACTTTGCGCATCGGGTGGCTTCCCGGTTTCCAGCTGTTAAAATCGCCCACCACGCTGATGGCCACGGCATGCGGTGCCCAGACGCGGAATACCACGCCCGTCTCCCCGGCCCGCTGCTCAATGTGCGCGCCAAAGTAGCGGTACGCTTCACAGTTATTGCCCTGCTTGAACAAATACACAGGCAGGTCCGATGGACTGCTGTGGATCTTTTCCTCAGTCGGTTTCATAAACGCTCCTCCCCGTATCGGCTGCCGGATGGCAGTCTGATACCTTTTACTCTATTATATTAAAAAATTATTTCCGATTTTGCAAGGCTTTTTCCATAAAATGTACCATAATCTTTTCCTTAATATTTTTCTTATATATACAAACTCGCCAATTTTAAACGAGAAATATCAGCAAACCTGACAGAAACCGGACAAAAAAGAAACATCCGTCCCTTTTTGTGCGGAAATTGCACAGAAAGAAACGGATGTTTTTTCTTAAAATTTACCAGCGCTGCCAGCGGCTCAGTTCACAACGTAAACATTGACCTGGATGGCGCCATTGATGACCGACTCGGCGTAGGTCTCATAGAACAGGTCCACAAGGATGTGGCCGTTCTGCAGGGCAATGCCGGTATCGGTGGCCACCGCGTAGCCGTAAACAAAGCTGCCATCGGTGGAGGTGATATACAGCAGGGTACCGTAAGGGATGACACTTGGGTCCACGGCCACGGTGCCATAGCCCAGGCCTAAGCCGGACGAGCCCTTGCCGCTCTTGGAATAATAGCCGGTGGCCTTGCCCGTAAGCACCTGGCTGTAGGAGGACGGCGGGTTGGTGGTGCCGTCCGGGCCGGTCAGGGGCGAAACGGGAGCGCCCGCGCCGTAGGTCTTGACCACATGGTTCGTGGGCTCCGCGGTGGTGGTCACATCCACCACCATGCTGTTCTCCAGCTCGCCGTCCACATAGCGCTCACGAGTGGTAACGGTCTGCTGGCCCTCCGAGCCATGCTGGAGGGTGGTGGTGCGGCCGGTGTTGCGGAAGTACAGGCTGGTGTAGACATACTCGGTATCGTAGGGGATGGTCTGGGTCTCCACCTTGTCCTGATAATCCACACGGTGCACCACGATCTTGCTGCCCACCGTGACCAGATCGTTGAGGGCAGGCTCCGTGTAGTCGTCGGCATCCAGCGTGATGCCCGCGCGCTCCAGCGCGTCGGCCACGGTGCCGACGGCCATCTTGACGGAATACTCCTGCCCGTCCGCCTGAATGCTGACGGCAAACGCGCGCTCAATGTTCAGGGAAGCAAGGTTGCCGCTGAACGCAGTGTAGTAGACGTTGTCGCCTTTCTCGGCCTCAATGCCGGAAAGGTTCATCACGCGGGCAGTGTCACTCTCAGCCGAGGTGAGGACCACCTGCCGCGCACCGTGGGAGTCGGTGACGTAAGTCAGGCGCAGATTCGCGGCGGTCACAGCCAGCGTGAACACAAGGCACGCCGCCATGACGCAGAACGCCAGCACACGGTGAGAGACTGCACGGCTGCAGTCCGTGATTGCTTTTTTAAATTTGACGGAAGCGATACGAGACAACTCCTCTCTTTTCATCATTTGGGTTCCGGGAGCCGGATGCAGGCACCCATTGCTCCACGCGCAGGCAGTACCCGCCTGTGCTCGGGCCGTCTTCGGACGGAATTTCACTTCATCTTTGTGAATTTTTATACGCTGCAACGTCTGTTGGTTCGTTGAGCGGGCATTATTTTAGCAGACTGAGCCCGATTTGTCAAATCCGCCGTCTGGACTTTGTTAGATGCTTGACATAGTTCTTTGTGCAATTTGCACAGTGTTTTCCCTGAAATATATTATTTTAGAGTATTTCTTTCTGATTTTCGCACAAAATAGTTGTCTTATTCGTTCATAATTTTTTAACATCTAAATTTGATTTTCCGGGGGGTAAAATTGCAGTTTCAAAGCCCGTTTTAGTGACTGCAAACCGACCGCAAACGGCCAATTTCCGCACAAATTCGGCACTGATTTTTTGTAAAAATCAACGCCGAATTTCTTTTGAATTTCTCGCTAAAAATGGCGTTTAGCAAAATGCCGAAACGTAAAAACACGTAATAAAAAAATATGCACTTCCGCCTTGGCCGCCGCTCTGGTACAATCGGGCCAGCAACCCGGGAAGCACCGCCCTGCGGCCGCAGGCAAACCCCATGGGGAGATACATTACGAGACACATTATATAATAGAGAGGAGGCCCCATGGCCCTAAAAGCCTATTCCCTCGCCCGGGACGGAGCACTGCACCTGACCCCGCATTTCCGGGTGCGGGAGTTCGCCTGCCGGGATGGTTCCGACCCCATTTTTGTGGAGGAAGAATTGGCCGCCCTGCTGGAAGCCATCCGTCTGCATTTCGGGTGTCCGGTGGCCATTACCAGCGGGTTCCGCACCGCCGCCCACAACGCTTCTATCCCCGGCGCTTCGCCCCACAGCCAGCATCTGTACGGGCGGGCCGCTGATTTCCGGGTGGAGGGCGTCAGCGTGGCGGAAGCCGCCGCCTACGCTGAGACCCTGCTGCCCGGCAAAGGAGGCATCGGGCGCTACCCGCCCCGCAAAGGCCGCGCCTGCGGCTGGGTACATCTGGACACCCGCGGCACCAAAGCCCGCTGGACGGGCTGAGAGCGGCCCATCCAGCGATTTGAAATTTACCACCAAAATAAGAAAGGAGAACCCTCTATGAAAAAGCCCTGCAAGATCTCTGCCTCTACCATGGCCCGCACCGCCGCGCTGGCGCTGGCCCTGACCAACCAGCTGCTGAGCTGTACCGGCCATTCCGTGCTGCCCATCGAGTCCGAACAGCTGGAGCAGCTGGTAAGCACCGGCATCACGGTGGCAGCGGCGCTGGTGAACTGGTGGGAGAACAACAGCTTCACCCCCGAAGCCATTGAGGCCGACCAGTACCTGACCCGTCTGAAGCAGAAATAACGGCACAAAAAAGCACCCCGAGGCTGATATTGCCCCGGGGTGCTGCTGCTTGTACCGTAAAAAGAGCTTATTTCATTTCCCAAACGACATCTTCCGCAGCCACATGGTTTGCCTGTGCGGCATCGTGTGCATCGGCAGCCTTTGCAAAGCTGCCCGTGGTAACGGACATTGCCGCCAGCACCAGCATGGCCAGGGCGCAGCCCAGCAGCCGGATGGTCATTCCATTCACATTACCGTTCATCATTTCCAAGCTCCTTTTCCTCAGGCCGCCCGGCGGACACCATTCCGCCCGGGTCGGCACCCATTTTCCTGGCTGCGAGCCCCCTCTATTGGCCCGCAGCGATCCCAGACACGAAAAAAGCCCAGAGTGAACACACTCCAGGCTCCATTGTCTGCGTTGAGTTTATGATAGCGCTCCGGGCAGGTTTTGTCAAGAAAAATGAAGAGTTTTCACTTCACAGTATTCTTGCATTCATCTCATTTGTCTGCCCCCGCCCAAAACGCCCCGAAACCGTGCGGTCCCGAGGCGTTTCTTTTATGATTATAACGTATACAAGGCAACCGAGGGCTTTTCTGCTAATACAAGCTTCATTCGATACTGCTCCTTTCGCAAAAAAATTAGCAGCCAGGCACCGAAGCACATGACTGCTATGTAAGGAACGGGATTCTGTTTTAGGTCTACAAACTGAGATTTATAAAACCATTATCAATGTTCCTGCTGTAATCAGCATACATCCAATCAGGGATTTTGCAGTAAATTCTTCATGTAAGAAGATAAATGCCAAAATTAATGTAATAACAACACTTAATTTATCAATCGGAACTACTTTTGAAGCTTCGCCCACTTGCAATGCCTTGTAATAGCAAAGCCACGAAGCACCCGTTGCAAACCCGGATAATATAAGAAAAATCCAACTCTTTTTGCTGATTTCAGCAATTCCACTCTGTGCATTTGTGAGAAATACCATTTCCCAAGCCATTGCTACCACAACAACAGTTCTGATAGCTGTTGCAAGATTTGAGTTGACTCCATCTATGCCGACCTTTGCCAGTATAGAGGTAAGTGCTGCAAATATTGCAGACAGTAATGCAAATATTAACCACATACCATATTACCTCCTCAAATTTCGAGTTTTTGAGCTGTTCTTACTTTCTATTTTATCAGATATCGCCTACAGGTTCCATAGCTTCATAGCTCAAAATCTACACCATCCGGCGTAATCGAGGATAATCCCCGTACCGAATCGTTCCATGTGTCCGGCAAACTGAGCAACATAGAGAGAAGTCCTTTTCCTTTCAGGCTGAGCCCCTGATTCCACAGGTGGTCAAAATGGGCTTGTCCACCAGTAATTTAACCACTATAAACCCATAAATTTCCGTTCAAATTCCATCAAAATCGAACAGTCCAGACAGAATTTTGGGTATAGAAAAAGCCCGGAAATAGCGTATTTCCGGGCTTTTTTATCGTTTTTAAGTTGTAGATTAGCGCTTGGAGAACTGAGGTGCATCGCTGGCACGGCTTTGCCGTGCGCGCGATGCTTTGAGCTGGATTCAAATGCGCGTCCGGCTCGCCCCTTACGGGGCAACCGCCGGACATGCGCAGTCGCGCTCCCCAGTCCAGCTGGGAAGCAGGCAATAAAAAAGCAGTTCTGCCGAAGCAGAACTGCAAAAGTGCGATAAAAGGGTAAATCAGCGCTTGCTGAACTGGGGTGCGCGACGAGCAGCCTTGAGGCCGTACTTCTTGCGCTCTTTCATACGAGGATCGCGGGTCAGGAAGCCAGCCTTCTTCAGAACAGAACGGTTCTCCTCGTTCTGCTGCAGCAGGGCGCGAGCCAGACCGTGGCGGATAGCGCCAGCCTGACCGGAAACACCGCCGCCGGAAACGCGGACGACGACATCGTACTTGCCCTCCAGGCCCAGCAGGACCAGCGGAGAACGGACGATCAGCTTCAGGGTCTCCAGACCGAAGTAGTTGTCGATATCACGATCGTTGATGGTGATCTTGCCGGTGCCGGTGTAAACGCGAACGCGGGCAACGGAATCCTTACGACGACCAGTGCCGTAGAAATAAGGTTTGGTTT
>OGJJ01002004.1_pt1 | contig 14148 bp, 10 predicted proteins | sample 1572081 | NCBI WGS metagenome assembly OGJJ01 (sample SAMEA2582122, study PRJEB24529) | metagenome | biome: Human gut stool | place: China | collected 2011
GAGAGGTGGCGGAGAGTGGCAACAATTTCTTCTTTTTCTTTCGGACTGGAATTTCCTGCACTTCCTCATCCTCATAAAATTCCTGATTGTTTGTATCCATATTTCCTCCTTATGAAGTTCAGGTTAAAAAGTGTTCTATTTGTACAAATTTCATTATAACAGAAGCCTGCATTGCTTGACAAGGTCAATTCCCCACTCTACAATGAAGACTAATAATATATAAGAAACTACCGATAAAACCGTGGAGGAAAAAACATGATAAGAAAACAGGAAGGCACATTTTTGTCTGAGGCGGATGGACTGGAAATTTCTGCATTATGCATCATGCCGGAAGAAAAGACAGAGTACAGAGCAGTGATTCAGCTGGTTCATGGAATGAGCGAGCATAAAGAACGCTATATTCCTTTTATGGAATATCTGGCGGAAAAAGGGTACATAACAGTTATTCATGATCATCGCGGACATGGAAAGAGCGTGAAGAATCCGGATGATCTGGGATATATGTACGGTGGCGGAGCAGAGGCAATGCTTCAGGATATCGAGACAGTAAATAAAGAAATACACAGACATTTTCCGGACCTCCCGGTGATTTTGTTCGGGCACAGCATGGGATCTCTGGCGGTTCGTGCTTTTGCAGCAGAACATGATGACTGTATCGATATGCTGATCGTCTGCGGTTCACCCAGCTATAATGCATTTCGTCCGGTTGGAGTAGCTCTGGCAAAGGCGGGAAAAACTGTTTTCGGGCCTAAACACAGTGCGGGTCTGATCGAGATGATGTCTTTTGGAAGCTATGCAGTGCGCTTCAAAAAAGAAAAAAACCGTTTTTCCTGGATCTGCTCTGATCCGCAGGTTGTGCAGGATTATTCGGATTCAGAATACTGTGGATTTACCTTCACGGATGATGCATATCTGGCACTTTTTGACCTGATGAAAAGAGCCTATGATGTGAAGCACTGGAAGTGTACAAAGCCGGAAATGCCGGTGCTGTTTGTCAGTGGGGCGGAGGATCCCTGCATGGGAAATGTGAGACAGTTTGCGAAGGCTGTCCGTGCCATGCGTTGTGCAGGATACCGGGATGTCCGGGGAAAATTATATCCGGGAATGCGCCACGAGATCCTGAATGAGAAAGACAGGGAAAAGATTTATCATGATTTATTTACATATATCTGCAAAAAAGGACTTTGAACGCTCTGTGACAGAGTGATATAATAAAAACCTGAGTGCTCCTGCAGACATCTGTGAGAGGGCGCAACTACTGAGAAAACAGGAGGATTCGTAAATTATGAGAGCAAGTGGGATTTTACTTCCGGTATCCAGTCTTCCATCGAAATATGGGATCGGATGCTTTTCTGAGGAAGCATATGAGTTTGTAGACCAGCTGGCAAGAGCAGGACAGAAATACTGGCAGATCCTTCCTCTCGGACCTACTGGATATGGAGATTCACCATACCAGTCTTTTTCTACCTTTGCGGGAAATCCGTATTTTATTGATCTGGAGGCTTTTGTAAAAGAGGGATACCTGGATAAAAGTGATTGTGAGGACTGTGACTGGGGTACAAACGAGAGCTATGTGGATTATGAGAAGATTTATAATTCCAGATTTCGGCTTTTGAGAAAAGCCTTTGAAAATTATGACTGTGAGACAGATCAGGAGTACCGGAAGTTTGTAAAAGAAAATGCTGCCTGGCTGGAAGATTACAGCCTGTATATGGCAATCAAGGACAGTCTGAATGGGATCAGCTGGATCGAATGGCCTGCGGAACTCAAAAACAGAGAAAAAGCTGCATTGGCTGAAGAAAGAGAGAAGCTTGCAAAAGAAGTGGGATTTTACTGTTTCCAGCAGTTCTGCTTTTTTAAACAGTGGACAGCACTGAAAGCTTATGCAAATGACAAGGGAGTGGAGATGATCGGAGACATCCCGATCTACGTTGCGTTTGACAGTGCGGATGCCTGGTCACAGCCGGAATTGTTCCAGTTTGATAAGGAAAATATTCCGATCGGTGTTGCCGGATGCCCGCCGGATGCTTTTTCCGCAACGGGGCAGCTCTGGGGAAATCCGCTTTATGACTGGGAATATCACAAGAAAACAGGCTATGCATGGTGGACACGCCGAATGGCAAATTGTATGAAGCTTTATGATGTGGTAAGGATTGATCATTTCAGAGGCTTTGATGAGTATTATTCCATTCCGTACGGAGATAAAACTGCGGAGTTCGGTCACTGGGAAAAGGGACCGGGAATGGATCTGTTCCGTGCGCTTGAAAAGAATCTTGGAAAGCTGGATGTGATCGCAGAGGATCTTGGCCTCCTTACAGACAGTGTGATCGAGATGGTGGAAGAATCCGGATTTCCGGGAATGAAGGTATTGCAGTTTGCTTTTGACGAGAATGAGGACAGTCCGTATCTGACGCACAGATATGAGAGGAATTGCATTGTTTACACAGGTACTCATGACAATGAGACAACAAAAGGATGGTTCCGCAATCTGAGCCAGCATGACCGGAATTTTGCCAGGGCCTATATTGGCTGTGAGGGCAAGCATGAGACTGCAGCAGTGTGGAGTATGATACGTGCGGCGATGTCCAGTGTTGCAGATCGCTGTGTGATCCCGGTACAGGATTATCTCTGCCTTGGAAATGAGGCAAGGATCAATGAACCGTCAACTCTTGGTGACAACTGGAAGTGGCGTATGAAAAAAGGCCAGCTCAATGAAACAATTATTCAGAAGATTTATAAAATGACAAAGCTTTATGGAAGGCTTGTAAAAGAAGAAACGGAAGAGAAGGAAAAAACAGAAGCTGACAGAGAAAAGATATCTGACAAATAGGGAAATATAAGGATATCAGAAAGGACAGAAATACATCATGGAAGAACAGAAAAGAGAAAATAAGGAAGAGCTGCAGCAGGAAACTGCTGAGGAAAAGAATTCCGGACAGGGAAATCCTTCCACAAGAAGCAGTCTTCTGTGGATCTTTGCCGGAGGCTATCTTGTGTATACAGGATATCGTCTCTGTGCCAGTGTCATAAGCGGAGCAGAAGATTCTGGTGTGGTATTTCTGGCAGCGGGAGGTATTTTTGTTGTGATCGGAGCAGTGCTTCTGATCATGGCAATCCGTAATCTTGCAAAGGCTGGCGCACAGAAACATGAGCTGGAAGAAGCAGCAGCGAAAAAAGCGTCGGAGAATGCTGCTCAAAATCCGGAAATATCGGAAAAGAAAAAAATGTCAATTGCGGAGCGGGCGCATCTCACGGAAAATCTGGATGATGCACCGGATGAAAAAGACGAAAAATAAAACCGGATGCAGGTGAGAGTAAAACGCCTGCTGAGATATGACAATTAGTAATAGCAAAAACGGAACATCATAAGGCGAAAAAATCCTTATGTATGTTCCGTTTTTTTTGATCAGGCAGATCACAAAACAGTTATCTGCGTCTCTGCGTGTTTCTGCGTTTTTTTCGAGATTTTTTTCTGCTGGGGGTATGTAAGGTAGACCAACAGAATGCCTGCACCAGCAAAATTCCGATTATTGCTCCGCAGCTGTCGATTCCTACATCCCTCACGGAAGGTCCGCGGGCGTCTACAAAAGACTGGTGGTATTCATCCAGTCCGGCAAATCCCACACATACAAATCCGGCAAGGAGCATCAGCCAGATTCCCCGAACTCCGTATACATAGAGAGGGAATGAAATAGATATGGCCAGCAGGCAGTATTCTGTCATGTGAGCAGCCTTACGGACATAAAATTCGATACCGGCAGCTTCCTGGGAAAGCTGTTCCGGGACTTTGCCGGAAGCTAATATTTCGTTTTTGGTTTCTACGATCTGATAGCTGACCTTGTAGCTCAGGGCACCGGAAACATCTCCGGTCTGTGCGGAAAAAGAGTAGATCACGTACATCATCAGGATCGCAGGTGCAAAAGAAAAAGGCTTTAATAATGTAATCAGTATTTTCATGGCTCTTAATATAGCACTCCCGCATGGAAAAGTCCAGAAAAATACAGAAAAAGGACAGGGAAAAGGAAAAACAGTAACAAAACAGTAACAATGGGACAGGAGGTTAAAGGGGAAGTGGACAGTAAGGGCTGAAATGTGTTAGAATATGAAATAAATTTCAGGGGCATTTTTAAGAAAAAAGCGGCCCGGGATCGAACAGAAGAAAATTACAGGAGGAAATCAACAAATGAGTCTTGCAGATAATATATTCATTGACATGTGCAAAGATGTCATAGAAAACGGAACCAGCACAGAGGGTGAGAAGGTACGTCCTGTGTGGGAAGATGGAACTCCGGCTTATACCATCAAGAGATTTGGTGTTGTGAACCGTTATGATCTCCGGAAGGAATTTCCGGCACTGACTTTAAGAAAAACAGCGTTAAAGAGTGCCATGGATGAGATTCTATGGATCTGGCAGCAGAAATCCAATAATATCCATGATCTTCACAGCCACATCTGGGACAGCTGGGCAGATGAGAACGGCTCCATCGGAAAAGCCTACGGCTATCAGTTAGGTGTGAAGCATCAGTATAAAGAGGGAATGATGGATCAGGTAGACAGAGTTCTTTTTGATCTTAAGAACAATCCGTACAGCAGAAGGATCATGACCAATATTTATGTACATCAGGATCTCCATGAGATGAATCTTTACCCATGTGCCTATTCCATGACTTTCAATGTAACCAAGGAACCCGGAAAAGACAAGCTGGTCCTCAATGCGGTGCTGAACCAGAGATCTCAGGATATCCTGGCTGCAAACAACTGGAATGTGTGTCAGTATTCTCTTCTTCTCATGATGATCGCACAGGCCTGCGATATGGAAGCCGGAGAGCTTGTTCATGTGATCGCAGACTGCCATATTTATGATCGTCATATTCCGGTAATTAAAGAACTGATCTCCAGAAAACCGTATCCTGCACCGACAGTAAAACTGAATCCGGAGATAAAGGATTTTTATAAATTCACCACCGATGATCTGATCGTGGAGAATTATGAGACATGGCCACAGATCAAAAATATTCCCATTGCAGTATAATTGCATAAAGAAAGGAAGAAAGAATGAATATTATTGTTGCAGCAGATAAAAACTGGGGAATCGGAAGAAATAATGAACTTCTGGTAAGTATTCCGGCAGATATGAAGATGTTCCGTGAGGAAACTACAGGAAAAGTGGTTGTTATGGGAAGAAAAACACTGGAGTCTTTTCCAAACGGACTTCCTCTGAAAAACAGAACCAACATTGTGATCTCCGGCAACAGGGATTATCAGGTAAAAGGTGCTGTGGTCGTTCACAGTATTGAGGAGGCGCTGAGGGAAGTGGAGAAATATCCGGCAGAGGATGTGTACTGTATCGGCGGAGACAGTATTTACAAACAGATGCTTCCGTATTGTGATGTAGCTCATGTGACAAAAATCGATTTTGCATATGAAGCGGATGCGTATTTCCCGAACCTGGATGAGGACCCGGATTGGGAGATTACAGCAGAGAGTGAAGAACAGACATACTTTGATCTGGAATATGCGTTTGTGAAATACGAGAGAAAAGATAGATAATGTGAGCGCAGATCATAAAGCAGAATGAAAAATAATAAAAAACAGACCACTGATAAAAATACGGCGGTCTGTTTTTGTATTTAATGTTATGTATAATGACGAAAATCCGGCAATTACTCGATTACGTGGATCCATCCTTTCGGTGCTTCGATGCGTCCCATCTGGATACCTGTCAGTGTGTCATACAGCTTCTGGATGACCGGACCCATTTTTTCCATTCCGCTTGGGAAGCAGATTTCTTTGCCGTGATCATTGATCTTTCCGACAGGAGAGATAACTGCAGCAGTACCGCAAAGACCACACTCTGCAAAATCTTTAACCTCATCGAAGTAGACCTCACGCTCTTCAGCTTCCAGTCCAAGATACTCCTTTGCAACGTAGATCAGAGAACGACGTGTGATGGAAGGAAGGATGCTGTCAGACTTCGGTGTTACAACCTTGCCGTCTTTAGTAACGAAGATGAAGTTTGCTCCGCCTGTCTCCTCAACTTTTGTACGAGTCTTGGGATCAAGGTACATGTTCTCATCAAATCCCTGTTTGTGAGCATCTACGATAGCGTGAAGGCTCATTGCGTAGTTCAGGCCAGCCTTGATGTTGCCGGTTCCGCAAGGTGCGGCACGGTCATAGTCGCTGACACGGATCGTGATCGGTTTGGCGCCGCCTTTAAAGTACGGACCAACCGGTGTTGTAAGGATACGGAACTGATATTCGTCAGCAGGTTTAACACCGATCACGGCGTTGGAACCAAACATGTACGGGCGAAGATAAAGTGTTGCGCCGGAACCATATGGCGGAACCCATGCAGCATTTGCCTTAACAACCTGCTCAACAGCGTCGATAAATCTTTCCTTCGGGAATACCGGCATTTCAAGTCTTGCCGCAGATGCAGCGATACGCTCTGCGTTCAGGTCAGGACGGAAAGTAACGATATGTCCGTCTTCTGTTGTGTATGCCTTCAGACCCTCGAATACACTCTGAGAATACTGAAGCACACCAGCACACTCGTTGAGTACGATATTAGGGTCTGTGCTTAAAGTACCCTCATCCCATTTTCCATCTTTAAAATTAGACACGTATCTGTAGTCGGTTGGCATGTAAGCGAATCCGATGCTGGACCAGTCGATGTTCTTTTTTTCCATAACGATTCCTCCGTTTACAATTTTTACTTTTTACCATTGTAAAACTTTTACGTGATGACTTCAATAGTTTTTTGTTCCTTTTTTTCATTTGCTTGTAATTTTAATATGATTTCGATATAATAAAAATTATCTATGGACTGGAGGGAAAAATGGACAATCACGAATTTGAAGACCTTGGAAAAAAGATTCAGGATATTGTAGATAATGCAGTGAATTCAAACAGCTATCACGAATTAAGCCATACGATCAACCAGACAGTAAATAAGGCCATTGATTCCGGAAGCGAAGCGCTGAAAAATGCGCTGAATTCCGTGTTTGATCCGGGTGCTGATCCGGAATTCCGTAAGAAAAGCTATACATACCAGAGTCCTTATTACGGAAGAAGCAGAAAAGCAAAGCAGCAGGCTGCAAGAAAACAGACGGAACTGCTCTACGGAAAGACTACCGGTGAGAATCTCAAAGGCATGATGATGGCAGTTTCCGGTGGGATACTTTTAAGTGGCATGGGACTTGGAGCCATGGTGCTTCTGATCTGGATGGGCATTGGACACAGCGGTGCACTTGCAGCAGGTGTGCTTGGAGTGATGTGTGCAGGCGCAGCAGGTGGCGGTGCTCTTTTGGGAGCAGGAACAAGCCGCCTCGGAAGACTGGGACGTTTCCAGAAATATATCCGTGCGCTGGGAGATCACACCTACTGTAATTTTCAGAAGCTTGCCCAGGCAGCAGGAAAGAACGAGAAATTTGTAAAAAAAGATATCAGCAGAATGATCCAGAAGGGCTGGTTTCTGGAAGGTCATGTGGATGAGCAGGGAACCTGTCTGATCACCAGTAATGAAACCTATCAGCAATATCTGGAAACACAGAAGCAGTTGGAGCTTCGTGAACAGGAAGCGGATCCTAAGGTTCAGCTGGAGGAGAATATGAGTCCGGAAGCCCAGGAAGTCCTGAGAAAAGGAAATGAATTTCTGGTAAAGATCCGTAAGAGCAATGACGCCATTCCCGGGAAAGAAATTTCTGCAAAGATTTCCAGGATGGAAATGATCGTTCAGAAAATTTTTGAGCGTGCAGGAGAGCATCCGGAGGTGATTCCGGATCTTAAGAAAATGATGGACTACTATCTGCCTATGACTGTGAAGCTTCTGGATGCTTATGAGGATATGGATGGACAGCCTGTACAGGGTGAGAATATCACGGCTTCCAAGAAAGAAATTGAAGAAACCATTGATACACTGAATATTGCATTTGAGAAACTTCTGGATTCCATATTCCGGGATACCGCATGGGATGTATCCACCGATATTTCTGTGCTGCATACGGTTCTGGCACAGGAGGGGCTGACAGAGGATGATTTCGAAAAAATGAAACAGAATTCGGAAATGAAATAAGTACAACGAGCAGATCAGAAGCTGGAATACAGACATCTGCCGGAAGGTACAGCTGATCAAGGAGAATGCTTATGGGAGAAGAATTTAAAGACTTTGAGGTAGAAGCACCGGTGCTGACTCTGGAACCGGATCTCACGGAAGAAAAAGAAGAAATTGCAAAAAAAGAACCGGAGAAATCCCAGGAGCCTGCAGCAGAGGAACCGGTGTTATCTCCCCAGGAACAGAAAATCGTAGAAGATTTTGCAGCAAAGATCGATATTGAAAATACAAATCAGATCCTGCAGTACGGAGCCGGCACTCAGAAGAAGATGGCAGATTTTTCTGATGCAGCGCTGGTAAATGTGAAGACACAGGATCTTGGGGAGGCAGGAGAGCTTCTTGCAAATGTGGTAGGAGAATTGAAGGATTTTGATGCCACAGAGGAAAAGGGATTTTTCGGCTTTTTCAAAAAACAGACAGCGAAGGTGGAAACTCTGAAAAACCGTTACACAAAGGCCGAGGGAAATGTGACGAAGATCACGGAAGCTCTGGAGCAGCACCAGATGCGTCTGATGAAAGATTCTGCCGTGCTGGACAAAATGTATGAGCAGAACCTTGCATACTTTAAAGAACTTTCCATGTACATTCTTGCGGGTAAAAAGAAGCTTAAGGAAGTCAGGGAGGGAAAGCTTAATGAATTGCATCAGAAGGCAGCTGCAAGCGGACTTCCGGAAGATGCACAGGCTGCCAATGATCTGGAAAGCAAATGTGACCGCTTTGAGAAAAAACTTCATGATCTGGAGCTTACCAGAACCATTTCCATGCAGACTGCACCGCAGATCCGCATGATCCAGAACAATGATACGACGATGATCGAGAAGATCCAGACAACCATTGTAAATACCATTCCTCTCTGGAAAAGCCAGATGGTGCTGGCTCTGGGGATCGCGCACTCTACAGAAGCCGCACAGGCACAGCGGCAGGTTACGGATTTTACTAATGAACTTCTGAAGAAAAATGCGGAAACGCTTCACCTGGCATCTGTGGAAACTGCAAAGGAGTCCCAGCGAGGTATTGTAGATATTGAAACTCTGAAAAAAACCAATCAGGAACTGATCCAGACACTGGATGATGTGATGAAGATCCAGCAGGAAGGCCGTGAGAAACGTCAGGCAGCAGAGGCAGATATGAGACGTATGGAAAACGAACTGAAAACAAAGCTGCTGGAGATCCGACGTTAGGAGTAAGAGTAAAAAGATAGTTCGGAAAGGAAAGGCAGGGCGTTTGAAGACACCTGCCTTTCAGGATTCATAAAGGAGATTTTTATGTACAGAGATCATACAAAAGTAATAAAAATTGGAAATCGTGTTATCGGAGGAGGAAATCCGATCCTTATCCAGTCCATGACCAATACGAAAACTGAAGATGTGGAAGCAACGGTTGCGCAGATCCTTTCTCTGGAAAAAGCAGGCTGTGATATTATCCGCTGCGCAGTTCCTACTATGGAAGCTGCGGAGGCTTTATCCCAGATCAAAAAACAGATCCATATTCCGCTGGTTGCGGACATCCATTTTGATTATCGCCTTGCCATTGCAGCTATGGAGAACGGTGCGGACAAGATCCGTATCAATCCGGGAAATATCGGTTCGAAAGAGAGGATACAGGCAGTTGTGGATACAGCAAAGGAACGTAATATCCCTATTCGTGTAGGTGTAAACAGCGGTTCCCTTGAAAAAGAACTGGTAGAAAAATATCACGGTGTTACTGCCGAAGGACTTGTGGAGAGTGCGCTTGATAAGGTGCGCATCATTGAAGAGATGGGATATGACAATCTTGTGATCAGCATCAAGTCTTCTGATGTTCTCATGTGCGCCAGAGCCCATGAACTGATCGCAGAAAAAACACAGTATCCTCTTCATGTGGGAATTACAGAAGCAGGAACTCTGTATTCGGGAAATATCAAATCAGCTATCGGACTTGGGATCATTCTGTATCAGGGAATCGGAGATACCATCCGTGTTTCTTTGACAGGTGCGCCTCTGGAAGAAGTAAAATCAGCCAAAAGGATCCTGAAAACGCTGGGACTTCGCAAAGGAGGAGTGGAGGTTGTTTCCTGTCCGACCTGCGGAAGAACAAAAATCGACCTGATCGGCCTTGCAAACCAGGTAGAGACCATGGTACAGGATATTCCTCTTGATATTAAGGTTGCGGTTATGGGCTGTGTGGTAAACGGGCCGGGAGAGGCGAAGGAAGCAGATCTCGGAATTGCAGGCGGCGATGGTGTTGGACTTCTGATCCGGCATGGAGAGGTTGTAAAAAAAGTACCGGAAACGGATCTTTTGGATACACTTCGTCAGGAACTTCTTACCTGGAATGAGCAGGAGTCATAATGGAGAAAGATTTTTTTGATGTATTTCCGCATCTTAAGGTGAAGAAAGAGCTGGAAGAACTTCTGGACATGGTATTTGTGACAAAGGTTTCCATGAACCCCGGAAGAACTCATCTGAGGGTTTATATTGAAAGCAGCCGCTGGATACACAAGAAGAATATTTTTGCGCTGGAGGATGAGATTGAACGGCAGTGCTTTCCGGGGATTCCCATGACTGTAACAGTTGTGGAAAAATTTCATCTTTCCGAGCAGTATACACCGGAGAACTTTCTGGAAAGCTACCGTTCCAGTATGGAGATGGAGTTGCGCAACTATAATATGCTGGAGTACAATCTGTTCCGCAGATCAAAAATCACTTTTACAGGAAAAGATACCTTGCGTATGGAGCTTCCGGATACGGTTATTTCCAGACAGAAAAGCGAAATACTTGTTGAATATTTTCATAAGGTTTTCTGTGAACGCTGCGGTATGGATCTGAAAGTGGAACTGGATTTTGTGGAAGTGAAAGAAAGTAAATACCGGAAAAATGCTGCACTTCAGATCAAACAGGAAGTAGAAAATGTCCTGAAGCATGCCAAACTCAGCGGTGATCAGGAGCGTGAACCGAAGCAGGAGGATGCAGCCAAGGAAGAGACCAAGAAAAACTCAGGAGATAATAAGGGCGAAAAGACAAACGAGAAGAAATCCTTTGACAAAAAAAAGCAGAAGGTTCAGAAGGGAGATTTCCGCGGCAGCTTCGGATTCCGCAGGGACAGCAATCCGGATGTGGTTTACGGCAGAGATTTTGATGGAGAAACGATTCCGCTGGAGAGCATTACTGGTGAGATGGGTGAGGTTATCATCCGATGTCAGGTTATGGATGTGGAAGCTCGTGAGATCCGAAATGAAAAAACGATCCTGATCTTCCCTGTGACCGATTTTACGGACAGTATTGTTGTGAAGATGTTTCTGCGTAACGAGCAGGTTCCGGAAGTGACAGAAAGTGTAAAAAAAGGCGCATTCCTGAAACTGAAGGGAGTTACTACCATTGACCGCTTTGACAGCGAGCTTACTATTGGAAATATTACAGGTATCAAGAAAATCGCCAATTTTACCAGCACAAGAATGGATACCAGTCCTCAGAAGCGTGTGGAACTTCACTGTCACACCAAGATGAGCGATATGGATGGTGTCAGCGATGCAAAGGCATTGGTAAAACGTGCTTATGAGTGGGGACATAAGGCTATCGCTATCACTGATCATGGCGTGGTGCAGTCCTTCCCGGAGGCAAATCACTGCTTTGATGCCTGGGGCGGTTGTGTTCCAAAGGAGTCTGATTTTAAGGTGCTCTATGGAATGGAAGCGTATCTGGTAGACGATCTGAAGGGTATGGTCACCAATTCCAAAGGGCAGCGGCTGGATGGTGATTTTGTTGTTTTTGATATTGAGACTACGGGATTTTCAGCACTGACCTGCAGGATCATTGAGATCGGCGCGGTAAAAGTGGAAAAAGGACAGATCACAGATCGTTTTTCCACCTTTGTAAACCCGGAAGTGCCCATTCCGTTCCGCATTGAGCAGCTGACAAGCATCAATGATTCCATGGTCCTGGATGCACCTGTGATAGAGGAAGTACTGCCGAAATTCCTGGAATTCTGTGAGGGCTGCGTGATGGTGGCCCATAATGCGGACTTTGATATGAGCTTTATTATTGAAAACTGTAAACGGCAGGGGATTTCGGATGATTTTACTTATGTGGATACTGTTGGTATGGCCAGATTCCTTCTTCCTGCCCTGAACCGTTTTAAACTGGATACGGTAGCCAAGGCAGTAGGTGTTTCTCTTGATCATCACCACAGAGCTGTGGATGATGCGGCATGTACCGCAGAGATTTTTGTGCGGTTTGTAAAGATGCTGGAAGAAAGAGATATTTTTGATGTGGATGAGATGAACAGTCAGGGTGCGGTTTCGCCGGATACCATCCGAAAGCTGCCCACATACCACGCTATTGTTTTTGCAAGAAATGAAACCGGAAGGATCAATCTGTACAAGCTGGTAAGTCAGTCCCATTTAAAGTACTATCACAGAAGACCAAGGGTTCCAAAAAGTGTGCTGGAAAAATACAGGGAAGGCCTTCTGGTGGGAAGTGCCTGCGAGGCAGGAGAACTTTATCAGGCACTTCTTCGCAATGCACCGGATCAGGAGATCGCCAGACTGGTAAATTTTTATGACTATCTGGAAATCCAGCCTCTTGGGAACAATGCGTTTATGCTTGCGGATGAAAAGCACGATATGATCAATTCTGAGGAAGACTTAAAAGAGATAAACAGGAAGATCGTAAAACTTGGAGAGCAGTTCAAAAAACCGGTGGTTGCCACCTGTGATGTGCATTTTATGGATCCCCAGGACGAGGTTTACCGACGGATCATCATGGCAGGAAACGGATTTTCTGATGCAGATAACCAGGCTCCGCTTTATCTTCGTACAACGGAGGAAATGCTGGAGGAATTTTCCTATCTGGGAAGTGAAAAGGCGGAAGAGGTGGTGATCACCAATACCAATAAGATCGCGGATATGATCGAGAAGATATCACCGATCCATCCGGATAAATTTCCACCGGTCATTGAGAACTCCGAGCAGGATCTTAAGGATATCTGTTTCACGAAGGCCCACGAAATGTACGGAGATCCGTTGCCGAAGATCGTGGAGGACCGTCTGGACAGGGAGCTGAATTCTATTATCTCCAATGGTTATGCGGTAATGTATATCATTGCACAGAAGCTTGTGTGGAAGTCCAATGAGGACGGCTATCTGGTTGGATCCCGTGGTTCTGTAGGTTCTTCCCTTGCAGCGACCATGTCCGGTATCACGGAGGTAAACCCTCTGCCGCCTCATTATCTCTGTCCGAATCCGGACTGTAAATACAGTGATTTTGATTCCCCTGAGGTGAAAAAATACGCGGGTATGGCAGGATGTGATATGCCGGATAAGATCTGTCCGAAATGCGGTACCAGGATGAACAAGGAAGGTTTTGACATCCCTTTTGAGACATTCCTTGGTTTTAAAGGTGATAAGGAGCCGGATATCGACCTGAATTTCTCCGGTGAATATCAGGCCAATGCCCACCGGTATACAGAGGTTATCTTCGGAAAAGGGCAGACCTTTAAGGCGGGTACCATTGGTACCCTTGCGGAAAAAACCGCATTTGGTTATGTGAAGAATTATTATGAGGAACGGGGGCAGCACAAGCGCTACTGTGAGATCAACCGTATCGTGAAGGGCTGTACCGGTGTCCGCCGTACCACTGGCCAGCATCCGGGAGGTATTATCGTACTGCCTATGGGTGAGGAGATTGAGAAATTTACACCTGTGCAGCACCCGGCCAATGATGTGAACAGTGATATCATCACCACACATTTTGATTACCATTCCATTGACGGAAATCTTCTGAAACTTGATATACTTGGACACGATGATCCGACCATGATCCGTATGCTGGAGGATCTGACCGGCATCAGTGCAAGAACAGTTCCGCTGGACCAGAGAGATGTCATGTCCCTGTTTGCGGGAACGCAGGCTCTGGGGATCAGCCCGGAGGATATCGGCGGCTGCAGGCTGGGATGCCTTGGAATCCCGGAGTTTGGTACAGATTTTGCCATGCAGATGTTGATCGATACCAAGCCGAAATATTTTTCCGACCTGGTACGTATTGCCGGACTTTCTCACG
>OGJJ01002009.1_pt1 | contig 14139 bp, 7 predicted proteins | sample 1572081 | NCBI WGS metagenome assembly OGJJ01 (sample SAMEA2582122, study PRJEB24529) | metagenome | biome: Human gut stool | place: China | collected 2011
AGGCTGACCGCGGCGAGCACACCTTCTGGTACGATGCCATCAACGACCTGATGGATCAGGATGTGCCTGCTTTGTACGAGGCTGCTTTGAAGGAACACGGCTTTGCGCCGGTAGATGACCCCAGCTACGATCTGGTAAGCGTGAAGAAGGACGAGGGCTTTGTGGCTACCGCCACCGTGGCACTGCAGCCTGAGCTGAAGCTGACCAAGACCACCGGCTTTACCTCCCAGTGCGTCACCCCGGAGGTGACCGATAAGGAGATCGACACGGTGCTGGAGCGCCGCCGCAACTACGCCGCAGAGCTGGTGCCCCACAAGGGCCCCGCTGTAAAGGGCAATGTGGTGCACATGGACTTTGAGGGCCTTCTGGACGGTGTTGCCTTTGCGGGCGGCACGGCAAAGGACCAGTCCGTGCAGCTGGGCAGCGGCCGCATGATCCCCGGTTTCGAGGACGGCATTCTGGGCCACAAGGCAGGGGACGAGTTCGAGATCAACGTCACCTTCCCCCAGAACTACCCCAACAAGGAGCTGGCCGGCAAGCCTGCTGTGTTCAAGATCAAGCTGCATGACGTGTGCGTGCGTCAGCTGCCTGCTCTGAACAGCGATTTTGCCAAGAAGATGGGCAAGGAGACCATGGAAGAGTACCGCGCCTTCGTGAAGCAGCAGCTGTTCGATGGCCGCCACGGCGGTGCGCTGAACCACGCCAAGGACATGATCCTTGGTCAGCTGGCCGATGCCGCTGAGGGCGAGATCCCCAGCATTCTGGTGGAAAACGCCTACCAGCAGCAGATGCAGGTCATCCAGCAGCAGCTGCAGATGCAGCGCATGAGCCTGACCACCTATCTGAGCCAGATCCACGAGACCCGCGAGAGCTTTACTGCCAAGGTGCGTGCCGCCGCAGAAAAGAACACCCGCGCCCGCATGGCACTGCTGCAGATCGCACAGCAGGAGAATCTGCTGCCCACCGATGAGGAGATCGACAAGCAGCTGGCTGAGCGCGCTGAAAAGACTAAAAAGACGGTCGAGGAGATCAAGGCAGGCACCGACGTTGCCGCCCTGCGCCGCAACGAGGGCATCCGCAAGGCCGCCGATTGGGTCATCGACCACTCCACCATCGAGGAAAAGGTAGAGAGCAAGTAAGCTTAAGATACAAAAAACAGCCAAGCCCGCGGGCTTGGCTGTTTTTTGTTTTGGGTGGAAATAATCACCCGGAATATTTATTATGGCGGGCTGCCTTTACATGGTTTACGATTTCAAAGAATAAAAAATTTTGTGTTTTTGAAAGCGACATCTTGCACATCCTATTAACAGACTGTATAATAAGTACATTGAAGCAGTTTCAAAAAATGAAAAATTCTTAATTTTTGAAAGTGTGTGACTCTATGAAAACAATAACGAGAGCAGACTATCTCAATAGGATCATTGAACTGAACGGCACTCCTGACATCAAGATCATCACGGGGATCCGTCGATCCGGTAAGTCCAAACTGATGCAGGCATATATTGCATATCTGAAAAGCAATTTTGAAAACGTCAATATTATCTTTATTGACTTCATGGATCTGGCGTATGAAGAAATCAAGGAATACCATGCCTTACACGCCTATGTGGAAAAACATTATCAGGAAGGTAAAACGAACTACCTGTTTGTAGACGAGGTTCAGATGTGTCCCAAGTTTGAGTTGGCAATCAATAGCCTGTACTCTAAGGGAAAATACGACATCTATGTAACAGGCTCCAACGCTTTCCTACTGAGTACAGATCTGGCAACTCTGTTTACCGGACGCTATATTGAGATCCATGTGTTTCCTTTCAGCTTTCGGGAATATTGCCAATATTATGATGATGTTCATGATAAAGATAAACTCTTTGATGATTACTCCATTAAGGGCGGTTTGGCGGGCTCCTATGCTTACAAAACCGAAAAAGACAGAACAAATTATATCAAAGAGGTCTACGAAACCATTGTTACAAGAGATTTAGTACAGAAGTACGCTTTGCCAGACACTTTGGTTTTACAACGCCTGAGCGAGTTCCTTATGGATAACATCAGCAACCTGACTTCTCCGAATAAAGTCAGTCAGCTTCTGACAGCAAATGAGACCCCAACCAATCATGTAACCATCGGCAAGTACATTAAGTATCTGTGCAATGCTTTTGTATTTTATGATATTAAGCGATACGACATCCGTGGCAAGAAATATCTTGAAAGCTCCGAGAAGTTCTACTTGTGTGACAGCGGCATTCGATATGCAATACTGGGAAGCAGAAATATAGACTATGGCAGAGTATACGAAAACATCGTTTGCATCGAACTTCTTCGCCGTGGATACGATGTTTATGTCGGCAAGCTCTATCAAAAGGAAATCGATTTTGTTGTTCAGAGAGGCAGCGAGAAGATCTATATTCAGGTAAGCGACAACATTTCCGGGCAGGAAACATTTGAAAGAGAATGTTCTCCATTGCTTCAGATTCGAGATGCTTACCCCAAAATGATCATTGCCCGAACCAGACATCCGAAACACACCTATGAAGGAATCGAGATTCACGATATAGCGGATTGGCTGCTGCAGGAGTAAAAAACAGAAATACCGTTGCAGCTGCCGGTTAAGCGCCCATTTCAAATCGTTTTTCAGGTCAGAAGGTTGAATCCCATAATGACCACGCCCAGCACCACCAGCACGACGCCGGTGGCGCGGTTCAAGGTCTTGGGGGCGGCCTTGTTGGCAAACACAGCGGCAATGCGCGCCCACAGCAGGGTGAACACTACGCACAAGCCCCACACCAGCCAGTCGGGCGTGCCGCCGATCATAAAGTGAGATACCGCACCGGTCAGGGCGGTAAAGGTCATGATGAACACGCTGGTGCCCACGGCAGTTTTCAACTCATAGCCCAGCACGCTGGTGAGGATGAGCAGCATCATCATGCCACCGCCCGCACCGATAAAGCCGCAGATGAAGCCGATAAGCACGCCGCACACCACCGACTGCACCGCACGCTTTTGTGCGCTGACCCCCTGCATGGCTTCCTTGGTGGTCATCACCGGGCGCAGGATGAACTTGACGCCCAACAAGAAGGTCATGAACACCGAGAAGCCGCCCATGGTGGCGGAGGGCACCTTGCTGGCCACCCAGCTGCCCACCACCGTAAAGGCAAGCACACTTGCCATCATGATCAGGCCGTTTTTGATATCCAGATTCTTGTTTTTATGGTAGGTATAGGCAGACACCGCGCTGGCCAGCACATCCGAGGAAAGGGCAATGCCCACGGCCATGTAGGGGTCCATGTGCAGGAAGGTGATGAGCATGGGGCTGATGACCGCCGCCGCGCTCATACCGGCAAAGCCGGTGCCAAGGCCGGCACCCATGCCGGCAAAAAAGGTGACAAGCACCGTAAACAGCAAGTGCATTTTATCCATTCTCCTTTAAGATCTCGTCCAGATTTTTCCCGATGACCTCCATGGTGCGGAAAAACGCCTCCCGAGTGGCGGCATCGGTGTTTTGCAGCAGACGGGCAAAAAAGCGCTCCTGCACCTCGCGTCCCCGCGCGATGACCGGCTGTGCCTTTGCCGTACACAGCAGCTGGGTCTTGCGGCGGTCGCCCGCCACGGCGCGGCGCTCCAGATACCCCTCCTGCACCAGACGGTCCACGTTCACCGACACAAGGTTCGCCTTGATCTTGCGGATCTCCACGATATCCCGGGCGGTGGTGCAGTCCGGGTTGTTGGCCAGAAACATCAGGATGTCAAAAGCGGTCTGGGGCAGCTTGAGTTCCTGACACAGCGGCTTGCACATGGCATTGTAGGCCTGCGCGGTCTTGAAGCTGATCTCTATGGTAGGGTTCATGGAATGCTCCTTTTGTTCTTATATGGACAGTTCATTTTTGAAGTATTATAATGCAGATGAGGGAAGCTGTCAAGAGAAAAAAGAGAACCAGCACGTCCTGCGGACGCGCCGGTTCTCTTTTTCAATATGATGATTGCGTTCAGAACACCGCCACGGCGACCAGACGCACCAGCAGGGCACACAGCCATGCCACGGCGCACTGGTTCACCACCATGATGGTTGCCCATTTGCCGCCAAGCTCCCGCTTGACCGAGGCCACCGCCGCGATACAGGGGGTGTACAGCAGGCAGAACACCAGCAGCGGTGCGGCCTGTGCCGGGGTGAGGGCTGCGGTCAGGGCAGCAGTGGAGCCGAAGAGGATGAGCAGCGAGGACACCACGCTCTCCTTGGCCATAAAGCCGGTGATGAGAGCGGTGGAGATACGCCAGTCCGCAAAGCCCAGCGGGGCAAACAGCGGAGCGATATCGCCCGCGATGCGCGCCAGAATGCTGGCCTGCGGGTCAGCGGTCAGCCGCAGCTGCAGGTCAAAGTTCTGCAGGAACCAGATGACGATGGTAGCGGCAAAGATGACCGTAAAGGCCTTCTGCAAGAAGTCCCGCGCCTTTTCCCACAGCAGCTGCGCCACGTTTTTCAGGCCGGGCAGGCGGTAGTTTGGCAGCTCCATAACAAAGGGCACGGCCTCGCCCTTGAACACGGTGCTCTTGAGCAGCAGTGCCGCCAGCACGCCCACCAAGATGCCGGTGAAGTACAGCAGCACCATCACAAGCCCCGCGTACTTGGGGAAGAAGGCCGCCGCAAACAGGCTGTAAATGGGCAGCTTTGCGGAGCAGCTCATGAACGGGGTGAGCAGGATGGTCATTTTGCGGTCGCGCTCCGAGGGCAGTGTGCGGCTTGCCATCACGCCGGGCACGGTGCAGCCAAAGCCGATGAGCATGGGCACGATGCTGCGGCCGGACAGGCCGATGCGGCGCAGCAGCTTATCCATCACAAAGGCCACACGCGCCATGTAGCCGGTATCCTCCAGCATGGAGAGGAAGAAGAACAGCACCACGATGATGGGCAGAAAGCTCAGCACGCTGCCCACGCCGGTAAAGATGCCGTCGATAACCAACGAGTGCACCGCCGCGTTGACGTTCCAGTTGGTCAGGGCGGTGTCCACAACGCCGGTCAGGGCGTCGATGCCCATCTCCATGAGGTTCTGGAAGAACAGGCCGATGACATTGAAGGTGAGAAAGAACACCAGACCCATGATGGCGATAAACGCCGGGATGGCGGTGTATTTGCCGGTAAGGAACTTGTCGATGCGGTTGGAGCGCAGCTGCTCCTTGCTCTCATGGGGCTTGACCACCGTCTGCGCCACCAGCTCCTGAATGAAGGAGAACCGCATATCCGCAATGGCGGCGGCGCGGTCCAGCCCGCGCTCCTGCTCCATCTGCACGATGATATGTTCGATCATTTCTTTTTCGTTGGGGTCCAGCTTCAGCGCTTCCTCAATGCGGGGGTCGCCCTCCACCAGCTTGGTGGCGGCAAAACGCACCGGGATGCCCGCTGCCTTGGCGTGATCCTCGATGAGGTGCAGGATGCCGTGGATGCAGCGGTGCACCGCGCCGCCGTGGTCATCCTCGCTGCAAAAATCCATCCGCCCGGGACGCTCCTGATACTTTGCCACATGGACGGCGTGGTCTACCAGCTCGTCCACGCCCTCGTTCTTGGCGGCGGAGATGGGGATGACCGGGATGCCCAGCATCGCCTCCATCTTGTTGATGCGCACCGTGCCGCCGTTGCCGCGCATTTCGTCCATCATGTTCAGCGCCAGCACCATGGGGATATCCAGCTCCATCAGCTGCATGGTCAGGTAGAGGTTGCGCTCGATGTTGGTGGCGTCCACGATGTTGATGATGCCGGTGGGCTTTTCGCCGATGATGAACTGCCGGGTAACGATCTCCTCGCTGGAATAGGGGGACATGGAGTAGATGCCCGGCAGGTCGGTGACCTCAGTCTCCGGGTGCCCCTTGATGGCACCGCTCTTGCGGTCCACCGTCACACCCGGAAAGTTGCCGACGTGCTGGTTGGAACCGGTGAGCTGGTTGAACAGGGTGGTCTTGCCGCAGTTCTGGTTGCCCGCCAGCGCAAAGGTCAGGGTCTTATCCTCCGGCAGGGGATGCTCCCCCTCCTTGATGTGGTACTTACCACCCTCGCCAAGACCCGGGTGCTCCACCATCTTCCCGTCCACCGGGGCGTGCACCGCCGGGGTCTTTTCGGTGGGGGTCACGGTGATCTGTGCCGCGTCGTCCAGACGCAGGGTCAGCTCATAACCGTGGATGCGCAGCTCCATGGGGTCGCCCATGGGTGCCAGCTTTACCAGCGTGACCTCCACCCCGGGGATCAGACCCATATCCAGAAAGTGCTGCCGCAGTGCGCCTGCACCGCCCACAGCCTCCACTATGGCGCTTTTGCCGATCTGTAACTCTTTTAACGTCATATCCGTTGCCTTCTTTTATATGTACTGTTCTTGTGTGTTAGTCCATGTTAACAAATGTAGTATAGGCTAACTGACAGCGGATGTCAATAGAGAATATAGACACAAAAAAGCACCGCACACTCTCAGGCGAGAATATGCGGTGCTCCGGTTCAAATCATTATTACTTCACGGTGTGGTAGCCATCGGGGTTGTTCTTCTGCCAGTTCCAGCTGTCGGCGCACATCTCATCGATGCCGTACTCAGCCACCCAGCCCAGCTCGTTCTTGGCCTTGGTGGGGTCGGCGTAGCACTCGGCGATATCGCCGGGGCGGCGCGGGTCGATGACGTAGGGGATCTCCTTGCCGCAGGCCTTGGAGAAGGCGTGGATGACATCCAGCACGCTGTAACCCTTGCCGGTGCCCAGATTGCAGATGAAGAGACCGCAGCCGGTCTCCAGCTTGCGGATGGCGCACACATGGCCCCGGGCCAGATCCACAACATGGATGTAGTCACGCACACCGGTGCCGTCCGGGGTGGGGTAGTCGTTGCCAAAGACGTGCACCTTTTCCAGCTTGCCCACAGCCACCTTGGCAATGTAGGGCATCAGGTTATTGGGGATGCCGTTGGGGTCCTCGCCGATCAGGCCGCTCTTGTGGGCGCCGATGGGGTTGAAGTAGCGCAGCAGCGCCACATTCAGGCTGGGGTCTGCCTTGCAGACGTCCTGCAGGATGCGCTCGGTAAAGGCCTTGGTGGTGCCGTAGGGGTTGGTGGTAGCGCCCACGGGGAAGTCCTCAGTGATGGGCACACTGGCGGGGTCGCCGTAGACGGTAGCGGAGGAGCTGAACACGAAGTTGTGGCAGTCGTGATGGCGCATCACGTCCAGAATGACCAGCGTGCAGTTGAGGTTATTATAGTAGTACTCGATGGGCTTGGACACGCTCTCGCCCACAGCCTTGTAGGCTGCAAACTGGATGACGGCGGTAATGTCCGGGCACTCGGAGAAGATCTTCTCCACGTCCTCGCGGCGGGTCATGTCTGCCTTGTAGAAGCGGAAATCCTTGCCGGTGATCTGCTTGACCCGGTCCAGAACCACAGGAGAAGCATTATAATAGTTATCTGCCACCACGATATCGTAGCCAGCGTTCAACAGTTCGATGCAGGTGTGGCTGCCGATGTAGCCGGCACCGCCGGAAACCAAAATTGCCATAGCCGAGTACCTCTCTCACATAGTATTTCTTGCTTTTTCTTTTTGCGCCGGGCGCTGCCCGGCCTGTTTAAAGCATACCGCTTTTTGCCGCAGACTGCAAGGGGCGCTTTCTTTATTCAGATATATTTTTGTTGCATCTTCACGTAATGCACTTTTGATTGACAGAGATTTTTCGCACTTTTCACATGGAGAGAATGCGCCGTTTGTGCAAAACATAGAAATGGCGGGAGTTCTCCCGCCACGCAAAAAACGTCTGCCGGAGCAGACGTTTTTGCATGGTGTATCATTTTTAAAGCTTTCCGCACTGTTTGCCGGTGAAGAACCGCAGGGTGGTGGTGGCGCGGAACACCTTGCCTGCCCGCAGCACCGTGGAGGGGAACTCCGGGTGAGAGGGGCTGCACGGATAGTGCTGGGTCTCCAAGGCAAAGCCACCGTACTTCCGCAGCGGCTCGCCGCCCTTGCCCGGGGCGGGGCAGTCCTGCAAAAAGTTACCGGTGTACAGCTGGATGCCCGGCTGGGTGGTGTACAGCTTCATGCTGATGCCGGTCTTTTCGCTGGTAGCCCATGCGCAGATGCTCTGGCTGGAGCCGCGTGCGCGGTCGATGACGTAGCAGTGGTCGTAGCCGCCGCCCACCATAGTAGTCTGGGAGAAGCCGGTGTCGATCTCCTTGCCGATGGTCTTACCAGCGGTAAAGTCCATGGGGGTGTTCACCACGGGCAGGATGTTGCCGGTGGGGCAGGTGGTATTGTTGCCCTCCAGATAGCGGGAGGCGTAGATGCGCAGCTTCTGGTTCAGCACATCGCCGCCGCCGTCCAGATTGAAGTAGCTGTGATTGGTCAGGTTTACGATCGTGTCGGCGTCCGAGGACACACGGTAGTCCATGCGGAAGGTATTGTCGTCGGTGAGGGTATAGCGCACCGCGATCTTCAAGGTGCCGGGAAAGCCGTCCTCGCCGTCGGGGCTTACGGCTTCCATCAGCAGGGTGTCGCCGAAGTACTTCACCTCATAGATTTTCCGGGAAAAACAGCCGTGCAGGTGGTTTTCGCCGTTGTTTTTTTCCAGCTGGTAGGTCTTGCCGCCCAAGGTAAAGACGGCGTTTTCGATGCGGTTGGCGTAGCGCCCCACAAAGGCACCGCAGCAGGTGCTGCCGGACGAGGTGAAGTCGTTTTCGTAATCTGCCATGGTGTCGTGACCCAGCACCACATCCACCGGGCCATTTTTGGCCGGGACGATGATATTTTTGATCACGCAGCCGTAATCCAGCACACTGACGGACATACCGCCGGGGTTCGAGAGGATATACTCGGTAACATTAGCGCCCTCTTTGGTCACACCGAAGGGCTTGGAACGGATCTGTGCCATTGGGCCTCGCCTCCTAAAGCTTTTTTCGGAAATGCAAAAGGGGCAGACTGCCCCCTTTTGCATCTTGTCTGTATTTATGATTATATCACAGTTTTACAGTTTTGTGTTGGAATCCTTTTAGAATTACCATCCAATTTTTGCGGCGATTTTTTGTTGGAATCATCGAAAGTGCCTACAATAGCAAAAAGCGCCCCGCACTTCCGGTGGAAATGCGGAGCGCTTTGGTGATACGGGCTGTAAGCCTTATGCTTCCGGCTGGGGCTGTGCCGCAGAGGACTGGGCGGCAATGAACTCGGCGGCATCATCCGGGATGTCGTCCAAGTCCTTGTCGCTGCCGATGTCCACGTTGAGCGGCGGCTTCTTGAACAGGATATCGTACAGGATCGGCACGATATACAGGGTCATCAGGGTGGCGTAGCTCAGGCCGCAGATGATGACGATGGCCATGCCGCTCATCAGCTGACTTGCCATATCGTTGCTGAACACCATTTGCAGCATGGCCAGCACGGTGGTCAGGGTGGTCATCAGGATGGGGCGCATACGGGTCTTACCGGTGGCCACCAGCGCGGCGCGGCGCTCCATGCCGCCCATGCGCAGCTGGTTGGCGTAGTCCACGAACACGATGCCGTTGTTGACGACCGTACCCATCAGCACGATGAAGCCCATCATGGAGATCATGGTCAGCTGCTGGCCGGTGAGCAGCAGACCCAGCAGACCGCCGGTAAAGGCCAGCGGCACGGTGAACAGCACGATGAAGGGGGACAGCAGGCTCTGGAACTGTGCCACCATAACAAGGTACACAAAGGGCAGCGCCAGTGCCATCCACTGGATCATCTCGTTGGTCATATAGTTGACGCTGTCGCTCTCGCCGCCCATGGAGAAGGAGCAGCCCTCCGGCATCTCGTCGGTGAGGGCAAAGGCATCCAGTGCCTTTTTCACGGCACGCGCCTGCACCGTGGTGTTATAGCCCGGGGCGGTCTCGGCGGTGACGGTAATGAACTGGTTCCGGTTCTCGCTGGTGATGGAGTCCGGCGCGGTGCCGGTGGTCCAGCTGGCGATATCCGACAGCTTGCAGGTGCCGGTGGCGGTGGTGCCGTCTGCGGACATGACGGTGGTCTCAAAGGTCATGTCCATCATGTTTTCCTTGGTCAGCGGGTCCAGATTGTTGCTGATCTGCACATCCATGGTAGTGCCGTCCACGGTAACAGGGGTCTGTGCCGTGGTGGTGGTGGTCAGCTTTGCAGCGATCTGCTGGTACACCTGCGCAACGGTCAGGCCGTTGGCGCGCACCTTATCGCGGTCCACCTGAAGGATAATGGTGGAATCGCCCGCACCCAGACCGTTGGTGGCGTTCTGGAAGCCCTCGGTGTTGTTTACGATGTCCACCACCTTCTCGGACAGGGCGGTCAGGGTCTCGGCATCGGTGCCGTAGATCTTGATGGTCAGACCGGTGGACAGCTGACTGGTCAGGTCATCGGTCATGCCGTACTGCTGGACGGTGGCGGTGCAATCCGCCACCCCGGCCACGGCGTCCTCCATGGCCTTGCAGGCGGCGTCGATTTTGGAAGAAGAAAGCTCCTCGTTGAGCTTGACGTTGATCTTATACTTGCCGTAGCCGTTGGCGGCGTTCAGCAGGTCGGTAATGGTGGAGGGCAGGCCAAGGTTGGAGACATCCATGCCCGCCACAGTGTTGTCGGGGGTAATGCCTACCTCCTCCACGCCGTCTACAGCCATCACGGCCTGCACCACCTTACCGGCCACATCGTAGGACTCGTCCTTCGAGAGGGTGTCGGTGGTGGAAAGGGTGATCATAGCCTCGTTGCTGGTGCTGGTGGGCAGCAGCACGATGCCCATGGAGACCACCCGCCAGCAGCAGAACACCAGCAGCAGCACAGCGGCTGCCAGCGGCACAAAGCGCTTTTGCAAAGCCTTTTCCAGACTGCGGCCGTAGGCGTCCTGGATCTTATCGAACCATGCCAGCTTTTGGGGCTGGGCATTCTTCAGCACGGTAGCCGAGGCGGCGGGCACCACGGTCAGTGCCACGATGAGGGACGCCATCAGGCAGTAGCCGATGCACAGGGACATGGGACCCATCAGGCTGCGGATGAGGCTGGCAGAGAACACTGCCGGCAGGAACACGCACACCGAGGTAAGGGTGGAGGCCACAACGGACATACCCACCTGACGTGCACCCTGCACCGCAGCGCGGGCAGCGGGCACGCCGCGGCCGCGCAGACGGTAGATGTTCTCGATGACAACAACAGAGTTATCCACCAGCATACCGATGCCCAGCGACAGGCCGGCCAGTGTCATGACGTTCAGGTCCAGCCCGGTGAAGTACATCAGCACCACGGCAAACAGCACCGACAGGGGGATACTGACGCCGACCACCAGCGTGGGCTTGACGTCCTTCAGGAAGATGGCCAGCACGATGATGGCCAGTGCGGCACCCACCAGCATACTGGTAAGGATGCTCTTGATGAGGATGCTGATGTAGTTGCCCTGGTTGGACAGCACCACAACGTGCAGGCCCTTGTACTGGGCTTCCAGCTCCTTGAAAGCGTCCAGACAGTTGGCAGATACGTCACCTGCGCTGGAACTGTCGTCCTTGTAAATTTTCAGCACCGAAGCCTGCTCGCCGTTCAGGCGGGTATAGCTGTCGGCGGCGTTGTCAATGATCTCCACGTCTGCCACATCGGAAAGGCGCACGTCGCCGTAGCCCTCCACATGGAGCAGCAGTGCACCGCGGATATCGTCCACGCTGTCGTATTCCTCGCCCACCTTCAGCAGCCACGACTCGCCGCTTTCGTCCTTGACGTAACCGGCGGGCATGGAGAAGTTCTGGGCGTAGATGAGGGTGGCAAGGGTCTTGATATCCAGCTGCTTGGTCACATCGGCGCTGGCAAGCGCCTTTTCCTTGGCGGCCTCGTACTGGGTCTTGGCCTCGCTGAGCTGCTTTTCGTACTCATTCAGCTGCTCGCGGGCTTCGGTAAACTGCATATAGGCGACCATCTGCTGCTGGGTAAAGTTGCCCAGCGCTTTGGAGAACTCGGTCATCATGCCGGGCACATTGTCCATGGCCTTGATGGTGTCCTCCAGCGTCTTATAGATGACATTCAGGCTGTCCTGCAATTGCAGCTCGTCTGCCAGATCCGCAGCGCCCTCGCCCTGCGTACCGGTCTCGGTATTGATGCGGTTCTGCAGGGTCTGCAAAGCAGAGGAGAGCTTATCGGTGATATCCCGCAGCTCGGACACGATCTCGATCAGGGAGTCGATATCCCGCATACCAGTGCTGTTGAACTTGTCCAGCACCCGCTGCAAACCGGCCTGCACCTCAATGAGGGCCTGTCGCACCTCGGGCTCCTTGACCACGGCGATCAGTTTGTTGACGCTTTGCAGCAGTGCCTCGGCCTGTTTGCGCACCACCTCTACGGCGCTTCCGACCTCAGAGCTCAGGGTGCCCATGACCGTGTTGGACACGGTATTGCCGAAGTTTTTGAACTGCTTATCGTATTCTGCGCGGCCGGCCTTGATCTTGGCCTCGGCCTCCTCCAGCTGGGCGTGCGCTGCTTCCAGCTGGGTGTCGATGAGCTCCATCAGCTTTTCGTTGATGGCGTCCACCTTTTCCTGATTCAGCTGCACCTGCACCAGCTGCTCCACAAGGCCGCTGGAGGATACGCTGGACACGCCGCCCTTGCGCTGGACGTAGGGGGTCATGGTGTTCTTGATAAAATCAGAAAGCTCGTACACCGAACTGCCCTCGCGGCTGACAGCCACGGTCATAAAGGCGTTCATGTTCATGCTGTACTGTATCACAGAAGGGGTCAGGGCGGTATCCGGCAGGTCGCTCTTGGCCTGATCCAGCTTGTTGGACACCTGCACCAGTGCGCTGTCCATATCCGTGTCATCCACGAACTGCATCAGCAGCAGGCTGTAGTTTTCAGCCGAGGTGGCGGTGATCTTTGAAACACCCGGCACTGTAAGCGCGTTTTGCAGCACATCCGAGACCTCGGTCTCCACACGCTCCGGGCTGGCACCGGGATACACGGTGACCACCATCAGATACGGCGTGCTGACATTCGGCAGCAGGTTGGTTTTCATCTTGGTGATCGACACAAAGCCGAGCATCAGCACCATGATGACTGCAACCAGCACCGTAAATGGTTTTTTGACACTGAATTTTTCCATCTTCTCCTACCGTTTCTCTGCAGCACCGCCCGGCGCAACAGTTCCTCCTTCTTTGGGGCAATGGGTTCTTAACATTCCTATTATACACGCAAGGCGTGTGCTTTCAATAGCGGGGCGGCGAATCTTTTGCGAAAGTTTTGTCAAAATCTGCAAAACGCACAACTTTTCCGCCCCAAAATCGGCATTCTGTCCGCTTTCCTCCCCTCTGCCGCCGGACAAAATTTCGACACCTTTTCCGTACTGCATACGGTTGAGCGGGGGGAATCATTGCAGGGGAGGGAAAAATTTAGGGGATATAAAGACTTTTCTTTTTGCATAGAAATGTGCTTTTGATTATGGTATACTAACAGCAGACTGAAAAAGCTGCCCCTTGCAGGGCTTATCCGATACAAAAACGAGGAACACTATGAAAAAAGTCATTTCGGTCCGTTTCAAGGAAAACGGCAAAAGCTATTATTTTGATCCCGGTGACGCTGTCATCCATGCCGGGGAGTATGTGATCGTAGAGACCGCCCGCGGCGTGGAGTGCGGCGAGGTGGTGCAGGGCGTGCTGGAGCTGGCGGATGCCGCCGTACCCAAGACGCTGAAGCCCATCACCCGCATGGCCGACAGCGTGGATATCCGCCGGATGCGCCAGAACCGCGAGGACGAAAAGCGCGCCTACCACACCTGTCAGGAGTGCATCGCCCGCCACGGGCTGGAGATGAAGCTGGTGGAGGCCGAGTACACGCTGGACCGCTCTAAGATCATGTTCTACTTCACCGCCGACGGACGGGTGGACTTCCGGGAACTGGTCAAGGATCTGGCCGGCATCTTCCACACCCGCATCGAACTGCGCCAGATCGGCGTGCGCGACGAAAGCAAGATGATCGGCGGTCTGGGTATCTGCGGTCAGCCCTTCTGCTGCAGCCGCTTTTTGAAGGATTTCCAGCCCGTTTCCATCAAGATGGCCAAGGAGCAGGGCCTTTCGCTGAACCCCACCAAGATCAGCGGTGCCTGCGGCCGTCTGATGTGCTGCCTTGCCTACGAGGAGAGCGCCTACGAGTACCTGAACAGCATCATGCCCATGGTGGGCA
>OGJJ01002015.1_pt1 | contig 14106 bp, 11 predicted proteins | sample 1572081 | NCBI WGS metagenome assembly OGJJ01 (sample SAMEA2582122, study PRJEB24529) | metagenome | biome: Human gut stool | place: China | collected 2011
CACAAGATACTTACCGTGAGATTTCTTCTTGCTCTAACATGTGGGATTTCCAAGCACGTCGTATGCAAGCACGTTGCAAAGCGAAAGGTGATAAGAAAACTCGCTTAGTACATACATTGAATGGCTCTGGTTTGGCAGTAGGTCGTACATTAGTGGCTGTGCTTGAGAACTATCAAAATGCAGATGGCTCAATTACGGTACCAGAAGTATTACGTCCATATATGGGTGGCTTAGAAATAATTAGTGCTTAATCAGCCGCACTTAACGGCATCATTCATTGTAAGGCGTGCAATGCACGCCTTTTTAACATCATTATTTTTGTGACAATTTTGCAAAATACCGCTCAAATTTAACCGCTTTCACTATGATATTTTTTACCGATTTAACCCTCAAAAGAGGGCTTTCTGTTTTATTAGATAAAACCTCAGCGACTATTCATACCGGTCAAAAAGTGGGATTAGTCGGCAAAAACGGCTGTGGGAAATCCTCACTTTTTGCGCTCATTAAAAACGAACTTCAGCCTGAAGGCGGGGAAGTTTCACTTCCTAAAAACTGGTCAATTTCGTGGGTAAATCAAGAAACACCCGCGCTAGATTGCAGTGCGATTGATTACGTTATTTTAGGTGACCGCGAATATACCGCGTTAAATGAACAACTTGAGATTGCAAACCATGAAAATGATGGGCATAAAATTGCGACACTTCATGCCCAGCTAGATACCATTGATGCTTGGACAATCCAGGCGCGTGCAGCCACGTTATTAAACGGTTTAGGCTTCTCTACTGAACAACTCACGTTACCGGTAAAATCATTTTCTGGTGGTTGGCGAATGCGCTTAAATTTAGCACAAGCGTTGATTTGCCGTTCTGACTTGTTACTATTAGATGAACCAACCAACCACTTGGATTTAGATGCTGTCATTTGGTTGGAAAAATGGCTAACTAATTATCGGGGCACTTTAATTTTAATTTCACACGACCGAGATTTCCTTGACCCCATTATTGATCGTGTCATTCATATTGAACATCAACAACTTCATGAATACACAGGGAACTACACCTCGTTTGAAATTCAGCGTGCGACCAAAATTGCCCAACAAAATGCCGCTTTCCAACAACAGCAACGCAAAGTTGCCCATTTACAAAGCTTTATTGATCGCTTTAAAGCTAAAGCGACTAAAGCAAAACAGGCACAAAGCCGTATTAAAGCTTTAGAAAAAATGGAATTGATTGCGCCAGCTTATGCGGATTCTCCGTTTGAATTTGAATTTAAACCACCATTTTCATTGCCTAGCCCGCTGCTCATGATGGAAAAAGTTAGTGCAGGCTATGCGGATAAAATCGTATTAGAGTCGGTAAAATTAAACCTTGTTCCTGGCTCTCGTATTGGTTTGCTCGGACGAAACGGTGCGGGAAAATCAACGTTAATTAAATTATTAGCAGGAGAGATCCCGCCATTAAGCGGTAATATTCAATTAGCGAAAGGCGTTCAATTAGGCTATTTTGCACAACATCAGGTCGATACGCTGCGTTTTGATGAAAGCCCATTGTGGCATTTACAAAAATTAGCGCCTGAAAAAACTGAACAAGAATTACGCAACTATTTAGGTGGCTTTGATTTTAAAGGAGATAAAGTCAATCAAGCGGTTGCCTCTTTCTCTGGTGGTGAAAAAGCACGTTTAGTATTAGCGTTGATTGTATGGCAGCGACCAAACTTACTGTTATTAGATGAGCCAACCAACCATTTAGACTTAGAAATGCGCCAAGCCCTAACCGATGCGCTGACTTATTATGAAGGTTCATTAGTAGTGGTTTCACACGATCGTCATTTACTACGCTCAACCGTCAATGAATTCTACTTGGTGCACGATCACAAAGTTGAAGAGTTTAAAGGCGACTTAGAGGATTATCAAAAGTGGCTGAATGAACAAAATGCCCTATTATTAGCGGCAAAATCAGCTGAAACTACCGAAATAGCAGGAAATACAAGCGGTGGTATTTCTGCGCAAGATCGCAAAGAGCAAAAAAGACAAGAAGCAGAACTGCGTCAACAAACGGCGCCATTGCGTAAAACGATTAGCCAATTGGAAAAAAATTTAGAAAAAGCGACCGCTTGTTTAGCCGAATTAGAAGCCTTACTGGCATCTAGTGAAATCTATGAGGCGGAAAATAAAGCGAAACTAACTGAAACATTGGCAAAACAGGTTGAGGCGAAAAAACAAGTCGAAGAAATTGAAATGCAATGGCTTGAAGCACAAGAAACTTTAGAAGCGATGTTAAATGCATAACAATATAATGGCTAGGATTCCCTAGCCATTTTTATTGCGATTATGCTTGTACTTCAATTAACGGTTTGCCACTATCAGCCGCCACTAATTTACCAACAGGAATCAATGGCGTATTGGCTAATTTTGCAATTTCTTGCACTTTTTCGACCGCTTGCGGTTGAACAGCAATCAATAGCCCCCCAGAAGTTTGTGGGTCACACAAAATGGCTTTTTGCTCATCGGTGATTGGAGAAAGTAAGTGCCCGTAACTGTCAAAATTACGTTGTGTACCGCCAGGCACAGCACCTTGCGCAATATACGCTTTTACCCCATCTAAGGTTTGAATATGCGCAAAATCAACCACTGCACGCACATTCGAGCCTTCACAAATTTCTTTGAGATGCCCTAATAAACCAAACCCCGTGACATCAGTCATTGCGGTTACTTCTTCCAGTTGCGAAAATTCTGCACCGATTAGGTTCATTTGACACATTACATCACGCGCTAAGCCCTGATGTTCTGCTTTCAACAATCCTTTTTTCTCAGCCGTTGTTAACACACCAATCCCTAATGGTTTGGTTAAGAATAATTGACAGCCGGCTTCAGCGCTCGCATTGCGCTTAATTTTCTCAGTTGGGATAATGCCTGTTACCGCTAAACCAAAAATAGGCTCAGGAGAGTCAATAGAATGCCCTCCCGCCAAAGCAATGCCCGCTTGTCGGCAAGCAAAACGGCCACCTTCAACAATTTTTTGTGCTACTTCTGCCGGCAATTTATTCACGGGAAAACCTAAAATAGCAATCGCCATAATGGGTTTACCACCCATTGCAAAAATATCACTAATCGCATTTGTTGCCGCAATACGTCCAAAATCAAAAGGGTCATCGACAATAGGCATAAAGAAATCAGTCGTGCTGATAATCGCCGTTCCGTTTCCAATATCATAAACGGCAGCATCATCAGCAGTTTCATTTCCCACTAATAAATTTGGATCGATAAAACTTTCTAGTTCACTGTGCAAAATAGTCCCTAAAACCTTAGGCGAAATTTTACAACCTCAACCAGCGCCATGGCTAAATTGTGTTAAACGAACAATTTCTGACATTTATACTCCTTTGATAATACGTTTAAACGTTGCCTATGCCGCTTTCACAAAAACAGAAATAGACTCCAAGTGTCCCGTTTGCGGGAACATATCAATCATCGCCACCTTTTCAAGGCGATAACCTTGCTCAATGAGCTTTTGTGCATCCCGCACGAGCGTTGCAGGATTACAAGAAACATAGCAAATCCGCTCGGGCTCTAAAGCACAAAGATGATCTAAACAAAACCATGCCCCATTTCGGGCTGGATCTAATAACACTTTATTAAAGGGTTCTTGCGCCCAAGTCTGCTCAATAAACGGCTCATCTAAATTTGTTTGATAAAAAGCCACATTCTCTAATTGATTCAATTCAGCATTTTGTTTGGCCTGCTGCACCATCTCAATTACACCTTCTACACCAACGACTTGCCCCGCCATTTTAGCAAGTGGCAAAGTAAAATTACCCACGCCACAGAATAAATCTAAAATTCTGTCATTTTTGCTCGGCTCCAGCCATGCCAATGCTTGAGACACCATTTTTGCATTCAAATCAGCATTTACTTGAATGAAATCTCTCATCGAAAAGCCGATCTGACAACCGCCTACCACATAATAAGGAGATTGCCCGCACCAATGTTCAATCTGTTGTTCGCTGCTCATCACGAAAAGACTTAACTCTTCGCGCGTTGCGAAAATCTTTAAGGCTGCCGCATCTTTTTCAGAAAGTGCACCAACATGACGAAATAGCATTGCAATGGTGTTATCTGCTTGAACCAATTCAATATGACCTAACGCCTTTTTATTTTGCCAAGCAGTTAAAAGTTCACTTAATTTTGGCAAAAGCGCAGAAAGGCTAGGCAATAACACTTCGCATTCCGTTAATGGAATAATATGATTCGAACCTTGTTGGCGAAACCCCATCACCACTTTCCCAGCTTGCAAGGCAATACTTAACCGAGTGCGGCGGCGATAACCATTCGGTTCTCCAACGATCATCGGTTGAAAATCAATTGGCGTATTTTGAAGTTTTTGAAGCCGTTGAAATAGGGCTTTTTGCTTAGTTTCGCGTTGTAATGCCAAAGGAATGTGTTGCATTTGGCAACCACCACATTCATGATACACCGCACAACTTGGTAATTGGCGTTCACTGGATTTTTTGAGAATTTTTACCGCCTTTCCATGACCATATTGGCGTTTTTCATCAATAGGACGCATCTCAATTTCTTCACCAGGCAACGCATTTTCAATAAACCACGTTTTGCCTTCAATTTTTGCCACGCCTAAGCCTTGATAATCTAATGATTGGATTTTTACTTGGCGACAAGCTGTCGTTTTTTTCGATTTTTTTGTAAATTTTTCAGAATAAAATTGTGCCATTTTTCTTAATTCGAAACTCTTTTACTAAGTATTATAGCGAAAAGCTGAGTAAATATAAAAAAGGAAACACTATCTGCTCCGATGAGCATTACTGAACTTTATTATTTTTACTTAGTCTTACTTTTTGACGGTTATTGTTAAATAACTTTAAAGACTTTATTTTTGTTCATTTAATTTTCATAAAGAAGGATTTCTATGAAAATATTGTCTAAAGTAACCTTAGTTGCAGAACGTGATGATGCTGATTTAAAATTCTCTCGCGGTAACCAAGAACTTGATACTTCTATCGAAGTGAAAGGTAAAAATCGAATTAAATACAAAGCTGATTTAGACAAACACTAATTTTGCATTTTAGACTCGGAAAGCAACCGCTTGTAACGTTGTATAAACAACATTACAAGCGGTTTTTTCTTGGTTTTCTGGCAGAAAAATAGTGTTGGATTTGCTAAAATAGCTAGCTTACTTACTCGGAAAAATCTTTACTTCAATTTTATATATAAAAAGGAGAATATCATGTTTGTCGTTGGACAACGCTGGCTTTCTTCAGCGGAAAACCAATTAGGGTTAGGCATTATTCAAGCTGTAGATAATCGCAGTGTTACTATTGCTTTTCCAGCTGCTGAAGAAGAACGAATTTATGCACTTAATGCCTCACCACTCGTCCGTGTACAATTTCAAGTAGGTGATCGCATCCGTAGCAGCGAGGGCTGGCAATTAGTTGTTGAGCAAGTTATCGACAATCAAGGTTTTAGTATCTATTTAGGAAAACGACTCGATACCGAAGAAGAAGCCGTGCTGCCTGAAATGCAGCTTGATCACAAAATCACTTTCAGTAAACCACAAGATCGCCTCTTCTCTGCTCAAATTGATCGTGCCGACCGTTTTGCCCTACGCTATCAAGCACTACAACATCAGCAAGCGCAGTTTTTATCACCGCATCGTGGTATGCGAGGCATTCGTGCAAGTCTCATTCCTCATCAATTACACATTGCCAAAGAAGTTGGGCAACGCTTAGCTCCTCGTGTGCTACTTGCCGATGAAGTTGGCTTAGGTAAAACCATCGAAGCTGGAATGATTTTGCAACAACAGCTTTTCGCTGGGCGAGCTGAACGTGTGCTGATTTTGGTGCCAGAAAGCCTACAACATCAATGGCTAGTTGAAATGTTGCGCCGTTTTAATCTTAAATTCTCTTTATTTGATGAAGAACGCTGTGCTGATTTTGATAGAAGCGAAGATGATGCAACCCCAGCTGATAATCCATTTGAAAGCGAATCTTTAGTGATTGCTTCAATTCAATGGTTAGCAAGTCATCCCCATCGAGCAGCACAACTTCTCGGCTGCGAATGGGATATGCTAATTGTGGATGAAGCGCACCACCTTGCTTGGTCGGTTGATGCTCCAAGTGAGGCTTATCTATTAGTGGAAAAACTTGCAAAACAAATTCCTTCTGTCTTATTACTGACGGCTACACCAGAACAGCTCGGGCAAGAAAGCCATTTTGCTCGCTTAGCATTATTAGATCCGGATAGATTCTACGATTACGAAGCCTTTGTCGCGGAACAACAAGCCTATAAACCGGTTGCCGATGCGGTCGCCACTTTATTAAACGATAAACCACTGACTGCGACAGAACAAAATAGTATTGCTGAACTTTTAAGCGAAGAAGATACTGAGCCAATGTTTAAGGTTATCAATGGTAAAAATATTGCAGAATCTGACCGCTTGCAAGCGCGTCAATCGCTCATTAGCGAGCTTATCGATCGCCACGGAACAAGCCGAGTATTATTCAGAAATACCCGTCAAGGTGTGAAAGGCTTCCCTCATCGTATTTATCATCAAATTACCTTAGAAATGCCTTCGCAATATGCTAATGCCTTGAAAGTGATGAATATGATGGGCGACTTAACCATCGCAGAACAGCTTTATCCAGAAAGTCTCTTCCAACGTATGAATCCTGCGGCCAAATGGACTGAGTTTGATCCACGCGTTGAATGGTTAATCAGCTTTCTGAAAAACCACCGTGAAGAGAAAATTCTACTGATTTGTAAACAAGCAGAAACCGCGATTTCACTAGAACAAGCGCTTCGTGAGCGAGAAGGGATTCGCTCTGCGGTATTCCACGAAAAAATGTCCATTGTTGAGCGCGATAAAGCGGCCGCTTACTTTTCCCAACAAGAAGATGGCGCGCAAGTGTTAATCAGTTCTAACATCGGTTCTGAAGGGCGTAACTTCCAATTTGCAAGTCAGTTAATTCTCTTTAACTTGCCGGATAACCCTGATCTACTAGAACAAAGTATTGGGCGATTAGATCGTATTGGGCAAAAACAGGATATTCAAATTTATGTCCCTTGCTTTGAGAACACAATGCAAATGGTACTCGCCAGCTGGTATCATCAAGGTTTAAATGCCTTCGAAGAGACCTGCCCGATGGGCTCAACCTTATTCCGTGAATTTGGTGAGACGTTACAAAGCTATTTACGCACACCACAAGCGGTCGGATTTGAAGAATTTCTTGCAAAAACCCGTGCTCGTCAACAACAGTTGAAAATTGCTTTAGAGCAAGGTCGCGATCGTTTATTAGAACTCAACTCAAATGGTGGAGAAGCAGCTCAAACCTTAGCACAAGCTATTCAGGCAGAAGATAATAATCCTCATTTGGTGAATTTTGCCCTAAATCTGTTTGATGTGATTGGGCTTGAGCAAGAAGACTTAGGCGAGCAATCTATTGTGATTACCCCAACTGGGCATATGCTTGTTCCCGATTTTCCAGGAATCGAAGAAGATGGAACAACTGTCACCTTCGATCGCGAACTGGCCTTAACCCGAGAAGAATTAGCATTCTTAACCTGGGATCACCCAATGATTCGCAACGGAATTGATTTGATTGTTTCAGGCGATATTGGCAAATGTGCCGTTTCATTATTGATTAACAAGCATTTACCGCCAGGCACCTTGTTACTTGAAACCATCTATGTTTTAGAAACACAAGCGCCTAAAGGACTAAATCTAAGCCGCTTTTTACCCCCAACGCCAATTCGCGTGTTGCTTGATAACAAAGGTAATAATATGGCTGCACAGGTTTCTTTTACTGGGCTTGAAAAACAGTTAAAACCGGTCAATAAACAAATGGCGAATCAAATTGTGACGATGGCCAAAAATGATATTCGTAAGCTCATTGCCATCAGTGAACAACGTGTTCAACCACAAGCAGAAACAATCATGCAAGAAGCGAAACAACTTGCTGATAACGCATTAAGTGCGGAATTACACCGCTTAACGGCCTTACAAGCGGTTAATAAAAATATCCGAGCTGCTGAAATTGCATTGCTTGAAGCACAAAAATCGCAAACATTGCATCATCTAAGTCAAGCCACTTGGCGCTTAGATAGCTTGCGTGTGATTGTAAGCATGCAAGAATCGTAAACCGCTATGATATAAAAAATTGCCCCAATCTCATTTGATTGGGGCAATTTTTTAGATTATCGAACAATCTCTTCTGCTTGTTCACGATTCTTGCTAAAAACCATCTCTTTTACGCTAGTAAGCAGTTGCGCACGAATAGTTGATATTTTAGGTTTCTCGTTCTCTTGAAAAGCAATCGGGCGGCAAAACGTCATCGCTTTTACCCCTAATCGGGCTGTTAACACCCCCACGCCAATGCCTTGGGTGGCACGCAAGGATAATTTTGCCAGCATATTTTGAGACAGAAAATCAGCAGCTACATCGCTTGCAATCTCGCTTGCCCCAGCAAAAACCATATTAGTGAGCACTAATTTAAATAATTTTAAACGGCTAATATAACCCAATTCCATGCCATAAATTTTCGTAATTTTGTTCACTAAAGCAAAATTTCGCCAAGCAATCAATAACACATCCACCATGGCTAATGGGCTAACCGCAACCAGTAACGCATTTTCCGTTGCATTACGAGAAATCAGCTTTTTAACTTGTTTATCCAACGGTGTGAGCACATTTTCACTGAATAAATAAAGCACTTCTTTTGCATCATAAGCTTCGTTTAGCTGAGATTGCCAACGTTGCTCTGCTTGTGCAATTTGCGGTAAATGGCGCATATTCTCTAATACATTTTTGCAAAAGGTTTGGGCATTTTCACCGCTTGTTGAGCTTAATGACTCAAGAAGGATTTGCTCACTCATTGCCTGTTGCTTTTGATAGCGACGCAGGTAAACCAATCTGCGCCATTCACGAATAATGACGCCAACACCCGTTAAGCTCAATAAAAAGAAGACAATGCCAAATGCTAAAGCAATCCAAGCATGGCTTTGATAACTATCCCAAAGCCACTGCACACTTTGTGCAATCACAGCAACACAGAAAAGCACCAACGCACTTAATAGCACACGAATCCAAAAGCGATTTGGGCGAACCACTTCTTCAAACGATAAATCTGCCTCTTCAACTTCTTCAGTTTCCGTGTCTTCAAAAACCTCAAACGCCTCGGCAGAAAATTCCTGTTTAGGTTTGAGAGTTGGGTTGAAATCTGGTTCTGTTTCTTCAAAAATACGTTTAGTCATCTTTTTCGCTCCAATGCTCAATCGCGGTCATGATATGTTGTTTTAAACCTTCATAGCCATGTTCAGTTTTGAGCATCTGAAATAATTGTTTTGCCTGCGGATATTCTTTATCTAAATAATGTAGCCACTGCTTGATACGAGCAACATGATAAAAACCAGAATCTTGGCTATTTTCCATCTGTACATATTGAAAAAGCAGTGTTAATACAGATTGCCAAGGCATTTTCGGTTCATTAAATTTCACGACACGACTAAGATTCGGGGTATTGAGCGCACCACGGCCAATCATCAGCTGATTACAATCGGTCATTTCTTGACATTTTTTTGCAGAATCGTAATCCCAAATCTCACCATTGGCGATGACTGGAATTGAGAGCCGTTGTTGGATTTCACCGATTGCTTTCCAATTGATCCGCTCGGCACGATAACCATCAATTTTCGTTCTGCCATGCACGGTAATTTCATTTGCGCCACCTTGTGCTACTGCATCAGCAATTTCAAAACATTGCGCTGCAGAATCCCAACCTAAACGAACTTTAACCGACACAATCTGCTCAGCCGGAACAGCTTCACGCATTGCTTTTGTTGCGCGATAAATTAGCGTTGGATCTTTTAATAATGAAGCGCCACCATTACTGCCATTAACGGTTTTAGATGGACATCCGCAGTTTAAATCAACACCATGCGATCCTAATTCAATCGCAAGCTGGGCATTTTCTGCCAACCATTGTGGATGTTGCCCTAATAACTGTACGCGTACTGGTGTACCAGAAGGTGTTTTTCCGCCTTGATGTAATTCTGGGCAAAGGCGATAGAATGCTTTTTTAGGTAATTTTTGATCAACTACGCGTACAAATTCAGAAATACAGAGATCATAATCATTCACCGCTGTAAGCAACTGGCGCACAAAAGGATCTAACACCCCTTGCATTGGTGCAAGAATCACTTTAGGAATAACGTTATTATGCATCTTTATCTCGTAAAGTTAGATCTGGGCGTGCAATCAAATAAATCACTAATGCCGTTAACGCCCCTAAAGTATCAGCAAGCATATCTTTTTGTGCATCCCAAATATCTCCTTGGGAACCTAAAAATTCGACACCTGCACTCCCGCCTTCAATTACCGCATATTGCCATTCAATAATTTCATAGCTTGCTGCAACAGCCATAATAAAAAATAGGGCAAAAAAACATGCCACACCTAATCCGCATTTACGATTTCGCAATAGCCATTCAGCCATCGGAAAACTATAAAACCCAATAACATAATGCGCTACTCGGTCAAAATGGTTGCGATTTTCGCCTAATAATGGGCTTAATAACTCACTTCCCCACTCAAAAGGGACATTAGCAAAGGTATATTTTGCACCAATAAGATGTAAAATCATCCAAAACGACATCAAAATATACGCTAAACCACTAAACTGAAATTTTCGGTAAGTCAGCACCAATAACGCAAAAATGATAAAAATTGGCATAACTTCAGCATACCATACGGCTCTATCCGTTGGTGCTGCCCCAGACCAGAACGCAATCAGTGTAATCAATATTGCTAGGCTTAACGGAATCAGATGTCGCTTTAACATACCTTATTTCCACCCTTTTGATTTACAAATTAAATCATAAGCCGCTTGAATTTGTTGGGCTTTTTCTTTCGCTAATTCCATCATTTCATCTGGTAAACCTTTAGCGGCCAATTTATCTGGATGGTGTTCATTCATCAGTTTACGGTAAGCACGTTTGACCGTATTTTGATCATCATCAGCACGCACGCCTAATACTTTATAAGCGGCATCAATGCTTGGCGCACTATTAGAGTAAGATTGATTTTGACCACCATAATAACCGCCCTGAGATTGATGCTGATAGCCATCTTGTTGATGATATTCGTACTGGAATCCACCTGAACGGAATTGTTGTGCTGCCATTACCATTGCAATCATCTGTTCAAATTGAAAACGAGAGATTCCCATTGTTTCTGCAATAGTGAAAAGAATTTGCTGCTCGTTAACATCTAATTCGCCATCTTGTAAAGCGGCTTGCATTTGAACTTCCACAAAAAAACGTAGAAGATCTACACGCTGCCCACAGGCTTCTCTGAATTCTTGAATCACTAAACGTAGCGGGAAACTGGATTCTTTACCTAAAGAAAAAGCTTTTTGCGCTTGTTTTTGTGCAGTTTCATCTAATTTTAAACGCGCCATCAATTGACGTGCGAGATGAATATCATCTTCAGTTACGCGCCCTTTAGCTTTAGCAATATGCCCTAGTACAGCAAATGTCGTTTGAGTAAAAATAGACTGGCGAGTCAAACCACTTCCAAAAACACTTGAGCTGACTGAACCAAGCTCATAAATTTTCTTATCTGCAAGATGCCCTAAAAAAGCACCAAGTAAAGCACCAAAAAAGTTATGGAAGATTTGGTAACCTAAAATAAATCCCACAATTTTTCCAATATATTGCATAAGGTTTCCTTCTGTTTTTGTAATGTGGCTATTCTAACGTAATTTTCTTAAAAATCGCTTAAATATTCAGATTAAACATTATAAATATGGGGATTATCATCAATTTTAGAAATCTGAAATATCTATTAAATAATAGTTATGTTTATATAAAAAGCATAAAGCCCTGAGTAACTCAGGGCCTTATTTTTATTCTACTAAATAATAGCTTTAAGCTTTAAATTAGTATTCTAACACTGCACGACGGTTTTTCGCGTAGTCTGCTTCAGTGTGACCTAAAACAGCTGGTTTTTCTTCACCGTAAGATACAGTTGAAACGTTTGAAGCACCTTGTTGTGCTAAGTAGCTTTTCACTGCATCTGCACGACGTTGACCTAACGCGATGTTGTACTCTGGAGTACCACGTTCGTCAGTGTTACCTTCAACAACAACTTTAGAAGCTGGAGTTGCATTTAAGTATGCAGCGTGAGCATCTAAGATTTGAACGTATTCACCTTCGATGTTGAATTTGTCGAAACCGAAGTAAACGGTGTTGTAACGTTGTTGAAGATCTTCAACAGAGTAACCACCGAAAGTTTGACCGTTGTTAGCACCGTTGCCTGCTGCATCGTTGTTTGATGAGCTACATGCTGCTAATGCAGCTACTGAACCAGCAACTAATAATGATTTAACAAATTTGTTCATTAGATTTCTCCTCAATGAGTTTTTTTATTTAGTCAAGTATGGAGACCAAGCTGGAAATTTCACTTGGCCATTACTTCCTGGAAGACTCGCTTTAAAGCGACCATCTGCAGAAACTAATTGTAACACCTTTCCTAGCCCTTGTGTAGAGCTGTAAATAATCATGATACCATTAGGAGAAATACTTGGGCTTTCCCCTAAGAAAGATGTACTTAATACTTCAGAACTACCACTGGTAAGATCTTGTTTCACCACGTTGTTATTACCGTTGATCATCACGAGTGTTTTACCATCACTACTGATTTGCGCACTACCGCGACCACCAACTGGTGACGCACCGCCACCACTTGCACTCATGCGATAAACTTGCGGAGAGCCGCCTCTATCGGATGTGAACACGATTGACTGCCCATCAGGCGACCAAGAAGGTTCGGTGTTATTACCTGAGCCACTAGTTAACTGAGAAACCTGTCCACTACCCAAATTTGTTACATAAATATTCAATACGCCGTCTTTTGAAGAGGCAAATGCTAATCTTGAGCCATCTGGCGAGAAGGCCGGAGCGCCGTTGTGTCCTGGGAATGAAGCAATCACTTTACGTGCCATTGAACCAAGATCTTGCAGAATAATTTGCGCTTTTTTATTTTCAAAAGAAACATACGCCAATTTTTTGCCATCCGGAGACCATGCCGGAGACATAAAAGGCTGCGAGCTCTTATTAATAATAAATTGGTTAAAACCATCATAGTCGGCTACGCGGACCTCATAAGGTTGTGATCCACCATTTTTTTGCACGACATAAGCAATACGAGTCCGAAATGCGCCACGAATCCCTGTTAGTTTCTCAAAGGTTTCATCACTCACCGTATGCGCCCCGTAACGAATCCATTTTTGAGTCACCGTATATTGGTTTTGAGACAAAATCGAACCCGCACTTCCCATAGTATCAACTAATTGGTAAGCAATATCAAAACCACCATTAGATGGAGTTACTTGTCCAACAATTACTGCCTCAATACCCAATGCAGACCATGCACTAGGGTTAACTTCTGCAGCTGTAGTCGGCTGCTGAGGCATTTTACTGACAGAAAGTGGATTAAATTTTCCGCTATTACGTAAGTCTGATGCAATGATATCTGCAATATCTGCCGGTGCACTGCCTGGACCATTCCACTTAAACGGAACAACAGCAATAGGTCGTGCAGAATCCATAACCTCATCAATAACGATGCGAACCTCTGCACGAGCTAGTGAAGTCAATCCTAATAGCATAATAAATAAGCTAAATACTCGAATAACTCTTTTCATTTTTTCTCCTATTGTTCAAAGTGCGGTGAAAAATTACCGCACTTTTCTTGGGTCAAACCCAAGAGTAAAGCTCTTAAACATTTCATACTCTTCCGGAGTAGGTGCTCTACGCATTTTTTTAGCTTGCTCAATCGCATTTAATGCAGCTGCACACAAATCATTCGGCCCGGATTTTTTCTCATACGATAAAATAGTTCCATCACTGGCAATTTCCATCTTAATATCGCAAACTTTACCTATAAAGCGTGTATCTCCACGGAAATAAGGTTTTATCGAAGAGTAAACAACGCCTGCATATGCAGAACCTGTTTTACCGCCATCACCAGCTCCCATTGATGCGCCGGCACCTTGGCTACCTTGTTTATTCGCATTTCCACCTTTGATTGCACTTCC
>OGJJ01002028.1_pt1 | contig 14034 bp, 9 predicted proteins | sample 1572081 | NCBI WGS metagenome assembly OGJJ01 (sample SAMEA2582122, study PRJEB24529) | metagenome | biome: Human gut stool | place: China | collected 2011
TAGAGCGTGTACTGAAAATGGTCGATGGCGTTATTCTTCTGGTAGATGCTTTTGAGGGTGCTATGCCTCAGACTAAATTTGTTCTGAAGAAAGCTCTGGAGCTGAACCTGCACGTTATCGTCTGCATCAACAAGATCGACCGTCCGGAAGCACGTCCTGATGAAGTTATCGATGAAGTTCTGGAACTTCTTATGGACCTTGAAGCTTCTGACGAGCAGCTTGACTGCCCGTTCCTGTATGCTTCTGCAAAAGCAGGCCATGCAGTTCTTGACCTCGCAGATACACCGGAGAATATGGCTCCGCTGTTTGAGACAATCCTGAAATATATCCCGGCTCCGGAAGGTGATCCGGAAGCTGACACACAGGTTCTTATCAGCACCATCGACTACAATGAATATGTAGGACGTATCGGTGTAGGTAAAGTAGAGAACGGTAAGATCGCAGTAAACCAGGAACTTACCCTTCTGAACCATCACGACCTTGACAAACGCAAGAAAGTCAAGATCAGCAAACTTTATGAATTCGACGGACTGAACAAAGTTGAAGTTAAAGAAGCATCTGTAGGTTCCATCGTAGCGATCTCCGGTATCGAAGATATCCATATCGGTGATACTCTCTGCGGCGGCGACAACCCGGAGGCAATTCCATTCCAGAAGATCTCCGAGCCTACGATCTCCATGAACTTCCTCGTAAACGACAGTCCGCTTGCAGGACAGGAAGGTAAATACATCACTTCCCGTCATCTGCGTGACCGTCTGTACCGTGAGCTCAATACAGATGTCAGCCTTCGTGTAGAAGATACTGAAACTACCGAATGTTTCAAGGTTTCCGGACGTGGTGAACTTCACCTTTCTGTCCTGATCGAGAACATGCGCCGTGAGGGTTATGAATTCGCAGTAAGTAAACCGGAAGTTCTGTATCACACAGACGAACGCGGCAAGAAACTTGAACCAATGGAAATCGCTTACGTTGATGTTCCGGAAGAATTCTCCGGTACCGTTATCCAGAAACTGAGCGAGCGTAAAGGTGAACTCCAGGGAATGAGCACAGCCAGCGATGGTTCTGTCCGCCTGGAATTCCATATCCCGTCCCGTGGACTGATCGGTTTCCGTGGAGAGTTCCTTACTTCCACCAAGGGTACCGGTATCCTGAATACAACCTTCGATGGATATGCTCCATACAAAGGAGATTTCCAGTACCGTAAACAGGGCTCCCTGATCGCATTCGAAGCAGGTGAAGCTGTTGCATATGGTCTGTTCTCCGCACAGGACCGTGGGACACTTTTCGTTGGACCTGGCGAAAAAGTATACAGCGGTATGGTCATCGGACAGAATGGTAAAGCTGAAGACATCGAACTGAATGTCTGCAAGACCAAACATCTGACCAACACACGTTCCTCTTCCGCCGATGAAGCTCTGAAACTGACACCGCCTAAGGTTCTCAGTCTTGAGCAGGCGATCGAGTTTATCGACCAGGATGAGCTTCTTGAGGTTACACCATCAAGCCTTCGTATCCGCAAGAGAATTCTTGATCCCAGAGAAAGAAAACGTGCTGCATTCCGTAAGCAGTAAGAGTAAATCACAGGACACGCCGCTGGCGTTCCCTGATATACAGAGCAATAAAAGAATCGCCCTGAGTCGTAACATTTTAACGGCTCAGGGCGGTTTTATTTGTAAAAATTCAATTATCGGCAGTCACACCTGAAATTTACCGGATTCCCAGTTTCCGGTACAGTGCTGCTTTCACCTCATCTGCTGCAAAAGCTGTGTCCACTGCATTCTTCATCAGGAGCGGAAGTTCTTCATCACGGATCCCGTAGGTTCTCTGGATGAAATCCAGTTCTTTGGTCAGATTTGTATTGCTGACTGTCCGGTTGTCGGTGTTGATCGATACCTTCAGTCCTGCATCCAGGAATTCACGGAGCGGATATTCTGCGGTACTGTTGACTGCTTTTGTCTGGAGATTGCTGATCGGGCACATTTCGATTCCTATGTTTTTCTCTGCAAGTGCTCTCTCAAGTTCTTTATGACCACGCATGGCGATACCATGTCCGATCCTCTTTGCTCCGACCTGCACAGAATCTATGATATTCTGAGGATTTCCACATTCTCCTGCATGGAGAGTAAAAGGTATCCCCAGTTTCCCCGCTTTTGTAAACAGTTCCATGAACTCCGACATTGGATATACTGCCTCTGCTCCAGCAAGGTCTGCTCCGCATACACCGGAACCGAGATATTCCCTTGCCGCCTTGAGCATACGATAATTCTCTTCCTCGCTATGATGGCGCATTGCACAGGTGAGTACTCCGTACTCTACTCCAAAATCTTTCCTGCCGCGTTCCAGACCACTAAGAAGTGCTTCGATCACTTTGCTGCAGTTCATATCCTCTGTCTCTGAGAACAGCGGAGCGAAACGGATCTCTGCATAGCAGACATTTTCCTGGCTCATGCTGCGAAGTACATCATAACCGGCTTCCGCAAGTCCCTGTTCGTCCATGAGGCATCGGCCCGGGATGTCAAATTTCTCAAGATATTCGGCAAGACTCGTACAGTCGTCAGAAACTGTAAGTTCTTCCTGGCTGACCTGTCTTCCAAGTCTTTTCTCTATAAATTCTCTGCTGAGTGAACCGTCCAGATGACAGTGCAGCTCTACTTTTGGCAGTTGTTTCAGTTCTTCTTTCGTCATATTCATTCTCCTTTTCCTTCCATTTCTGAAAAGAACTGATCCGGCGGGCATCACGAGACTGCACCTGAATCAGTTCTTAATTACTTTGAATCAATGTTTCTGTTGTTTCTTTTTCTTCAGAAGCTGAACCTTTGCCTCAAGAAGTTTCTCTCTGGAAAGTTTCGGCTCGGAAGATTTTTCCTTCAGTGGTTCCGGCTTGTGGAAGCTATTATCGTATTCTTCTCTCATGTCTTCTTTGTGGTTCTTCTGAAGTCCTCTGTTTGTCAGTTTCCTGATAATATCATAGAGTACGCCAAAAAGCGGAACCGCAATGACCATTCCCACAAGTCCCCATAATCCGCCAAACAGAAGAATGGAAAACAGCACCCAGAAGCTGGAAACGCCTGTTGTGTTTCCGAGGATCTTCGGTCCAATGATATTTCCATCTACCTGCTGAAGAATCACGATAAAGATGAGGAAATACAATGCCTGCCACGGGTTGTCAAGAAGAAGAAGTAATGCACACGGGATTGCACCGATAAAAGGTCCGAAAAACGGTATGATGTTCGTCACACCGATGACAACGCTGATAAACGCTGCAGATTCAAATCCCAACAACGTTGTCCCTGCAAAACAGATCACACCGATGATTGCAGAGTCGATGATCTTGCCAACAAAGAATCCATTGAACATCTTGTCTGTGTAATGGACTTCTTCCTCGATGATCTGTGCCCATTTGTTCGGGAATATACCATACAGGAGAAGTTTCGCCTGTGCGCCAAACAGTTTGCGGCTGGCAAGGAGATATACTGCAATCAAAAATCCGAGGAACATATTCTTGAATACACTCAGGACTTCAATCAACTGTACGGTAAGATTCCCTATAATCCCCTGAATTGTCTGCATCATACTGGAATTCGCACTCAGAATGTCATTCAGACCACTTTCAATCTGTGAAGAAAAATGATTAAAATATGCCTGAAGCTGCGGCTGATCCTGGAGCACCTGATCTATCATACGATTGCAGTATGCAAGCCGTGCCGGAAGGATACGGATGATTTTGATCGTACTGTCCCATACCTGCGGTAAGATCAGCAGGATCAGCAGAACTACGAGAGTCACTGCACATATGATCGCTATTGCAATGGAAAGAAACTTCATTCCCTTTTTCTGTTTCTCAGTTGCATTTGGACACCATTTCAGGAATCTGTCATCCATCCGGTTGCACATCGGTGCAAGGATATAGGCGATCAGTGCGCCATACAGGAATGGTTTCAGGATATTAAAGATCACGCGGATTCCTGCTGCGATACTCTGGCTCTGGTTCAGGATATACATGATCGCAAATCCAAACGCCAGGACTGCTGCACCTGTAATTCCAAGTTTCACGTATTTTGTGTTTTCATTCTGTTTCAATAATCATGCCCCCTGAAGCTTAACGCTTCCTTTGTTCCACATAAGATGTATGTGGTTTTTGTTTGATTTTACCATATCTGTTGGTGTTTATTGTAACATTCGTGTTCTTTCTTTTCAACACACAAAGTCTTAAATTTGTCCGCGCAAATCTTAAACAAATCTTAACTGCCATAAAGCAACTGCCCCGGCACTACGTTCCTGTAATGCCGGGGCAATCGCCGCTTATATTATTTATATTTTATGGAAGAAAATATATCGTTTTAATTATTTACCATAGTAAGCTTTCAGGTAGATTTCTTTGAGTTCTGCGATGAGTGGGTATCTCGGGTTTGCACCAGTACACTGGTCGTTGAATGCCTGCTCGCTCATCTCATCAAGAGTCTCAAGGAAGTATTTCTCGTCTACACCGTAATCTTTGATGGTAGGTTTGATCTCGATGATCTTCTTGAGTTCTTCGAGTTTCTCCAGAAGTTTCTCAAATACTTCTTTGTCATCTTTTCCTGTCAGCCCTACGAAACGGCCAACCTCTGCGTAGCGAGCCAGTGTCTTCGGATACTGATACTGCGGGAAAGTACCCATCTTAGCCGGAACTTCTGCTGCATTGTAGCGCATAACATCTGTAAGTACCAGAGCGTTTGCGATACCGTGCGGGATGTGATGGAAAGCGCCCAGTTTGTGAGCCAGGGAGTGGTTTACTCCGAGGAATGCATTTGCGAATGCCATACCAGCCATGCAGGAAGCATTTGCCATATGATCTCTTGCCTCTACATCGTTTCCGTTTCTGTATGCTCTTGGCAGATAATCAAATACCAGTTTGATTGCACGGAGTGCAAGACCGTCTGTGTAGTCAGAAGCCATCATGGATACATATGCCTCAAGAGCATGTGTCATAACGTCGATACCAGAAGCACTTGTCAGTCCTTTTGGTGCACTCATCATGTTGTCTGTATCTACGATCGCCATATCCGGTAACAGTTCGTAGTCAGCCAGAGGCCATTTGATTCCTGTTTCTTTGTCTGTGATGATGGCGAAAGGTGTTACCTCAGAACCTGTACCGGAAGATGTAGGTACGGCGATGAAGTAAGCTTTTTTACCCATTTTCGGGAATGTATAGATTCTCTTACGGATATCCATGAAGTCCATTGCCATATCATCGAAGTCTGCATCCGGGTTTTCATAGAGAACCCACATGATCTTACCAGCATCCATTGCGGATCCACCACCCATTGCGATGATGCAGTCTGGTTCGAATGCACGCATTGCTGCAGCACCTGCTCTTGCAGAAGCGAGGGACGGGTCTGGTTCTACATCAGAGAAGCATGTATGAACGATTCCCATTTCGTCAAGTTTGTCTTCGATCTTCTTGGTGTATCCATTCTTGTAAAGGAAGGAGTCAGTTACGATGAAGCAGCGTTTTTTGCCCATCACGTTTTTCAGCTCATCAAGAGCAACCGGCAGGCAGCCTTTTTTGAAGTAAACTTTTTCCGGGGTTCTCATCCAGAGCATGTTCTCTCTCCTCTCAGCAACAGTCTTGATATTGATCAGGTGTTTAACACCAACGTTTTCAGATACAGAGTTTCCACCCCAGGAACCGCATCCAAGTGTCAGAGACGGAGCGAGTTTAAAGTTGTAGAGATCTCCGATACCACCCTGAGAAGATGGAGTGTTGATCAGGATACGGCAGGTCTTCATTGCTGCTGCATGTTTTGCCATCTTTTCTTTCTCATTTACGTTGATGTACAGAGAAGATGTATGTCCATATCCACCGTCAGCTACCAGCTGTTCTGCTTTTGCGATAGCTTCGTCGAAGGTTTTTGCCTTGTACATTGCAAGTACAGGAGAAAGTTTCTCGTGTGCGAACTCTTCGCTGATATCTACAGATTCTACTTCACCGATCAGGATCTTGGTTTCTGCCGGAACAGTAACTCCTGCCATCTCAGCGATCGTAGCTGCTTTCTGTCCAACGATCTTGGCATTCAGTGCACCGTTGATCAGGATTGTTTTTCTTACTTTTTCGATTTCGTCTTTCTTAAGGAAGTAGCATCCTCTGTACTGGAACTCTTCTTTTACTGCTTTGTAAATGCCTTCAAGAACAGTTACGGACTGCTCAGAAGCACAGATCATACCATTATCAAATGTTTTGGAATGGATGATGGAGTTTACTGCAAGACGGACATCTGCTGTGTCGTCGATGATAACCGGTGTATTTCCGGCTCCAACACCAAGTGCCGGTTTTCCGGAGGAGTATGCTGCTTTAACCATTCCAGGACCACCTGTTGCAAGAATGATGTCAGCTTCCTTCATTACGAGGTTTGTAAGCTCAAGGCTTGGTACATCGATCCAGCCAATGATTCCTTCCGGAGCACCTGCTTTTACTGCTGCTTCAAGAACAACTTTGGCAGCTTCAATAGTGCTTCCTTTTGCACGTGGATGTGGGCTGATGATGATTGCGTTTCTTGTCTTCAGAGCGATCAGGGTTTTGAAGATTGCTGTGGAAGTCGGGTTTGTTGTCGGGATAACTGCTGCGATCAGACCGATCGGTTCTGCAATTTTCTTGATTCCATAAACCGGATCTTCTTCCAGTACACCACAGGTCTTGGTGTTTTTGTATGCATTGTAGATGTACTCTGCTGCGTAATGGTTCTTGATGACTTTATCTTCTACGATACCCATTCCTGTTTCTTCAACGGCTGCTTTTGCAAGCGGAATACGGGCTTTGTCTGCTGCTGTTGCGGCTGCTTTGAAGATCTTGTCTACCTGCTCCTGAGTATAGGTAGCAAAAATTTTCTGAGCTTCTTTCATCGCAGCGATCTTGGCTTCAAGTGCCTCTGGAGTGTCGATAATTGCCGGGATGTGGGTTTCTTTCTTTGCCATTTCTGAATCCTCCTGTTTTCCTCTTGTGATTTGATTCTTTCTGGTTTTAGTAGTGTGTTTGATGGTTGTGTGTGTTAATGAATTAACGTTAATTATTTATCAATCTTGCTGATGAGGTTATTATATTAGATTGTTAATCATTTGTCAATATATTTTAACCACCTAAAAAATCCACTAAATCCCTTTTTATTTATTCTTTTTATGTAATTTACACAACTATGCCCGGGGCATTTTTGTATATGTTTATTATATTTTATGGTTACTTATTTTGCAATTTATTTTCATATGGTATTTTATATAAGTTTTTTTGTTTTTCTCTGTATAAATTAGTTATTTTGTATATAATAGAATAATGCACCAGAATATATTGTCATATTCCTATTTTATCCTGCATAGATTAGAGGATAAGAGATGACACAGAACTATTCCCTGTTCTGCGCTTCTCTTCTGTTTTACTTTCTTTTAACATGATCAATCTACAGATTTATTATTGAAGGAGTATTCTAATGGGAAGCGGTAATGCAATACGGGTAACAGAACCAGAAACATTCACACTGATACAATTAGAGGAAGAAAGACAGAAATTGAAAAAGAAAGAACTATTAAAGAATATGCTGACCGACAGCGAGTTCAGCATCCAGGGACAATGTGCCATCAATCTTATGATGACCAAGATCGATATCATCAACACTTTTCTGCTGATGAAGACCGGACGAAACTACATACAGATGAAGACCGGACGACTCAAGAGCTACGACAGTGTCTGCAAGAAAATGCAGAAAAAAGGCCTCGATATGAATTTCGCGCAGGCAGTGGAGAAGATCAACGACCTGATCGGGGTCCGTGCTGTGTGCGCTTATGTGGACGATATCTACAAGGTGGCTGACCTGATCCAGAAACAGCAGGACATCCGCATCATCAAGATCAAGGACTATATCAAGCAGCCCAAGAAATCCGGCTATCAGAGCCTGCATCTGATCCTGGAGATCGCAATTCCATTCCAGAATGAGAATCAATGGGTCAAACTGGAGCTTCAGCTCCGGACGGCTGCAATGGATTACTGGGCAAACCTCGACCACCAGCTCCGTTATAAGAGAGGTCAGAAACAGGCTGCCGTTATCAATGAGGAACTGCAGCAATGTGCCTCTATGATCAGCCAGCTCGATCAGAAGATGCTGGCGATCCGCAAGAAAATTGATAAGATCTGATATAATGCCATGTAAACGTAGACAGGAGCCTCTGCCTTGTATTTCTACAAGAGGGGCTCCTGTTTTTGTGGTTTTATCTAAAATCCTGTATAAATAGTGTTTTATATTGTTATTTTTTTGTCATTTTTTTGTTGTTTCATGTGGATTATTTGCCCAGTCCATACTCCGCAGCCAGTTTCTTAAACTCCGGAAGGGAATTCTGGATCGTCTCATAGGAAACACAGTATGCCAGTCTCACATATCCCGGGCAGGCAAAGGAGCTTCCCGGAACCATGAGGATATTGTATTTCTTGCCGGCCTCACAGAACTGTTTCTCATCTGCGATCGGAGATTTCACGAACAGGTAAAAAGCTCCCTGTGGTTTGATGCACTCAAATCCACATTCTGTCAGTCCATTGTAAAGTGCCAGACGGTTTCTGTCATAAGCTGCAACATCTACTTCTGCGTCTACGCATTTCTGGATGACTTTCTGCATCAGGGACGGTGCATTGACACTTCCGAGTACACGGTTTGCGATCGCTGCTGCTGTGATGACGGTTGCGCTGTCTTCCAACTCATCCGGAATGACCAGATAACCGATACGCTCACCCGGCAGAGACAGAGATTTACTGTAGGAATATCCTACAACCGTATTCTTGTAGTATTTCGTCAGATACGGAACTTCTACGCCGTCATAAGCCAGCTCTCTGTATGGCTCATCAGAAATCAGATAGATCACAGAACCGAACTCCTGCTGTTTTTTCTCCAGGATCGCTGCAAGTTCTTTGATAGTATCCTCGGAATAAACGACACCTGTCGGATTGTGCGGTGTATTTACGATCACTGCACGAGTGTTGACTGTAATTTTTTCTTCCAGTTCTTTAAGGTTCGGCTGAAAGGTCTCTGTGTTCGGTGAGATTTCCACAAGCTTGCCATCATAGTTGCGGACATATGCACCATATTCCAGGAAATACGGTGCAAAAACGATCACTTCCTCTCCAGGATTCAGGATCGTTTTGAGGATCACGTTCAGGCCACTGGCAGCACCAACAGTCATGATCAGATTATGTGCAGAAAAAGCAGTTTCGAAACGACGGTTCAGAGACTGTGCGATCGTCTCTCTGACATCCTCGAACCCGGCGTTACTCATATATCCATGAAGGACAGTCGGTTCTTCGTTGTTTACAAGATCTATGATTGCTTCGCGTACACAGTCCGGTGCCGGAACACTTGGATTTCCAAGGCTGAAATCATAGACTTTGTCCGCACCGTACTTTGCCCGGAGACGGTTTCCTTCTTCGAACATCATACGGATTGCTGAATTGTTCTGTACGAAAGGTTTCATTTTTTCTGCTATCATAATACTTGTGCCTCCTCTTAATTCTTATTGTTTGCGATACTTACGGATTGTTCCGTGGTATCTTATTTCTTTTTGCTGTGTCCGAATGAGATCCATCCTGTCAGTGCCAGCATGGCAATACCGACGATCATCCATGGGATCAGATAAGCATTTCCCTTTGGCTGGAACATGTCATAGTAACCTTTGAGATAAATGATCGCTACAACGACCGGGATCACCCACAGCATGTAATTTCTGATGAATGCCGGGAATTTCGCTCCTTTTCCTGTGTTGGCTTCTCTCAGGAAATTCTTCCATCCCCATCCGTTCTTAGATGTACAGAAAATCACGAATATTACAGATCCAAGCGGCAGGATGTTGTTTGAGATAATAAAGTCCTCAAGATCCATGATAGTTGTTCCTTCACCAAGGATCTGGATTCCGGACCATGGTCCAAAGCCAAGGATTGCCGGCATGGAAAGGATAATGATCAGAACGATATTAAATGCAACAGCCTTGTTGCGTTTCCATCCCCACAGATCCATTGCAAAGGACAGGATATTTTCGAATACTGCAATTACTGTAGACAGTGCCGCAAAAGACATAAACAGGAAAAACAGTGCTCCCCAGAGTCTTCCGCCAGCCATCTGATTGAACACATTTGGCAGAGTGATGAACACAAGTCCCGGACCTGCTCCCGGCTCTACATTGAATGAAAAACACGCCGGAATGATAATAAGTCCTGCCATCAGTGCTACGAAGGTATCCAGGATCAGGATGTTGATGCTTTCTCCTGCAAGGGTACGTTCTTTGCCCATGTAGCTTCCGAAGATCTCCATCGCTCCGATACCGATACTCAAAGTAAAGAATGCCTGTGACAGTGCCCCAAAGATTACATTTCCAATTCCTGCCTCGCGGATATTGTCAAGATTCGGTACAAGGTAGAATTTCACACCTTCCATTGCTCCATCCAGTGTTACGGAGTGAACTGCCAGTACAACGATCAGTGCCAGCAGACAGATCATCATAATCTTAGTGATACGCTCGATTCCGTTCTGAAGTCCTAGGGAACATACACCAAATGCCAGCAGGACCGCTGCGATCATCCATCCGGTCATCGTTCCTGTAGATGTCATCAGATTTGAGAAAAATCTGCTCACTTCTTCGGAAGAAGCTCCGCTCAGTTTCCCGGTTGCCATAACATAACAATAGTACATCATCCATCCTGCAACCATCGTATAAAACATCATCAGCATGTAGTTACCGATCATTCCCATATAGCTGTATTTATGGAAATTAGAACCTTCCGGCTCCAGTTTGTGAAATGCTCTTGCCGTACTCAGTCTGCTGCTTCGTCCTACTGCAAATTCGCTTACAAGGATCGGAAGTCCAAGCAGTACAAGAAAGCCAAGATAGATCAGGATAAAAGCGGCACCGCCGTACTTACCTGTCATGTACGGAAATTTCCATACGTTTCCAAGACCTACTGCACATCCTGCTGAAACCAGGATGAATCCAAGTCTTGATCCAAATGTTTCTCTTTCTTTCAAAAGATTTTCCTCCTCCATTTTCATTAACTTATCTATTATAACACAAGGACAGTCCGATGTGAACTGTCCTTGCAGGAATTGGGATTTCAATTTGAAGTTTTATATATAGTTATATCAGGCAAGATGTTATACGGTCGTTACAAGTGCCTCAAAAGCACCTTCCAGTTCATACTCACCGATATTGGCTGTGACAAAGAGGCTGTCTCCTTTTTTGAAAGTCAGGGTTTCTTCCTTATCGCGGATCGTACCTTTTCCTTCCATGACGAGAATGCTTACGAAGGAAGTCTTGTCGATCTCGCCGAACACTTTTTTGACGTGCTGTCCGTCGAGAACGAGCTTATCTACGGTAAAGTACGGGCAGGATACGATATGCGATTCGAAGGATTTCTTGCGGAGGATCGGAACGGTCTTCGTTATCTGAAGAGCTTTTTCGATATGAAGGTCACGTTCTTTTCCATCCGGTCCCTTGCGTCCGTAATCATAAACACGATAGGTCACGTTAGAGTTCTGCTGGATCTCAGCGATCACATTTCCCTTACCGATTGCATGGATCGTGCCAGGTTCGATGAACAACACATCTGCTTTCTGAACCTCAACTTTGTTCAGAACTTCCGGAAGTGTTTTGTTTTTGATGCGTTCCTGCAATTCTTCTTTGGAAACTTCTCTGGAAAATCCATAGTACACGAACGAACCTTCGTCGCATTCCATGATGTACCACATTTCGGTCTTTCCGTACTGTCCTTCGTTTTTAAGTGCATAATCGTCGTCCGGATGTACCTGAATGGAAAGGTCTTTCTTCGCATCGATAAATTTGATCAGGATCGGAAATTTATCGTATTTTCTGGCATGTGTTCCGGTGACTTTTTTTCCTTCCATAAGGATGTACTCAAAGAGAGTGTCTCCTTTGTACTCTCCACTGTCCACGTAGCTTGGGCCCGCCGGGTGACAGAAAAATTCCCAGGATTCTGCCAGAACATCTCCGTCATATTCTTTTCCGTACTCTGTCTTGAGCTTTGTGCCGCCCCAGAGATAATCCGGTCGAGTAGATACATCCGTTACCGAATGTATCCCTCACAGAATTCCGGACGTGCGGCTTTTCCGCATCCGGCTCTTTACGAAACGCATTATTCAACAATTATCCGTAAATACTGACATATATTTTCGCCCTCGCTAAAGGATAGGCTGTATCAATCATTTCAAGAAACCCTGACCATGTATAGCTCTTTTTCTGACTTCTTCTATTAAGCCAGTAATGAAGACTTCTCATGACCTGGTATCTAAAAGCAGACAGACTCCGCCCATTATCAGTAATGCCGTAGTAATGATAATAACCAACAAGTATCTGATTCAGCTTAGATATAATGTCTTTCAGTTTATTCGCTCTCATTGACCGAATTTTCTGACGAACTTCTTTGCACTTTTTATTAAATTTTATTCTGCTGGTTTTCCTCTTCACTCTGAATTTCCCATTCTTATTACAAGAACAGTAATGCGTAAAGCCAAGGAATGTGAAAGTTTCTGGCTTGTGTCCATTTCTCTCACAGTTTTCTTTTGCAAACCGTCCAAACTGTATCAGTCTGCTTTTATCTTCCTGTAGGCTCAATCCAAAGTGTCTCATTCTACGTTTAAGTAGTTCATAGAACATTACGGCATCTTCTTTGTATTGAAAGCATACAACAAAATCATCCGCATATACTACCAGACCACTATATCCTTTAAGTTTAGGGACAATTATCTCTTTGTACCACCATACCAGTACATAATGCATATATATGCATGATATTATTGGTGAACAGACTGAGCCTTGTCCTGATCCTTCTTCCGTCACCTCATATCGAAAGTTTTCCATCACTCCCGATTTTAGTATTCTTTTCAGGAGTCTGGCAATATTAGGATCTTTGATCTTTGATTCTACGAACTTCATTATCCATTTATGGTCAAGATGATTGAAGAACGATTTGATATCTGCATCTAATATATAACTGCTCTTTTCCCTTTCAATCATATAGTTAAGTTTTCTCAAAGCCATGTGACATCCTCTGTTAGGACGAAATCCCATCATCTCATCATAAAAGCATGGTTCAAATACTGCTTCCAGTATTCGTTTCAGTGCTTCCTGCACCAGTTTGTCTTCATAACAATAGATGCTAAGAGGCCTTGTTTTCCCATTATCCTTCGGAATTTCTATTCTTCTTGCTGGTTTCGGCTTATATGCCTTCTTTCTCAGTCTGTCCACAAGGTTTTCTATATTTTTATCAAGGTTCTTATCATAGTCCTTCTTTGTTATCCCATCAATTCCAACTGCTTTATTTCCATCCATCTTATTATGACATTCTTTCAGCAGTGATGTTGAAATCAGGTGTCCTATGGATGTAAAGACCATATCTGGATTTTCTCTGGATAATTGTGATATTCTCTCCAATTTTGTTTCCATTATTGTCCCTATCTCTGAGTATAGATAATGTTTCCTTTTCGATATAGTTCCGCAGGCCTGAACTATGAGGAATAGTTCATTCTCGACTTCCCTCCAACACTTATCTTGTTCATGCTTTCACTGGTACTATTCGGGCCTCCGACTACCTGTACGTCATCAGACATCCTTATTTATTTGTTTGCCATACCATATCTATACGCAGTATTTATGGAACGTACAGGTTCTCTCCAGTTGATGCAGCATCATTGTGTAACATGAATAGCTCTACGACACCGCAGCAGAGTACGAAATCTTGCCATAACGATAAACTTACCTATAGCCTTCTGCTATGTCAACAGCATCGGCCTGCTGGATTAGGGTCTTTCGATGCTCAATCACTATCCCTATTACCTATCTTCCTACGCTTAACCTTCCCGATTGCTCTGGCTGGCTCAAGGTCGTTACCGGCGGTGTGGCTAATACCTTACCGGATGGGATTTCCACCCATTAAATGCTTCACCCTTAGCTGGACGCACTGACATGCTCCCACCACTTAAATCTTTGATTTTGAAGTGGGGGCTTCTTGCTCAA
>OGJJ01002033.1_pt1 | contig 14019 bp, 15 predicted proteins | sample 1572081 | NCBI WGS metagenome assembly OGJJ01 (sample SAMEA2582122, study PRJEB24529) | metagenome | biome: Human gut stool | place: China | collected 2011
CAGCGCACCACCGGCTTGAAGTTCCGGATAAAAGTAGCAAGGGCTTCGTCGCTGCGGCACTCCGGACAGAATTTGTACTCCGCGTTGGGCGCACCGGTCTCGGTGCCCACCATGCCGCAGCCCAGCAGGCTTGCAAAGCGGATGTGCGCATAGTATTTTTCCTGAATGGCGTGCAGGGCATCCGCATCCGGGTGGGCAAGGTTCAGGTAGTTGCCCAGCACGGCAATGTCGATGCCGTTTTTCTCAAACAGATGCCGCAGATACAGCGCATAGCCGGGGGTCAGGGCGCTGGGGGTGCAGGGCAGCTCCTTGAAGGATTTGCTCAGAGCCACATGGGCGCAGGTAAAGCCTTTCCGGCGCACCAGCGGCAGCACCTGTTCAACGGGCAGCTTTTCCGCGTCATGCAGACGCAAGCCGAATTGGATCATGGAAAACCTCCTCCTTTCCCGCACAACACGCGGGGTTGCATTGACCTTATTATACACGAAAGCTGCGTTCCATGGAACAGCCTGAAACAAAAAAAGAGCATCACTTTGCACCCTCAATGGATACAAATGATGCTCTTTTTTCAGATTTGGTTCTGGCAGATGCGGCTCTTTCTCAGCGCCGGTACTTTGCAGCGGCCTGCAGGCGCTGCATCGCACGGTCGAGCGCGATCTTGCTCTGATAATATTCATGCATGCTCTGCTGATGCTGCAAACGCTCCTCGGCACGGATGCGGGCAGCCTCGGCACGGTTCTTGTCGATATCCTCCGGGCGCTCGGCGCTGTCCACCAGCACCATCACATAGGCGGGGGTCACCTCGGCAATGCCGTCGCCCACTAGCACATCCCGGGCCTTGCCGTCCACCACAAAGTGGAGGATGCCCATGTGCAGCGCCACCAGCACCGGGTTATGTCCGGCCTGTACGCCATAGATGCCATCGCTGATGGGCAGGGTCAGATCCTCGCAGTCGCCCTGATAGAACTCGCCGCTGGACGCTGTGATGCTCAGCATGAACTTGTTCATCAGACGGCACCGCCCTTTTCCTCAGCCAGCTTCTTTTCTGCCTTTTCGCGTGCTTCCTCCAGCGTACCTACGTTGAAGAATGCCCACTCCGGCAGGTCGTCGGCCTTGCCGTCCACGATGGCGGCAAAGCTGCGCACGGTGTCCTTCAGGGGCACATACTTGCCCTTGAGGCCGGTAAAGTTCTCGGCCACGGCAAAGGGCTGGGACAGGAATTTCTGCAGCTTGCGGGCGCGCATGACGGTCAGCTTGTCGTTCTCGTCCAGCTCGTCCATGCCCAGAATGGCAATGATGTCCTGCAATTCCTGATAGCGCTGCAGAATGGACTGCACCTTGCGGGCTACGCGGTAGTGCTCCTCGCCGACGATGTCCGCTTCCAGAATGCGGGAGGTGGAGGCCAGCGGGTCCACAGCCGGGTAGATGCCCTGCTCCACGATCTTACGGGACAGCACGGTGGTGGCGTCCAGATGAGCAAAAGTGGTGGCGGGGGCGGGGTCGGTCAGGTCATCGGCAGGCACATAGACGGCCTGCACCGAGGTGATGGAACCGTCCTTGGTGGAGGTGATGCGCTCCTGCAGAGCGCCCAGCTCGTTGGCCAGCGTGGGCTGGTAGCCCACGGCAGAGGGCATACGGCCCATCAAGGCAGAGACCTCACTGCCGGCCTGCACGAAACGGAAGATGTTATCAATGAACAGCAGCACGTCCTTGTGGGTCTCCTCACGGAAGTACTCTGCCATGGTCAGGCCGGTCTCGGCCACGCGCATACGGGCTCCCGGGGGCTCGTTCATCTGGCCAAAGACCAGTGCGGTCTTGTCCAGCACGCCGGAGGCGTTCATCTCGCCCCACAGGTCACAGCCCTCGCGGGAGCGCTCGCCCACGCCGGTAAAGATGGAGTAGCCGCCGTGCTCGGTGGCCACGTTATGGATCAGCTCCTGGATCAGCACGGTCTTGCCCACGCCGGCGCCGCCGAACAGGCCGATCTTGCCGCCCTTGGCGTAAGGAGCCAGCAGGTCGATGACCTTGATGCCGGTCTCCAGAATTTCAGTTGCGGGCTTCTGCTCTGCAAAGCCGGGTGCCTTGCGGTGGATGGGCCAGTGCGGCAGCTCGTCCACAGCGCCCTTGCCGTCAATGGGGCGGCCCAGCGGGTCGAACATACGGCCCAGTGTGCCCTCGCCCACAGGGGCGGTCAGGCCGTGGCCGGTAGCTTCCACCGGCATCCCCTTGCCCAGACCCTCGCTGGCAGAAAGCATGATGCAGCGCACCGTGGTCTCGTTGACGTGCTGCGTCACCTCCATGGTGCGCTCGGTGCCCTCTGCGGTCACGGTAAGCGCCTCCTGCAGGGCAGGCAGCCTGCCGGCGGTGAACTGCACATCCACCACGGGGCCTGCTACGCGAATAATAGTTCCCTGTATCATTTGGATTGCCTCTTGTCAAATATGTTTGTCCAACGAACCCTCTCAGTCATCGCTGCGCGATGCCGTCAACTGCCCTGAAACCTCCCCCCTTCGGGGGAGGTGGCACGCCGTCAGGCGTGACGGAGAGGGTTTTCCTTTATTATGTCCGGTCCTGCACGGCAGCTGCGCCGCCGATAATCTCGGTAATCTCCTGCGTAATGGAGCCCTGACGGGTGCGGTTGTATTCCAGCTGCAGGTCCCGGATCATATCATTGGCGCTCTTGGTAGCAGAATCCATGGCGGTCATGCGGGCGCTCTGCTCGGCGCAGAAGCTCTCGGTCATGGCACCAAAGATCATGCCGTGCATATAGATGGGTGCGATCTGCTCGAACACTGTCCATGCGTCCGGCACCAGTTCCACCTCGCCCTTGGGGTCGCCCAGACCCTTGGGAGCAGGCTGCAAAAACCGCCGGTCCAGCGGCAGCAGACGCTCCATGACAGGCTCACTGGTAAGGGCGTTCTGGATCTTAGTGTAGACGATGTAGATCTCGTCCAGCTTACCGGACTTGAAGTCGTCAATGGCGTCTACCGTGATGTCGCGGGCACGCTGCAAAGTGGGTGCGGTAGCGCTATAACGGAACTCCTCCACAAGGCGGGGGTCCCGGTGGCGCAGAGCACGGTAACCCACCTGACCAATGACGTAAAAACGGTCGTTGGGGTCTGCGTGCTCCCGCAGAAACTTGAGCAGGTTCTGGTTATAAGCACCTGCCATGCCTTTATCGGCAGTAAGCACCAGATACGCCCGCCGGGGGTTTTCCAGATTCCGCTCATGGAAGAAGGGGTGCTCCGGCTCCTCCGGCAGATGCGGCACAACACGGGAGATGGTATCCCGCATACGGTTGAAGTAAGGGGACACATTCTGGTAGTTCTGCCGTGCCTTGCGCAGCTTGGACGAAGAGATCAGGTACATGGCATTGGTGATCTTCATGGTATCCTGAATGCTCTCGATGCGCTCCTTCAGCAGCTTACTGGACGACATGGTCATTGCCTCCCGCATAAGCTTTCCAAGCGTTCAGGATGGCATCCACCCGGTCGGGCTCCAGCTTGCCGTCGGCATCGATCTTCTGCATGGTGCCGGAGACGTCTGCACGGAACTGCCGCACAAAGGCAGCGGTCTTTTCCCGCTGCTCTGCGGTGGGCAGAGTGTCCAGCAGGCCGTGGGAAGCCAGCACCAGAATGACCACCTGCTCGGCATCAGACTTGGGCTGGCACAGCGGCTGCTTGAGCATTTCCATCAGTGCCTTGCCGTGCTCCAGCTGACGGCGGGTCTCGGCGTCCAGATCGGAGCTGAACTGTGCAAAGGATTCCATCTCCTTATACTGTGCCAGCTCGATACGCAGGTTTGCGTTGGCCTTTTTCATGGCCTTGGTCTGGGCAGCGCCGCCCACACGGGACACCGACAGACCCACGTTGACAGCCGGACGGTTGCCGGCGTTGAACAGGGCGCTCTCCAAGAAGATCTGACCGTCGGTGATGGAGATGACGTTGGTGGGGATGTAGGCCGAAACATCGCCGGCCTGCGTCTCTACGATGGGCAGTGCGGTGATAGAGCCGCCGCCCAGATCATCCCGCATACGGCAGGAGCGCTCCAACAGACGGGAGTGCAGGTAGAACACATCGCCGGGGTAAGCCTCACGGCCCGGGGAGCGGCGCAGCAGCAGCGAGATGGCACGGTAGGCCACCGCGTGCTTGGACAGATCATCATAGACGATGAGCACGCTCTTGCCCTTGGCCATGAAGTACTCGGCCAGTGCAGTACCCGCATAGGGAGCGATGTACTGCAGCGGGGCAGAATCCGATGCGGTAGCTGCCACGATAGTGGTATAGCTCATAGCGCCGTGCTTTTTCAGATCCTCGGCCACGCGGGCGATGGAGGAAGCCTTCTGACCGATGGCGACATAGATGCACAGCACATCCTTGTCCTTCTGGTTCAGGATGGCGTCGGTGGCAATGGAAGTCTTACCGGTCTGGCGGTCGCCGATGATCAGCTCACGCTGACCGCGGCCGATGGGGAACATGGAGTCGATGGCCAGAATACCGGTGTGCAGCGGGGTGTCCACGCTCTGGCGCTCCAGAATACTGGGTGCCTGCTTCTCAATGGGGTTGTAGCCCTCAGCCTCAATGGGGCCTTTGCCGTCAATGGGCTCGCCCAGCGGGCTGATAACACGACCCAGAAAAGCATCGCCCACCGGGATACCGGCGCGCTTGCCGCTGCGGGTGACCATAGTGCCCACACCAACGGTCTCGGCACCATCGAACAGCATAACACCCAGCTGCTCGGGCTCCACGCTTTCCACCATGCCCTTGGCACCGTTTTCAAAGGTGACGATCTCGCCGTACACAGCGCGGTTCATACCGTCAATGTGCACGATGCCATCGGCGGAGGAGATGACCACGCCGCCCTCTGCGGAGGTCTCGGCGGGCTTGTAGTCCTCGATGCGGGTCTTGAGGGTAGCCAGCGAGGGCTTGCCCTCCATCATTTTGTCCAGCTGATGACGGCCGGAATTGTCGAACACGCGGTCGCCCACCTGCAGGACATAGCCGGAAAGCAGGCTCTCGTCCACGGTGATATTCAGGATGACTTCCGTGGCGTCATACAGCTTTTTGATCTCCGACTTGATGCGGTCCAGATCTTTTTCGCGGAGTTTATGGGCGCAGCGCAGGCTGGCCTTGACGATGCGGTTATCCGCAAAAAATTCACGACTGAATTCAGTTGCCATTGCCTGCACCTGCTTTCTGCAGCAGATCGTCCAGCAGCCGATCATCATCCTGGGCGGTCAAATTATGTTTCAAAAGCTTTTCGCACATGGAGCGAGCCAGTGCCGTAGCCTGTGCATCTGCTTCCCGCAGCTTGTTCTGGCGCTCGATCTCCACAGCCGCCTTACCGGCAGCCACGATCTCGTCGGCCTGCTTCTGCGCGTCGGCCAGCAGCTGCTGCTTTTCCACCTCGGCCTGCTTCTCGTAGGCTTCGCGGCGGGCTGCGGCTTCGTTGTCCACATTACGCAGCTTGTCCTGCGCGGTCGTAAGTGCTGCGGCGGCCTCGGTCTTGGAGGTCTGTGCCGCTGCAATGTCTGCCTCGATCGTCTTCTGGCGCTGATTCAGCACGTTCTGGATGGGCTTGAACAAAAACTTGCGCAGCAGCACATACAGGATCAGGACATCCACCACGGTCCACAGCAGGTTCAAATCCAACTTCAGCATTCGTCCACGCCTCCGTTACTGGCCCAGGAACAGGATGATCAGCAGTGCAACGACGAAGCCGAAAATTGCGGTACCTTCTGCCAGAGCAGCGCCCAGCAGCAGGTTCGTCTGGATTTTGCCGGAAGCCTCCGGCTGGCGGGAGATAGCCTCCGTTGCCTTACCCGTTGCAATACCAATGCCAATACCGCCGCCAATGCCGGTCAGCGCTGCAATGCCAGCGCCCAGAGCTACCAAACCACTCATAGTTCTATCTCCTTTGTAATTACAATTTTAAATGTGTTGTTTATTCCTCGCCGCCGATGCTCTCTTTCATAAACAGTGCGGTCAGGAACACGAAAACATAGGTCTGAATCAGACCATCGAACAGGTCAAAATACAGGCTGAACACCGCCGGGACGAACACCGGCACCACCAGCTTGAGCAGTTCCATGATAACGAACGCGCCCAGCACGTTGCCGAACAGTCGCATACACAAACTGGTAGGGCGAATGGCGATCTCGAGGATGTTCATAGGGGTCATGATGGGGGTAGGGGCTGCAAGGCTCTTAAGAAAGCCCGCACCGCCCCGGGCGCGAACGCCTGCATACTCGATAAGCACGATGCTCATCAGTGCCAGCGCAGCGGTCACATCCAGATCCTTTGTGGGGGGCTTTACTCCGAACACACCGATCACGTTGGAGCAGGCAATGTACAGCGCCACGGTCATCAGGTAGGGCACATAGCGGCTGCCCTCCTTGCCCAGCAACCCTTCAAAGAAGTTTTTGCCAAGGGAGTACAGCGCTTCCAGTGCTGCCTGACGCTTGCTGATGTGATCCACCTTCAGGTTGCGGGTAAGCAGGATGGAGCCCACCACCAGCAGCAGCATGATCACCCAGCTGATGACCACCGATTCCGGGATCTGCAGCGAGCCGACCTTGACATACTCCACGGTAAGCTCTTCCATCAGAGCCTGCGTCAATTTGTTCATTTGCTTTTCCTCCTTCCTGCAGGGATAGGGGTCTGCGGGCGGGAGCCGGGTGTGCGGCAGATCCCCGGCCGAGGATCTGCCGCACACCTTTGCTCCGCGCCCCTTCACACCTTCTTATCGCGCGAAGAAAAGACTGTGCACCGTGAAAAAAGCAAGGAAGGCGCCGCCTGAATGCTGTCTGCGCCCTCCCCTTTCTTTGTCGGTTTCGTCTTTTTTCGTTGTGTATAATAGTACGATTGCACAAAATTGGCAAGGGTATTTGTGCACATTCTACATTTTACCCGGTAGCATTGCACCGACAAAACAAAACTGTTGTACAGGGTGCACAATTGCAAGTTAAAAAAGCATATAATCTGTACAATCTTCTTGGATTTTTCCAGTGCTTTGCAGGCGTATTCTCCCGGTTTTGGGAAATATTTCCGCAAAAATAGCCGTACCGTATAGCTTTTATATATCAGGTATACAAAAAACGTATAGGTATCTCCCCCGGTATGTTTGGGCAGCATCTTATGTATATTTCTTATACATATTTATTATAGAATCGCAGGCAAACCGCCTTACGCGGCCTGCTTTTCCTCACGGCGGAACACCAGCCGGAAGATGGCACGGGCCAGCGGGCCGCAGTACAGCATCTGCCAGCACAGCGCCATGGGCATATTGCAGCCCCATGTGTACCCTTCACGAACGACCCGGAACTTCTGGGCAATTTTCCCGCACCGCCGCAGATTTTAACATTGCACAAAAACAAAATTTATTCTTTGTGCGGTCTGCCAATAGACAAAACGTGCTTCTTCCTGTATAATTAAGCCAGAAACCAGAGAAGTACAGCAGAAGCTCAAAAGAGAGTTACTCCCGCTGACTTTAAGAAGAAAGGAGCGAAGACCGATGGTTGATATGGAACCCGCACAGCAGGGACAGGCTGTCGGGGTTCGCTGAGAAGCAAAATAGAGGCTCACCACAAACGGGATGTTTCCCCCGTATAAAAACACAAAAACAGAGCCAGTCTTGAGCATCAAAAATGCGATAACACGACAACCTGTCGATTCAATTCTTCCCCAGAGCGTTCAGATAGATCCGCTGGAGATGATTCTTATGAAAGTATCAATGATCCGGAGAACCTTATTTGAATAGCTGAAAAGGAGTTCTACCAATGTACTAAGTAAGACGTTTCCCTTGCAAATCTAACTCGAAAGAATGTGGTAATATGAAATTCATCCTCATGAACCGTTTGCCGCAGTCCAACAGTTGAGAAAAGGGTCAGTCCAATGTACAGTTGATTTTCATCCCCTTGCAAAGCACCTAAATTCTGAAGAAACGTTTCTAAGGAGAGTCACCCTATGAAACCCGTATTCCGAAAATGAGGTCACCAAGGAGAAGAGGCTTATGACTCCGAAGAAGTAAGTATCCAGCCGGACGAGGGCTTGCAACCGCCTCGTCCGGCTGGTTTTATTTTATGTTGTTTCAACAAATAGTTGATGCGCAATTTATGCAAAATTTGCGCAGGAAGGTTGAATGCCGTCCTTGTGTTTTCGCCCCCTTATGTTATAATATGGTAAAAGATGGGAGGTGCATTTTATGCAGCTGGTATTCTCCTGGCCGCTGTTCTTTGATGTCCTTTTGAGCATTCTCTGGCTGATCTCCGGCATCCGTGATTTTATGGGCAAAGACCCCTGGCTCCGTCTTCCCTTCAACCAGTATGAACGGGACCCGGAGTACCGTGCCTTCTGGCAGAAGAAAAACGGCGTGCTGTTTATCTTTAACGCCATCGTTTCTCTTCTGGACATCTTCCTGCCCCAGGCTCCTTGGGGCGGCAGCTGGCTGTTGGTCGCTGTTGTGGTAGATGTTCTTTACCTGGTAGCCTATGAGGCTTGGGAGCATAGCGCAGATTGAGCCGCCGGGAGGCAAGTACAAATATATGAACCTGAATCTTTCTACCATAGACTGGCTGAACGCAGCACTGGGCGTATTGTTTTTATACCGCGGCATTCGGGACTTGTACAATGGCACCGGCACCAGCTGGAGCAGTGAGGACGAAAAGAACCACTTCCACAGACCCTTCGGCATCCTGTCGCTCCTTTGCGGTGCGCTCTGGCTGGTCAACATTTTTCTGCCCAAGGTGGAGCCGCTGCACTCCATTTTGATGGTCGTGACGCTCGTGTTCTGCGTTGTGCTGCTGATCTCGCATTTGTGCTATACCCTGAGCAGGGACGACAAAAACAAAAAGTGAGGGTTTTTATGGAAGTCATCTGCGCAATTTTAGTCGCGCTTTTCGGCATCGGATTCGGTATTTTCATGGCGCTGCAACCGGAGGATGCCATTGCCCTGAGCTCCCGCAGGCGGTACACGCAGGTGCCAGAGCCTACGGAAGAGTACATCCGACTGACCCGGCTGGAGGGCATCGTAGTTTCGGTGCTCAGTGCCGTGCTTCTGGTTGTGCTGCTGTTCGCACCCACGTAAGACTTTCCTGTTTCCTCTTGCGGATTTTTTCTCATCCTGTTACAATGAGAAAAAACGCAGGAGGTTTTTGTTATGGTCAAGCACGTTATTCTCTGGCAGCTGAAGGACGAACTGTCCGCCGAGGAAAAGGCCGCCGTCAAGGCTGGCATCAAGGAGGGTCTGGAAAGCCTTTCCGGCAAGATTCCGGGGCTTGTGGACATCCATGTCAACATTGATGCTCTCCCCTCCTCCAACGCCGACCTGATGCTGGACACCACCTTTGAGAGCGCCGAGGCTCTTAAGGGCTACTCCACCCACCCGGCGCATGTGGCAGTGGCAAATAGCAAGGTGCGTCCCTACTACAAAAACCGCGTCTGTCTGGACTACGAGGTGTAAGGCAGCAAGGCAGGAGGATGATTTAAGCTGCCCTCCGGGATGCCATTTTATGGAATGAACTTACGCAAAAAGGGTCATTGCACGGTTTGTGCAATGACCCTTTTACTATCAGGCGATGCTGAACTTACTGAACGAACTCCACGGTGTACTCAAAACCGTACTCTTCCTGCAGCTTCTTGACCTCGGGCTCGCAGTCCTCGATGAAGGTGGGAGCGTAAACAGAAGCGCCGTTGTGCGCCTTCTTGTAGTCCTCCACGATCTGCTGCAGCTTTGCCCAGCCCTCGTTGGCCTTGTTCTGGTCGATGCTGTCGGGGAAGTTGATGATGAACTCGCGGTGTTTGGGAATACGTGCCTTCATAATAGTGATCTCCTTATTCTTATCGTTTTCAATAAATCAGCTTTTTATTCAGAAGCGGAGCGCTTTGCCCCGCGACCTGCGGAAAAACGGTTAAAGCCCGAACACCCGGCGGGCGTTTGCGGCGGTGGTGCGGAACACCTCTTCCGGCTCCAGTGCCTTGCGCTGGGCGATGTATGCGCCCACATAGTGGATGAGAGAGCTGTCACAGCGGGTGCCGCGCACCGGTTCCGGTGCCATGTAGGGGCAGTCGGTCTCCAGCACGATGGCGTCCAGCGGCAGGGCGTCAATAGCCTTGGCTGCGCGCTTGGCGCCGTTGAAGGTACAGGCACCGCCAAAGCCAATATACAATCCCTGCGCCGCCAGCTGCACGGCATCCTCGGCGCTGCCGGAATAGCAGTGCACAATGCCCTTGGGGCGGTACTTTTTGAGCAGGGCGTAGACGTCTGCGTGCGCCTGCCGGTCGTGAACGATGATGGGCTTGTCCAGTTCCAGCGCCAGCCGGATCTCGGCTTCAAACAGCGCCAGCTGGGCGTCTTTTGGCACTGGCCAGTGGTAGTCCAGCCCGCACTCTCCTACCGCTACCACCTTGGGGTCGTTGTAGTAGGGCATCAGCGCCCGCATCTCAGCGGCCCAATCGCCGCCGTACACCGACACCGTGGGCGCAGGGCCTTCCTCGCCGCAGTCGGCGGCGGGCAGCAGGCTTTCCGGGTGGATGCCAATGGCTGCCACCACCCACGGATAACGGTGCGCCAGTTCCAGCACCCGGGGCGCATCCCCGGAGTGGGTGGCCTGCTCGCACACGCCTACCACGCCCTTGTCGGGCAGGCTGTCCAGCAGCGCAATGCGGTCGGCGTCAAAGGCGCGGGCACTGTAATGGGCGTGAGTGTCAAAAATAGGACCGGTCATACCTTCTCCTTTTGGGCAGGGGCTTTATTCACCAGCCAGATGCCCACGCACACGAACACCAGCGCCGCCAGATACTGCCAGCGGAACAGCGGTTCGCCGTTGAGCACAGCGCTCAGCAGCACATTGACCACCGGGTTGACAAAGCCAAAAATGGCGATGCGGCTGACCGGGTTGTTTTTCATCAGCAGCGCCCACAAGATATAGCCTGCACCGCAGATGAAGGCCAGATACAGCATGACCACCGCTGCCAGCGCACTTTGCACATGGAGACGGCCGCCCATGACAGTGCCCAGCACAAACAGTGCCAGCCCACCCACAAACAGGTTCAGGAAGCAGACGGCAAAGCTGTCAGCTTTTTTAGTGACGGATTTGTTCCACGGGCCGGACAGAGTGAAGATGACGGTCGCTGCCATCATGCAGAACACGCCCCAGCCGCTGCCGCTGCCGTGGTTGCCAATCGTACCGATAAGCACACCGGCAAAACCCACAGCGCAGCCCAGCGTTTTTGCCGGGGTCATGCGGTCTGCATTGCCATAGATAAAGTGGGCAAAGATGACGCCCAGAAAGCTCTGGGTGCTGTTCAGGATGCCGCCAAACGCGCCGGTGAGCATGGCCACGGCGATATAGTAGAACGCATACTGTGCCGTGGTCTGCCACAGACCCAGCGCACAGCACTCGGCTGCTACCCTGCCCCGGGGCAGGCGGGGTGCTTTTCCCTGCAGCAGAATGCTGCCCAGCAGCACCAGCACGCTGCCCAGCATGAACCGCACCCCTGCAAAGCAGAAGATGGAGGCGGTGTTGCCGGAGTCGATGGAGAACAGGCGGTAGCCCAGCTTGATGAACGGAAAGGCCGAGCCCCACAGGACATTACAGAAAATAGCCAGCAGCACAGCGCACACCGGCGTGCCGAAGATCTTATCCAGCTTTGCCGCACGGACGGTTGTATTATCAGGCATGATGCTCCTCACTTAGTGGATACGGCTGCCCACGGGGGTATCGTCGCCGTAGAAAGCAATGGAGCAGCCACCATCGGTGGTGTCGGCAGCGAAGATCATGCCCTCGCTGACGTACTTGCCTTTGAGCATGGGACGGGGTGCCAGATTGCACACGATGCCCAGCTTTTTGCCGATGAGGTCCTCCGGCTTGAACCACTTGGCAATGCCGGACAGGATGCAGCGCTCCCGCTCGCCGTCAAAGACGGTGAGGTGCAGCAGCTTCTTGCTCTCTTTCAGGTTCTCACAGGCGCGCACCTCGGCCACGCGCAGCTCTACCTTGCAGAAGGTATCAAAGTCGATCTCTTCCTCATGGGTAAAGTCCACGGTGCTCTCCTCAGCGGGGGCGGCAGCCTTCTTCTCGGCTTCCTCCTTGGCCTTGTTGGCAGCAGCGGCAGCGGCCTTGCGCTTCTCGTCCTCTTCCTTCAGGTGGGCGATCTCCTTGGCCACGTCAATGCGGGGGAACAATGCCTCGCCCTTGTGCACGGTATAGATCTGCTGTGCGCCGTAGGTGGTCTTGGTCAGATCCAGTGCGGAAGCGTCCAGACCCAGCTGCTCCATCATCTTGGGTGCAGTGGTGGGCAGGTAGGCGTTCAGCAGGATGCCGCACACGCGCAGTGCCTCGCACAGGTGGTACAGCACGCTCTCCAGACGGGCCTTGTTGGCCTCGTCCTTGGCCAGCGCCCAGGGAGCGGTCTCGTCGATGTACTTGTTGGCGCGCTGGATGACCGCAAAGATCTCCATCAGGGCCTGCGGGATGGTCAGGCTGTCCATGTCGGCCGTGACCTTGGCGGTCAGCTCGTTGACCATGGTCTCCAGCTCGGTGTCAATGGCTTCGGTACCGGCCACATTGTGCACGGTGCCGCCGAAGTACTTCTCGCACATGGCGACGGTGCGGCTGAGCAGGTTGCCCAGATCGTTCGCTAAGTCCGCGTTAATGCGGTTGATCATAATTTCGTTAGAAAAAGAGCTGTCCGCGCCCAGCGCCATCTCTCGCAGAATGTGGTAGCGAATGGCGTCTGCGCCGTAGCGCTCGCCCAGCACCAGCGGGTCTACCACATTGCCGATAGATTTGCTCATCTTTTGGCCATTAAAGGTGATCCAGCCGTGTACTGCCAGGTGCTTGGGCAGCGGCAGATCCAGCGCCATCAGCATGGCGGGCCAAATAATGGCGTGGAAGCGCATAATATCTTTAGCCACCATGTGCACATCGGCGGGCCAATAGCGGTCAAAGTCGTCATACTTGTCATTCAGGTAGCCCAGGGCGCTGATGTAGTTGGAGAGCGCGTCTACCCACACATAAACCACATGACCCGGGTCAAAGGTGACGGGAATGCCCCAAGTGAAGGAAGTGCGGGACACGCACAGATCTTCCAAACCGGGCTTGATAAAGTTGTTGACCAGCTCTACCGCGCGGCTCTTAGGCTGTAAATAATCCGTCTCCAGCAGCAGCTTTTCGATCCGGTCGGCAAAGGGGGACAGCTTAAAGAAATAGGCTTCCTCAGCGGCCTCGGTGACCGCACGGCCGCATTCCGGGCACTTGCCGTCCACCAGCTGGCTTTCCGTCCAAAAGCTCTCGCAGGGGGTGCAGTATTTGCCTTTGTACTCGCCCTTGTAAATATAGCCCCGGTCGTACAGTTCCTTAAAAATCTTCTGTACCGTCTCTATATGGTAATCGTCGGTGGTGCGAATGTAGCGGTCATAGCTGATGTTCATGTAGGACCACAGCTTCTTAAAGATGGCTACAATCTCGTCCACATACGCCTTGGGGGTCACGCCTTTCTCGGCGGCCTTTTGCTCAATTTTCAGACCGTGCTCGTCCGTACCGGTGAGAAAGAGCACATCATACCCCTGCATGCGCCGAAAGCGGGCGATGGAGTCGCAGGCCACGGTGGTGTAGCAGTGCCCGATGTGGGGATTGCCGGAGGGGTAGTAAATGGGCGTGGTGATATAAAACTTTTCCTTATCCAAAGGAGCCTCCTTATACAAATACATTGAAGTTGGCCGTCTCGCCGTCCTTGGTGCGGGTTTCTACCGCATCGCCGGTCTGCATATTGACTTTGACGGAGGCGTACTTCTTTTTGTTTTTATAAACGGCAAAATAGTAGTTGTTGCCCTCAGACACGGTGCCGTCCACATCGTAGCCCTTGCCGTAGTAGTTGGTCAGGGCGTCCAGCGCCATCTGGATACCGACGGAATGATCAGGTATATCGGCGCTGATATCTACAGTATATTTACCAGTAGGCGTATGTTTAAGTACAGAACCTTCCATTCCTATCCGCTCGATCAAACCTTTGGCCAGCA
>OGJJ01002037.1_pt1 | contig 13984 bp, 6 predicted proteins | sample 1572081 | NCBI WGS metagenome assembly OGJJ01 (sample SAMEA2582122, study PRJEB24529) | metagenome | biome: Human gut stool | place: China | collected 2011
TGACCAACAGCTTCCAGGGCGGTATGCTCACCGGCAAGGGCCTGACCTTCGGCGGTTCTCTGGCCCGTACCGAGGCTACCGGCTACGGCCTGTGCTACTTCACCGCTGAGGCACTGAAGTGTATGCGCAACGACAGCTTCGAGGGCAAGACCGTGGTCATCTCCGGCTCCGGCAACGTGGCTATCTACGCCTGCGAGAAGGCTACCCAGCTGGGTGCCAAGGTGGTTACCATGTCCGACTCCAACGGCTACGTCTACGACCCCAACGGCATCGATCTGGCTTACGTCAAGGATCTGAAGGAAGTGCGCCGCGGCCGTATCAAGGAGTACGCCGAGACCCACGCCGGTGCAACCTATGTGGCAGATTGCAGCAAGGTCTGGACTGTCCCCTGCGACATCGCCCTGCCCTGCGCTACCCAGAACGAGATCAACAAGGAGTCTGCCGAGGCTCTGGTAAAGGGCGGCTGCACCGTGGTCTGCGAGGGCGCTAACATGCCCAGCACCCCGGAGGCTATCGAGGTCTACCTGTCCAACGGCATCCTGTACGGACCCGCAAAGGCTTCCAACGCCGGCGGCGTGGCTACCTCCGGTCTGGAGATGAGCCAGAACTCCGAGCGTCTGAGCTGGAGCTTCGAAGAGGTCGATGCAAAGCTGAAGGGCATCATGGAGGGCATCTTCCACGCTTCCTACGATGCATCCGTGGCCGCTGGCTCCGAGGGCAACCTGATGGTCGGTGCAAACTGCGCCGGCTTCCTGAAGGTCGCTACTGCCATGATGGCTCAGGGCATCACCTACTAAGCTTTTCCTGATCTACAAGGGCCGCATCCGCGAGGGTGCGGCTTTTTTTGGTTTGCCCCGCCTGCCTGCATAACCGTCTGCCGCCCCGCTCATACTCCTTTCATCAAACGAAAAGAGGTTTTTGCATGGACGAAATGATGTTCTGTTATCAATGCGAGCAGGCGGCAAACTGCACGGCCTGCACCGGAAAAGCGGGTGTCTGCGGCAAATCAGCCGAGACAGCCGACGCGCAGGACAAGCTCACCGGGGCACTCATCGGCTTTGCCACCCTGCTGCTGGACATCGGCAGACCCATCCAGCCCCCGCAGGCACTCCTGCTGACGGAAGGATTGTTCACCACCATCACCAATGTTGATTTCGACCCCCAGACGGTGGCGCAGCTGACCGATAAGGTCTGGAAGGCCAAGCAGGAAGCCTTTGCCTCGGCCAGCCCTGCACCTGCACCAGTGTCCGACTACGATATGCAGAAACTGTGGCAGGAGCCGGACCCCGACCGGAAGAGCCTGTGCTCCTTTGTCCTCTTTGGGCTGCGCGGCATGGCAGCTTACTCCTACCACGCGCGGGTGCTGGGCTATACCGATGGCGAGATCGACCTGTTTTTCTGCACGGCGCTGCGGGCCATCGCACAGGAGCGGGACAAGGACAAGCTCTTCCAGCTGGTGGAGGACACCGGGCGGATGGCCTACCGGGTCATGGCTGAGCTGGACAAGGCCAACACCGGCGCGTTTGGCGACCCGGAGCCGGTGGAGGTGTCCCAGACCATCGAGAAAGGGCCTTTCATCGTCATCTCCGGCCACGACCTCTACGACGCCAAGTGCCTGTTGGAGCAGACCGAGGGCAAGGGCATCAATGTCTACACCCACTCCGAGATGTTGCCTGCCCACGGCTACCCGGAGCTGAAAAAGCGCTTTCCTCATCTGAAAGGCAACTTTGGCACCGCATGGCAGAACCAGCAGCGGGAGTTTGAGGACATCCCTGCACCGGTGCTCTTCACCACCAACTGCATCATGCCCCTCCGGCCCAGCTATGCCGACCGGGTATTCACCACCTCTGTCGTCTCCTATCCCGGCGTCACCCACATCGGGGAGGACCGGGATTTTTCGCCGGTCATCGCCAAGGCGCTTGAGCTGGGCGGCTACCCGGAGGACACCCTCATCCCGGGCATGAACGGCGGCAGTGTGGTCGCCACCGGCTTTGCCCACCACGCCGTACTGAGCCATGCGGAGGAGATCGTCCAAGCCGTCCACGAGGGTGCCATCCGGCACTTTTTCCTCATCGGCGGCTGCGACGGCACCCGCCCCCCCCGCCGGTACTACACGGATTTTGCCAAGCTGACCCCGCCCGACACCGTCATCCTGACGCTGGCCTGCGGCAAGTTCCGGCTCAACGACCTGCCGCTGGGTACGGTGGCGGGTCTGCCCCGCATCCTCGACGTGGGCCAGTGCAACGACGCCTACAGTGCCATCCGGATCGCGCTGGGTCTGGCCGAAGCTTTTGACTGCTCGGTCAACGAGCTGCCCCTCTCCATCATCCTCTGCTGGTTCGAGCAGAAGGCAGTCTGTGTGCTGATGGCCCTGCTGGCGCTGGGCATCCGGGGCATCCGTCTCGGCCCCACCCTGCCCGCCTTCCTCTCCCCCGGGGTGGCCGCTGTTTTGCAGGAGAAGTATGACCTCCGGCCCATCACCACGCCGGAGGACGATCTTGCCGCCTGTCTGGGCCGGCACTGAGCCGGAAAAGGCATACTATTTCCTACTCTGCGTGTCTGTTTTTCACAAGAAGAACCGTCGCCGTGTACCCAAATTTGGTGCAGCTGTCACTTGAATCTTTTTCAGCACATTTGTATAATATTCTTGTTATCCGGAACAAGGGCGTTCCAGATGAGTCTTTGCCGACCCATCTGGGACGCCTTTTCTTTTTACCGGCATTAAGAGGGACTCTGCGGAATGTGCCGCAGCATTGCCAGGATATTCTCCGGAAAATCGAAAAAAGGATGGGAAAGTCTATGGAAAATTTCACGGAGCAAAAAGGGCCTCTGGGCCTCTATGACCCCCAGTTCGAGCACGACGCCTGCGGCATCGGTGCCGTCGTGGACATCAAGGGCCGCAAGAGCCACCAGACCGTCAGTGACGCGCTGTCCATCGTGGAGCGCCTTGAGCACCGCGCCGGCAAGGACGCCGAGGGCAAGACCGGCGACGGCGTGGGCATCATGCTGCAGATCAGCCACCGCTTCTTTGCCAAGGTAGCCGACGAGCTGAACATCAGCCTTGGCAACGAGCGCGAATACGGCGTAGGGATGTTCTTCTTTCCCCAGAACGAGCATCTGCGCGCCCAGGCCATGAAGCTTTTTGAGCTTGTCACCCGCAAAGAGGGCCTCGAGTTTCTGGCATGGCGCGAAGTGCCTGTAGACCCCGACGCCGTGGGCCAGAAAGCCCGCGACTGTATGCCCGCCATCTGGCAGTGCTTCATCAAAAAGCCCGCCAAGGTGAGCAAGGGCATCGACTTTGACCGCAAGCTCTACATCGTCCGCCGGGTCTTCGAGCAGGCCAGCAACGGCACCTATGTCCCCAGTCTGTCCAGCCGCACCATCGTGTACAAGGGCATGTTCCTCGTCCACGACCTGCGCCAGTTCTACCTCGATCTGCAGGACGAGGACTATGAATCCGCCATCGGCATGGTCCACAGCCGCTTTTCCACCAACACCAACCCCAGCTGGATGCGCGCCCACCCCAACCGCTTCATCCTTCACAACGGCGAGATCAACACCATCAAGGGCAACACCGACGCCATGCTGGCCCGTGAAGAGACCATCTCCTCCCCCATCATGAAGGAGGACATGAACAAGATCCTGCCCATCATCAACACCTCCGGCTCCGACTCCGCCATGCTGGACAACGCCCTCGAGTTCATGGTGATGAACGGCATGGATCTGCCGCTGGCTGTCATGATCACCATCCCGGAGCCCTGGGAGAACAACAAGAACATCAGCCAGAAAAAGCGGGACTTCTACCAGTATTACGCCACTATGCTGGAACCCTGGGACGGTCCTGCCGCCATCCTCTTCTCCGATGGCGACGTGGTGGGCGCTGTGCTGGACCGCAACGGTCTGCGCCCCAGCCGCTACTACATCACCAAAGACGGCAGGATGATCCTCTCTTCCGAGGTGGGCGTGCTGCCCTGTGAGCCGGAGAATATTCTGGTCAAAGACCGTCTCCGCCCCGGCAAGATGCTGCTGGTGAACACCGTCAAGGGCGAAGTCGTGGACGACGAGAAGCTGAAGGAATACTACGCCAGCCGTGAGCCGTACGGCGAGTGGATAGACCGCAACCTCGTCCAGCTGAAGGACCTCAAGATCCCCAACATCAAGACCCCCAGCTACACCGGCGACGACCTGCTGCGCCTGCAGAAGGTGTTCGGCTACAAGTATGAGGACATCAGCACCCTCATCCTGCCCATGGCACGTCAGGGCGCAGAGCCTTCCGGCGCAATGGGTACCGATACCCCGCTTGCCGTCCTCAGCGGCCAGCACCCGCCGCTCTTCAATTATTTCAAGCAGCGTTTTGCACAGGTCACGAACCCGCCCATCGACGCCATCCGCGAGAAGATCGTCACCTCCACCAGCGTCTATGTGGGCGCACACGGCAACCTGCTGGAAGACAAGCCCGAAAACTGCAAGGTGCTCAAGGTCAACAATCCCATCCTCACGTCCACTGACCTTCTCCGCATCAAGTACATGAATGTCCCGGGCTTCAAAGTCTCCACTGTCTCCATCAACTACTACAAGAACACCAGCCTCGAAAAGGCCATCGACCGCGTTTTCCTGGAGGTAGACCGCGCTTATAAAGAGGGTGCGAACATCATCATCCTGTCCGACCGGGACATTGACGAGTACCATGTGGCCATCCCCAGCCTGCTGGCGGTGTCGGCGGTGTCCCAGTACCTCATCCGCACCAAGAAGAGCACCGCACTGGCCCTCATCCTCGAGAGCGCAGAGCCTCATGAAGTGCATCACTTTGCCGCTCTGCTGGGCTACGGTGCCTGTGCCGTCAACCCCTATCTGGCCCATGAGACCATCGGCCAACTCATCGACGACGGCCTGCTGGACAAAGATTATTACGCCGCCGTGGACGACTACAACAAGGCTGTGCTGGGCGGCATCGTGAAGATCGCCTCCAAGATGGGCATCTCCACCATCCAGAGCTACCAGAGCAGCCAGATCTTCGAGGCCGTCGGCATCTCCAGGGACGTCATCGACAAGTATTTCACCGGCACGGTGAGCCGTGTGGGCGGCATCGGCCTCGAGGACATTCAGGCTGACGTGGAGGCCCTGCACAACGCAGCCTTCGACCCGCTGGGCCTTGACATCAACATGCAGCTGGAAGACGGCGGCGCCCACAAGTTCCGCAGCGGCAAGGAAGAGCACCTCTTCAACCCCCAGACCATCCACCTGTTCCAGAAAGCCTGCTTCACCGGCGACTACGACACCTTCAAGCAGTTCACCCACACCGTGGACAACATGGGCCAGAACGGCGTCCATCTGCGCAGTCTGCTGGACTTCAACTATGCCCCCGACGGCGGCATCCCGTTGGACGAGGTAGAGCCGGTGAGCTCCATCGTCAAGCGGTTCAAGGCCGCTGCCATGAGCTACGGCGCACTGAGCAGCGAGGCCCACGAGACCATCGCCATCGCGCTGAACCGCCTCGGCGGCCGGAGCAACACCGGCGAGGGCGGTGAGCCCGAAGAGCGCTACCACAGCGAGAGCAATTCCAAGATAAAGCAGGTGGCTTCCGCCCGCTTCGGCGTCACCAGCAAGTATCTGGTGAGCGCGGAGGAGATCCAAATCAAACTGGCACAGGGCGCAAAGCCCGGCGAGGGCGGCAATCTGCCCGGCGCAAAAGTGTACCCGTGGATCGCCAAGACCCGTCACAGCACTACCGGTGTCGGCCTCATCTCTCCCCCGCCGCACCACGACATCTACTCCATCGAAGACCTTGCAGAGCTTATCTACGACCTCAAGAATGCCAACCGCCACGCCAACATCAACGTCAAGCTGGTCAGTGAGGCCGGCGTCGGCACCATCGCTGCCGGTGTCGCCAAGGGCGGCGCACAGGTCATCCTTGTTTCCGGCTACGACGGCGGCACGGGCGCAGCGCCCCGCAACTCCATCAAAGATGCCGGTCTGCCCTGGGAGCTTGGTATCGCCGAGACCCACCAGACCCTTATCCTCAACGGCCTGCGCACCCGTGTGCGCATCGAGAGCGATTCCAAGCTGCTCTCCGGCCGCGATGTGGCCATCAGCTGTATGCTGGGCGCTGAGGAGTTCGGCTTCGGCACCTCTCTGCTGATGACCATGGGCTGCGTCATGATGCGTGTCTGCAACCTCGACACCTGCCCCATGGGCATCTGCACCCAGAACCCCGAGCTGCGCAAGCACTTCCACGGCAAGCCCGAGTACATCATCAACTACCTGACCTTCGTGGCGCAGGAGCTGCGCGAATACATGGCAAAGCTGGGCATCCGTACCATCGACGAGCTGGTAGGCCGCACCGACCTGCTCCATGTCAAGTCTGCCCCTGCCGACAGCCGGATGTCCAAGATGGACCTCGACTGCATCCTGCACAACCCCGCCATCGTCAACAGCAATATCCACTTCCAGAAGGAAGACACCTACGACTTTCATCTGGAAGACACTCTGGACATGAAGGTGCTGATGAAGAAATTCAAGCTCAGCAGCAAGAACCCCCAGAGCGTGAAGCTGGATGTCTCCAACACCGACCGCGCCTTTGGTGCCATCTTCGGCAGCGAGATCACCCGCAAGTACGGCAGCGACCTGCCCGATGACGTCTACACCGTCCACTGCACCGGTGCAGGCGGCCAGAGCTTCGGCGCATTCATTCCCAAGGGCCTGACGCTGGAACTGACCGGCGACTGCAACGACTACATGGGCAAGGGCCTCTCCGGCGGCAAGCTCGTCGTCCGCCCGCCCGAGGGCATCACCTTCAAACCCGAAGAGAACATCATCATCGGCAACGTGGCACTCTACGGTGCCACCAGCGGCAAAGCCTTTGTTTCCGGTGTGGCCGGTGAGCGCTTCTGCGTCCGCAACTCGGGCGCTGTGGCCGTCGTCGAGGGCGTGGGCGACCACGGCTGCGAGTACATGACCGGCGGCACCGTCGTCGTTCTGGGCCAGACCGGCAAGAACTTTGCAGCCGGCATGACCGGCGGCATCGCCTATGTTCTGGATGAGAACTGGGACTTCTACCAGCGAGTGAACAAGGAGACCGTCAGCCTCGAGCCGGTGGAGCACAAGTACGACGTCGCCACCCTGAAAGAGCTCATCCGTGAGCACGTCGAGCTGACCGGCTCGCCCCGCGGCAAGGAGATCCTGGACAATTTCAGCGAGTTCCTGCCCAAATTTAAGAAAGTCCTCCCCTACGATTACGACCATATGCTGCGGGTCATCGCCTCCATGGAAGAGCGCGGCCTCGACGGCGAGCAGGCGCAGATCGAAGCATTCTACGCCGTGCAGAAGAACAAGTAAGGAGGGGAACATCATGGCAAAACTCACTGGTTTTATGGATTACACGCGCAAGACCAGCACGGATGTTCCGCCGCTGGAGCGCATTGAAAACTTTAACGAATTTCACATCTGGCTCTCCCGGGAGGAGCAGCAGACCCAGGCAGCCCGCTGCATGGACTGCGGCGTTCCCTTCTGCCAGGCGGGCATGATGATCGGCGGCATGGCCTCCGGCTGCCCGCTGAACAACCTTATCCCCGAGTGGAACGATTTGGTCTATCAGGGCAAATGGGAGCTGGCACTCCGCCGCCTGCGCACCACCAACCGTTTCCCGGAGTTCACGAGCCGGGTCTGCCCTGCCCTGTGTGAGGCCGCCTGCACCTGCGGCGACGTCACCGGCAGCAGCGTCACTGTCCGGGAAAACGAACACGCCATCGTGGAGACGGGCTACGCCAAGGGCTGGCTCCATGCCGCCCCGCCTCCGGCCCGCACCGGCAAGAGCGTGGCCGTCATCGGCAGCGGTCCTTCGGGCCTGTCAGTGGCCGAATACCTCAACATCCGAGGCCATGCCGTCACCGTCTTCGAGCGTGCTGACCGTGTGGGCGGTCTGCTGATGTACGGCATCCCCAACATGAAGCTGGACAAATCCGTCATCGAGCGCCGCATCAAGATCATGCAGGCTGAGGGCGTCGAGTTCCGCACCAACATGGATGTGGGCGGGGCTGTGGATGCCGCTGAGATTTTGAACAGCTATGACGCCATCGTGCTCTGCTGCGGCGCTAAGAAAGCCCGCGATTTGAACGTCCCCGGCCGCGACGCGAAGGGCGTGTACCTCGCAGTGGACTACCTCACCAGCGTGACCAGGAGCCTGCTGGACAGCAAGTTTGCCGACGGCAGGGCCATCAACGCGGCAGGCAGGAATGTCCTCGTCATCGGCGGCGGCGACACCGGCAACGACTGTCAGGGTACCGCCCTGCGGCAGGGCTGCACCGACCTCGTGGCACTGGAAATGATGCCCCAGCCCCCGAAAGAACGGGCCGCGAATAACCCCTGGCCCGAGTGGCCCAAGGTGCTGAAGGTGGACTACGGCCAGACTGAGTGTCTTGCCAAGTTCGGCAAAGACCCCCGCGTCTACCAGACCACCGTCAAAGAGTTTCTGAAGGACGACGCCGGCAACCTGACCGGCGCGGTCATCTCCTATCTCAAGCCCCAGCGTGACCCCGACACCGGCCGTACCAGCATGGTACCCACCGGCGAAGAGTTCACCTACGACTGCCAGCTGGCCTTTATCGCCGCCGGTTTCGTGGGCTGCGAGGACTATGTGGCCGAGGCGTTCGGCGTGGAGCGGAACGCCCGGGGCAATGTGGCCGACCATGGCTTCCGCACCAATGTAGACAAGGTCTTTGTTTGCGGCGATATGCGCCGAGGCCAGAGCCTCGTGGTCTGGGGCCTGCGGGAGGGCCGCGACTGCGCCGCCGAGGTGGACCGCTATCTGATGGGTTACACCAATCTGTGACCCTCTCCCCTATTTATGACATTCTCTTTCCTATCCTAAACAGAAACGGGAGCTTTCCTTCACCGGGAGGCTCCCGTTTCTGCATTTCGGGGCTTTTATTTTCACAAAGTTTTCACAGTTAGCATTTCCTACCCACTTGAAACAGATACCCCCAAGTGGTAAAATCAGAGTGTTGGGAGATTTACCCCCACAGGGTACATTTCCTCTTCACACCGATACACCCGGAAAGGAGTTATCTGCTATGACCGATGCTGAAAAAAAAACCTGCTGCTGCGCCGCTGAGCCTGCCGAAAAGGACACTGCCCCCTCTTGCTGCCGCCACAAGGACCGTACCCCTGAGGAGTACCGCGCCCTTGCCAACCGGCTGAGCCGCATTGAGGGCCAGGTGCGCGGCATCCGCGCGATGCTGGACAAGGACGTCTACTGCGCCGATATTCTGGTGCAGGTGGCTGCGGTGAACGCTGCACTGAACGGCTTTTCCAAAGAGCTGCTGGGCCAGCACATCCGCACCTGCGTGGCCGACGATTTGAAAGCCGGCGAGACGCAGAAGCTGGACGAACTGCTGCAGCTGCTGCCCCGGCTCATGAAATGACCCCGTTCCGGGCATCCTATAAGAGGGAAAGGAATCCGCAATGGAACAATACAATGTCACGGGCATGAGCTGCGCGGCCTGCTCTGCCCGAGTGGAAAAGGCCGTGAAGAAGGTGCCGGGCGTCACGAGCTGCTCGGTGAGCCTTCTGACAAACTCCATGGGCGTGGAAGGCACAGCCTCCCCCGCCGCCATCCTCTCGGCTGTGCAGGAGGCAGGCTACGGCGCAAGCCCGAAGAATGCCTCTGCCAGTAAGGCCGCTGACACCAGCGCCGACCTCGACGCACTGGCTGACCACGAGACACCGAAGCTCAAGCGCCGTCTCATCGCCTCGCTGGGCTTCCTGCTGGTGCTGATGTACTTCTCCATGGGCCACATGATGTGGGGCTGGCCCCTGCCCCACTGGTTCGACGGCAACCACGTCGCCATGGGCCTTGTCCAGCTGCTGCTGGCGGGCATCGTCATGGTCATCAACCAGAAGTTCTTCATCAACGGCTTCAAGGGCCTCATCCACGGCGCCCCCAACATGGATACGCTGGTGGCCCTCGGCTCCATGGCAAGCTTCGTGTGGAGCACTTACGCCCTCTTCGCCATGACCCGTGCCCAGGTGGATGGCAACGACGAGCTCGTCATGCACTATATGATGGAGTTCTACTTCGAGTCTGCCGCCATGATCCTGACCCTTATCACGGTGGGCAAGATGCTGGAAGCCCGCTCCAAGGGCAAGACCACCGACGCCCTCAAGAGCCTGATGAAGCTGGCCCCCAAGACCGCCACGCTGGTGCGGGACGGCGCGGAAGTGACCGTGGCCATCGCCGACGTGCAGAAGGGCGACGTCTTTGTGGTCCGCCCCGGCGAGAATATCCCGGTGGACGGCGTGGTGCTGGAAGGCACCAGCGCTGTCAATGAGAGCGCCCTGACCGGCGAGAGCATCCCGGTGGACAAGGCCGTCGGCGACAAAGTCAGCGCTGCCACCACCAACCAGTCGGGCTTCCTCCGCTGTGAGGCTACCCGCGTGGGCGAGGATACCACGCTGGCTCAGATCATCAAGATGGTCAGCGATGCCGCCGCCACCAAAGCTCCTATCGCAAAAATCGCTGACACCGTGTCGGGCTTCTTCGTCCCGGCGGTCATCTCCATTGCCGTCGTCACCACCATCGTCTGGCTGCTGCTGGGCCATGAGCTGGGCTATGCACTGGCCCGCGGCATTTCCGTCCTGGTCATCAGCTGCCCCTGCGCGCTGGGCCTTGCCACCCCGGTGGCCATCATGGTGGGCAACGGCCTGGGTGCCAAGAACGGCATCCTCTTCAAAACGGCCGCTTCGCTGGAGGCTGCTGGCCGTACCCAGATCGTGGCGCTGGATAAGACCGGCACCATCACCAGCGGTGAGCCCAAGGTCACCGACATCCTCCCCGCGGAGGGCGTGACCGAGAGCGAGCTGCTGACCCTGGCCGCCTCGCTGGAGCAGAAGAGCGAGCACCCGCTGGCCAAGGCCGTGCTGACCTATGCCGAGACCGAAACCATCGCATGCCCCGACGTCACCGACTTTACTGCCCTGCCCGGCAACGGCCTTTCCGCCAAACTGGACGGCATGGAGATCTTTGGCGGCAACGCCAGCTTCATTGCCACCAAGGTGGAGGTGCCCGAGGCGTTGCAGAATGACGCCGCCGCCCTTTCCGCGCAGGGCAAAACGCCCCTCTTCTTTGGCGGGGCGGGCAGGCTGATAGGCGTCATCGCCGTGGCTGACACCATCAAAGAGGACAGCCCCCGGGCCATCCAGGAGCTGCAGAACATGGGCATCCGGGTGGTGATGCTGACGGGCGACAACCAGCGCACTGCCGATGCCATTGGCAGGCAGGCGGGCGTGGATGAAGTGATCGCAGGGGTCCTGCCCGACGGCAAGGAAGCCGTCATCCGCAGGCTGCAGGAGTCCGGCAAGGTGGCCATGGTGGGCGACGGCATTAACGACGCCCCGGCCCTGACTCGTGCCGACACCGGCATCGCCATTGGCGCGGGCACCGACGTGGCCATTGACGCCGCCGACGTGGTGCTGATGAACTCCAAGCTCTCGGACGTGCCCACCGCCATCCGTCTGAGCCGCGCTACCCTGCGCAACATCCACGAAAACCTGTTCTGGGCGTTCATTTACAACATCATCGGCATCCCGCTGGCCGCCGGTGTCTTCATCCCGCTGGGCCTGACGCTCAACCCGATGTTTGGTGCCGCCGCCATGAGCCTTTCCAGCTTCTGCGTGGTCAGCAACGCCCTGCGGCTGAACCTGTTTGACGTCCACAGCACCAAGCACGACCGCAAGGTCAACCCCGTTTCGGCTCCCGCCGCCTCCTCTGCCCCCGTGGCTGAGGCTCCGGCTGAAGATAAAGAGCGTAATTCCAACCAGGAGGATCCTACCATGAAAAAGACTCTGCATGTTGAAGGCATGATGTGCGGCCACTGCGAGGCCCGTGTCAAGAAAGCACTGGAAGCCCTGCCCGAGGTCAGCGAGGCGGTCGTCAGCCACACTGACGGTACCGCCATCGTCACCCTGTCCGCTGAGGTCTCTAATGAGACCCTGAAAAAGGCCGTGGAAGACCAGGACTACCAAGTGACCGGCATCGAATAAGCCTGCCAAGACGCAAAAACACCGCTGAGATTTTGTCCTCAGCGGTGTTTTTCATTTTATGACTGCGACGTTTGCAACGCCGTAGCGCTTCATCAGCGTAACGGCCTCTCTGCTGACCATTTCCCCGCTGACCACGATGGGGATGGCGGGCGGGCAGGAGACGGTGGGCATGGCGCAGACACGGCCCAGGGCTTCCTCTGCCGGGACGACCTCCTGCGGGGCAAAGATGGCTTCCCGGATGGTGCACCGGGGGCCATTTTCCGCCAGTTCCCGGGCCAGGGCCGCAAAGTTCCCGGCAGTGTCTTCTTCCGCCGGGGCACTGCCCAGCGGGCGGGCCGTACAGCAGGCGGTGATGGCCTCCCGCAGGCGGTCATAATCCTGCGGCGGGTTCTCCGGCGTGAACATCAGCACGAGATAGCGCGGGTCGGCATACTCGCACTCGATGCCATGCTGGCGCAGCACCTCGGCCAGTGCCTGACCGGAACAGCCCAGTGCGGCGGCATCCAGCGTCAGCTTGAGAGGCTCCCGGTCCGGGGGATTCCCGGGTAACGCCAGCGGGAGCACAGCCCCGTGGGCTGCAGCTGTCTCATTCAGGGCTTTGCGCAAGGCTTCCAGCGCTGCACAGCACCCGGCCAGCCGGGCCCGGTAATCCCCGGCCAGCACCGCGTTGCACTGGTCCAGCGACTGCAAAATGAGGTAAGACGGGCTGGTGGAGCCAAAGAGGTTGAGGGTATTGCGGACGGTTGCCTCGTCCTGCACGGGGGCATCCGGGCCCAGATGCAGGTAGGCCCCGCCCGTCAGGACCGGCAGAGTCTTGTGGCCGGAATCGCAGCACATGGCCGCCCCCAGTGCAATGGGGTGGCGGCTGCCGCCGGGCAGAAAGTGCAGGTACGCCCCGTGGGCGTTATCCACCAGCAGGGGCACGCCCCGCGCCTTGCAGACGGCTGCCAGCCCGGCGATATCCTGCACGCTGCCCAGATAATCCGGGCTGGTGACGTAGACGCCAAAGGGCCGTGTTCCCTGCTCTGCCTGCGTTTGCAGGGCCCTGCGCAGGGCTTCCGGCGTCACCGGGCAGTTGCACAGCGCCCCGGATGCTTCCGGGGCCGGCCAGAGCCACTGGATGTCGAAATCCAGCAGGGCGGCGGCATAAAGCAGGGCCTTGTGGGCGTTGCGAGCCGCCAGCAGCACCGGGCGCTTCCCCGTTTTGGGAGCCCCCTGCAGCGCCAGCGCCAGCATGGCCCGGATGCACTGGGACGAGCCCTCCGTGCTGTAATAAGTGCGCGCCGTGCCAAAGAGGGCCGTGGCGTTGGCTTCGCTCCGGGCAATGATACCCTCGGCCTCATACAGCTCATCGGCCCCTTTGATCTCGGTGATATCCCAGGCCTCACAGCCCAGAAACGGCTGGCCTTTATGGCCGGGCATGTGCAGGCGGCTGGTGCCGGACCGCGCATACTGCCGCACAAAATCCACGATGGGGGTGGTCATGGAGCTCATTCGCAGGCTTCGCCGGTGGCGCAGGCATTGCACTGGCCGCCGATCTCAATGGGCACCTCGATGCCCTGGGCAGCCAGCTCCTGGTTTTCGGCCACCTTGATCATGATGGCGCACTCCATCCGCTTGCGGAACAGCTCACAGCCGTACTCATACACGCCCTTGATGCTGCCCGTGGCGTGGTAGCCGTTGGCCGCACAGCCGCCGGAGCAGTAGAGCTTGGCCCAGCAATCCTTGCACTCCTTGCGGGCATAGGCGTTGCAGTGCTTGAACTCATCCCGAACCTCGGTATTGGTGACACCTTTCCAGATATCGCCCATGAGGTACTTGGGGTCGCCGACGAACTGGTGGCAGGGGTACAGGTCGCCCCAGGGGGTAACGGCCATGTACTCGGTGCCGGAACCGCAGCCCGAAATGCGCTTGTAGATGCAGGGGCCGCCGGTCAGGTCGATCATGT
>OGJJ01002041.1_pt1 | contig 13971 bp, 9 predicted proteins | sample 1572081 | NCBI WGS metagenome assembly OGJJ01 (sample SAMEA2582122, study PRJEB24529) | metagenome | biome: Human gut stool | place: China | collected 2011
ACTGCGATTTATTACGCCGTGCTGATGCGATCTTTATCGAAGAATTACGCAACAGTGGTTGGTATGAAAAAACCAGCCAAGCCTTCAGCGTATTCTTGCCAGTGAAATCTGTAGGTGTGATGGGCGATGGCCGTAAATACGATTGGGTTATCTCACTACGTGCAGTAGAAACCATCGATTTTATGACCGCACATTGGGCTCACTTACCTTATGATTTATTAGGCAAAGTGTCTAACCGCATCATCAATGAAGTGAACGGCATTTCTCGCGTCGTGTACGACATCAGCGGAAAACCACCAGCAACTATCGAGTGGGAATAAAAAATCACTTTTTCAGATACTTTCTAATTATTTCAACACCTCAAATAAAGCCTTGTATATCAAGGTTTTATTTCATCTCATTTCTAGTCTTCTCTACCCATTTCTTAATTATGGCGGTATTTTTGACAAATAATTGAAAAAAATTCAACATTTTTAATTTATTTTCATAACTCAAAATTATTTAGCGTTACCTCAAAATTTGTTTTTAGAAATGGAGTAATTAACTTTTAAGCACACAAAAAAATTGAAACAAGAATGATTATCATATAAAACAAACAACACTTTTAGATTTTTTATATGGAAAGTTTGTGTTTCAGCTTAATCAAGTTTCTTTTTCTATTCCCCAGCGCACTTTACTCCAACCAACTTCACTTAATTTTGAAGCGGGCTATGTCTATGGCTTAATTGGGCATAATGGCTCAGGCAAATCCACATTAATTAAATTAATGGCGCGTCAGCAGCCAATTTCCGGTGGCGATATCCTATTGGACAACCGTTCTATTCAAGATTGGCAGAGCCGTGAATTTGCCAAGCGGGTTGCCTATTTGCCGCAACATCTTCCGCAAGCGACCAATATGACGGCGAAAGAGCTGATTGCGATGGGGCGTTATGCCTGGAATGGCTTGTTCGGGCGAGAAACGGAGGCAGATAAGCAAGCCATTGCGCGTGCGTTAAAGCTCACGCATACGGAAAAATTTGCCGATCAGCTGGTGGATACCCTCTCGGGTGGTGAACGTTCGCGCATTTGGTTGGCGATGTTATTGGCGCAAGAAAGCCAATTTCTCTTACTTGATGAACCCTTGGCAGCATTGGATATTGCCCATCAGGTGGAAGTGATGCAGCTGGTTCATCGACTCAGCCGCGAGCTGAATCTTGGCGTGATTATCGTGATTCACGACATCAACCTCGCTTCGCGTTTTTGCGATCATTTGGTGGCGTTGCACAGTGGCAAATTGTTGGCGCAAGGCAATGCGCACAACATCGTGAACACGCCGTCATTGCAACAAATTTATGGCATTGAATTGAATGTCATTGAACACCCACAAACCCATCGCCCCGTGAGTTTTTATTAATATGCGACGTTTCTTTAAAAATTCACTGCTAATTTTGACCGCACTTTTTAGCCTCAAAAGCTGGGCGGGCGAACCGCAAGCAGGTTATGCCACGGTGGATTGGTCTGTGGCGGAAACTTTAATTGCCCTTGAGCAACCGCCTCTTGCCGTGGGCGATGTGAAAAGCTATCAAACCTGGGTGATAGAACCTCAACTGCCTGAAGGCACACTTGATTTAGGCATTCGTTTGCAACCGAATATGGAGCTCATTGCCATGCTTCCTCATTTCGTCAATGCACAACCGCTGACCTTCATTCACAGCGCATTTTATGCCGCGCTGAATGATAAATTAGCCCCTTATGGCAACGTGTATAACGTCGAATTCTACAAGGCGGGCAATGCGTGGGAAAATGTGGTCGCCGCCACGCAAGAAATCGGGCGGATTATTGACAAACCCGAAGCCGTGCAAAAATTGCTGGCGAACTATTCACAAGACATTGCCTATTTTCGACCGCTTGTTGCATCTTTTACCGACCGCCCTGTCGCCCTAGTGCAGTTTATTGACACGCGCCATCTGCGCATTTACGGCGAAAACAGCTTGCTGGGTGCGGTAATTCATCAACTCGGTTTTAAAAACGCTTATTTGCCTGAGGTGAATTATTGGGGATTTCAAAATATTGAAATTACCGAACTGGCGAAACTGCCGAAAAATACCCGTTTTGTGGTGATTAAACCTTATCCGCACAATATTGCCGCCGCCCTCACGCACAATACCTTATGGCAACAACTGCCCCTTGCCAAAGAACCGTTAATTCTGCCTGCGGTGTGGACCTTTGGCGCCATTCCTTCGGCGCAACGTTTTGTGAGCATCTTCGCCAATGGCTTATTGCACGGAGGGGAAACATGGTAAATCGCACCTTGTTATTGTTCGTGCTTTTAGGCGGTCTGTTTATCGTGCTTTGCACGGTGTTGCTAAATGCGCAACTGCCTGAAAATACGCCCCTTTTCGCACTTTTTCATCACACCGATAATCTTGATTTATTGCTGCTGCAAAGCTACACCCTGCCGCGTATTTGCATTGCCTTGTTGGCGGGCGGAACCTTGGCTTTTGCCAGCCTGTTATTGCAACAAGTGATGGGCAATCCGTTGGCCTCCGACAGCACCCTTGGCATTAACAGCGGCGCGCAATTCAGCCTGTTTTTAGTCGCCATTTTTGCACCACAACTGTTGGACTATGGCGCCAGTGCCGTTGCACTTGTCGGGGCGGCATTGAGCTTGTTGCTCGTGATCACTTTGGCAATGCGTAAAACGATGTCGCCGTTGTTGCTGATTTTGGCAGGTTTGGTGGTGAACCTTTATTTTGGCGCCTTCACGGGTATGATGATGTTGTTCTACCCTGAAGAATCGCGCGGCTTGGTACAATGGGGCGCGGGGTCTTTGGTGCAGGAAAGCTGGCGCGACAGCCAATTATTGGCAATGCAAAGTGCGGTCTGTTTTGCCATTATTTTTTTATTGCGCCGACCGCTCACCATTCTCACGTTAAATGACAGCAACGCCAAAAGTTTGGGTGTGCCTGTGGGCAAACTGCGCTTTATTGGCGTGGTGGTGAGTGCTTATTTGATTGCCTCGGTGGTCAGTGCCGTGGGAATGATTGGTTTTATCGGCTTGGCGGTGGCGACCATCGTCCGTCAACTGGGCGTACGCACCTTAACGTGGCAGCTGATTGCCTCGATAATCCTCGGTGCCTTATTGTTGGCGATCACCGATTTAATTTTGCAGCTCATCACACTTTACTATCAAATAAGCCTGCCGACGGGCGCAGTCACGGCACTGTTCGGCACGCCGTTGCTGCTTTGGTTGATGTTCCGAGCGCTGCCGCATAGCGGACGTGTATCTCGCGCGACGTTGCAAAATGTTCGCCAATATCGACCGCACTTTACATGGTTGCTTATCGCTTTCTTTGCCATCAGTTTTGCTATTGCACTTTGCGTAGGCAGAGGTGCGTTTTACCAAAGCTGGGAAGTGCTGTTGCCTGATAATGATTTCAGCCTGGAGATTCTTGAACTGCGCTATCAGCGTATGCTGATTGCTATTTGCGCCGGCATTCTGCTTTCCGTCGCGGGCGTGTTATTGCAACGCCTCACCCTCAACCCGATGGCAAGCCCGGAATTGCTCGGCGTTTCTTCCGGCGCGAGTATGGGGATTTTGGTACTGCTGTTTGTGTTCTCGGCACAAGAACCCATTTGGTTTTGGCTTGCCGGTATCTGCGGTGCCTTTATAGCCCTGATGATTCTGGCGGCGATTAATCAACGGAATGGCATGCTGCCGGAAAAAGTATTGCTCACGGGGATTTCACTCTCCGCCTTGTTTGACACGCTACAACGTATTGCCATTGCTAGCGGCGATCCCCGCGCAAACCAGCTCATCAGCTGGACGTCGGGTTCGACCCAAAGTCTGGATTCGAACCTTGCGATTCCATTTACGCTGTTGGCATTTGCGCTACTCGTAGCGAGCCTTATCTTTAGTCGTTGGTTGGATTTACTCCGCCTACAAGCGCCAATGGCACAGGCGTTAGGGCTAAACATTGCACGCACCCGTTGGATTCTGATTATTTTCAGTACGATTTTGACCGCACTTGCCACCTTAATTATTGGTCCGTTGAGCTTTATCGGCTTGCTCGTACCGCATTTAAGCCACTTTTTAGGCGTACATAAAGCGCGGCAACAATTACTGATTTCGGCACTGCTCGGCAGCACCATTATGCTGATTGCCGATTGGATCGGACGACAAATTCTGTTCCCTTATGAAATCCCTGCGGGCTTAGTGGCGACCTTAGTGGGTGGAACGTATTTTTTAGCAATGATGCGAAAAGTGTAACAAATTTATTAACCTCAACTTTCATAGGAAAGTCACATATAGGAAAGTAACATGAAAACAAACTTTGTATATAGCGCGCTGGCAAGTGCGGTCGTTTTTGCGATGAGTTCTGCATATGCGGAAGAGCAGAAAACGGAAGAATTGGATGAAATCACGGTCACCGGTGGTTCCATGTTTCGCATGGGCGAAGTGCCATTCGATCAAGCAAAATCAACCGTAGCGGTAAGCAGTGAAACGCTTGACCGTGAAGGTGTAACAAAAGCTGATGAACTTGGTCGTTATCAAGCCGGTTTTACAAATCAATCTTTTGGTAATGACACCAATACCAACTGGTTCCGCGTTCGCGGTGCGGAAGCAACACAAGCAGTAGATGGGATGCCCTCTTTGGCTTACGGGTTCTTTACGCCACACACCAATGTGTTTGGTTTAGAAGCGGTCGAAATCACTAAAGGCGCAGACGCCTTAACTTTTGGTGCGGCGCATTCAGGTGGCTTAATCAACTACGTCAGCAAACGACCTCACAAAGAACAAGTGGGAAAAGGTGAATTTAAAACCCAATTAGGCAACCATAATCAATATGGTGTGGGTATTGATTACACTGGTGCATTTAACGCTGATGAAACCGCCCGTTATCGTTTTGTTGCAAATTACTTTGCTACAGATGGGGAAATTGATCAAACTGACAATAAAACCTACTACATCGCGCCAAGTTTTGAGTTTGATCTTACGCCGAAAACTCGCTTAACCATACTCACCAGCTTCCAACGCGATCACGGCACACCAAGTTCAAACTTTTTCCCGCAAGATGGAACGCTTGTCCCTACCGCAAATGGAAAAATTGATCGTAAAACCAATCTTGGTGATCCTGTTAATGATACCGAAACCAATCGTCAATATAGCCTAGGTTATGAATTAGAGCATGATTTTGATAATGGTTTCCGCGTAAACAGCAGCTATCGTTACGCTTATGTGGATAATTATCACCGTGGTTCTTATGCTTATCCTGCCGCATATAGCGCAACATACACGCCGATTTCTTTTGCCGATGCAGGCAGTTATTCACTCACTCGCGGCGTCGTATTTAATGATGGTACGGCGAGATCACACACATTAGATAATCACCTAAGCTATGACTTTAAAAATGACTCTATTAAAAATACCGTTGTTGCTGGTTTTGATTATCGCCACCAACGTGTAAATGCACTTTACACCTTATTTGGTGCAACGTCAGCAACGAATGTCTTTAACTCACATTCAGGCTATAACCAAGCACAAGATGTAAGCAGCGCACCGAATACCCACATCAAATCTCGTCAACTTGGTTTCTATTTACAAGATAGCTTAACGATTAAAGATACCGTGAAATTGGGTATGGGGATTCGTCATGACAAAGCAAGAAATGACGAATATTCCAGTTCACAATCTGTAAAAGCGAATAAAACCTCTTATTCTGCTTCTGCAATGTATTTATCGCCAATCGGACTTAATCCATACTACAGCTATACCGAATCCTTCCGTCTGCCAACTGGGTTAAGCGGCAATCAATCCCTTTATAAACCGAATACCACAAAGCAACATGAAGTGGGCGTGAAATATCTACCAAATTGGCTAGATGGCACGATTTCTATCGCTTATTTCCAAGCGAAAGACAAAGGCGCATTGATTTCTAACGGCACAACTGCAACAGTTAGCAGTGCCGATCCGATTAAACGTCGCGGTGTGGAAGTGCAACTTGATGCCCAATTAACGAAAAACATTTCTGCCATTTTTGCGTACACTTACTTAAAAGCAGAAAGAGAAACGGCAACAGAGAACATTCGTCAGGAATTATTCCCGAAACACAGCTTTTCTGCCGCGGCTAACTATGCTTTCACAGAAGGTACTTTGGAGGGTTTAACCTTGGGTGCGGGCGTGCGTTATATGGGCAGCAGTGTCACCGCTTCACAATATGGCGTGTATAATGGTGCGATAGTGCCATCAGCCACGGTTGTTGATCTTATGGCAAATTACGCTATTAATAAAAACTGGAGTGCGCAAGTTAACGTGCAGAATGTTGGTGACAGAAAATTCTTATCCGGTTGTGATACGTATTGTTACTACGGAGCGAGTCGCAATATCTTAGCTACTGTCTCTTACAAATGGTAATGTAATCGACAAAAAATGCGCGTTATCCCTAACGCGCATTTTTCTTATGCAGATAGCCTAATGTCTTCCATGGGAAACGGATGGATTCGTTTGCGCTCTAAAAGTGCGGTCGGTTTGATCTGCACCCCAAAAGTTGGACTAAACAAACCAACAATTGAGGTGCAGATTTTTTATGGGTAAACACTACACAACAGAATTTAAATTACAGGTTCTTCAACCTATCCTAAAAGGGAAAATGAGCATTCGAGAAGCCGCTCGTTTTTACAATATTCCCTCTGACGCATTAGTCGGAACCTGGTTGAAACGCTTTGGAAAAAGTGGCATAAAAGGGCTTATTCCTTATAAATCATCAGGACGACCGCCAATGAAACCTAAATATGCCAGAATGCCTCCGCCACCTAAAACAGAAGAAGACCGCTTACGTCTGAGAATTTTACAGCTTGAAGCGGAGGTCGCGTACCTAAAGGAGTTGAGAAAGCTCAGACTTCAGAAAGAAGCCAGGCAGCAGAAGTTATCCAAAAGTTAAAAGCTCATTATCCCCTAAAATATCTATTAGGTATTACAGGCTTAGCGCGCAGTACGTTTTTTGCTCGATGCCAGGTTAAACCCGATAAGGATAAAGGGCTTAAAGCCGCGATTATCCAGATTAAAGCAAAACATCCCGTTATGGTTACCGACGGATTCACACCTGTTTACCAGGCGTGAATCATAAGAAAATCCAACGTTTAATGCGAGAGCTTAAACTTCAAGTGCGGGTAAGAAAAAGCAAAAATTGACGACGTATCGAGGAACGATTGGTCATATCGCACCCAATCATCTAGAACGTCATTTCACCGCCACCAAGCCGAATCAAAAGTGGGTAACGGATGTGACCGAGTTTAAAGCAAAAGATGGCAATAAAGTCTACTTATCCCTAATATTAGATTTATTTAATAATGAGGTAATCTCATATACCCTTAGTTATTCCCCAAACTGGGCGCTGGTGGAGAAGATGTTAAAGCTGGCGGTTAAACGATTAGATAAAACAAGTGGTAGCATTTTACATTCAGACCAAGGCTGGCAATATCAGATGGCGGCTTATCGTCAAATTCTTGCTGAGCACGGCATCATACAAAGTATGTCAAGGAAAGGAAACTGTTTGGATAATGCCGCCATGGAGAGTTTCTTTGGACGATTAAAAACGGGATGCTTTTATGGTCGGGAATTTAATACACGAGAGGAGATAGTTAATGCGGTAAGGGATTATTTGGATTACTATAATCATCGACGGATTCAACTAAAATTAAAAGAACTGAGTCCGATACAATATCGTCGTCAGTCCTTATGTGAATAGTCCAGATTTTTGGGGTCAGATCAAAATTAACCGCACTTTTTTATTGAAATAAAATTGTCATTACATCACACGACGAGATTGTGTATAAGTTCTTGACCAGTAATCTTCATCTAATGAACTAATTGTTACGCCTTGACTTGTACTTGCATGCATAAATTGGTTATTACCAATATAAACGCCAACATGATTGTTGCGACGGAAGAACACTAAATCACCTTTACGTAATTCATGTTTTTGGATTTGGCGACCTAAATAGCGTTGTTCTGAGGTTGAACGTGGAAGCTCCATGCCGTAAGCATCGAGAAAAGCAGTTTGCATAAATGCAGAGCAATCAATACCATGTTTTGAAGTGCCACCCATTCTATAACGAGTTCCCACCCATTCGTTATAAACTTGAGCAAGTGCTTTGTCACCAATTAAACCTGATTTAGGACGGTTAGTTCTTAATTTAGGGTAAACGCCCCCTTTTTTCCCATCTAAACCGGCAATCAATCCCGTTAATTCAGCATCATCACTTTCACTAATCATGCCGTTTTGAGCCTGCCCCGAATTGTTAGAGCAGGCTGTTGTCAAAACAGCTAAACCTACAATAATCAAAATCTTCTTTAACATAGCTTTTAAATAATAAAAAAATATAAAAACAAAACTGGTCGGATTTTATCAAAAAGTCATTATGCCCGCCAGTCTTTATTGAATTTTTATGCAATTTTGTGAGTGAGATCTCAAAAAAATAAGGGCTACTCAATGAGCAGCCCTTAAAAGGATTAAAATCGATTATTTTTTCTTCGCTTTTGCATTTGGAAGATCGGTAATTGAACCTTCAAATACTTCAGCCGCAAGACCCACAGACTCATGAAGTGTTGGGTGAGCATGAATCGTTAATGCGATATCTTCCGCATCACAACCCATTTCAATCGCAAGACCGATTTCTCCTAACAATTCACCACCGTTAGCCCCCACGATAGCCCCACCAAGTATACGGTGAGTATCTTTATCAAAGATTAATTTGGTCATACCTTCTGCACATTCAGATGCAATCGCACGGCCAGAAGCTGCCCAAGGGAATTTAGCGACTTCGTAGTTTAAACCTTCTTGTTTACATTCTTTCTCAGTTTTACCTACCCAAGCCACTTCTGGTTCAGTATAAGCAATAGAAGGAATAACTTTTGGATCGAAGTAATGTTTTTGTCCTGCAATCACTTCTGCTGCAACGTGACCTTCGTGGACACCTTTGTGGGCCAACATTGGTTGACCAACGATATCACCGATTGCAAAGATATGAGGCACATTAGTACGCATTTGCTTATCAACATGAATGAAACCACGCTCATCCACTTCAACGCCAGCCTTACCTGCATCGATCAATTTACCATTTGGTGTACGACCGATTGCCACTAATACGGCATCATAACGTTTAGTGTCATTGCATGCTTTACCTTCCATTGAAACATAGATACCATCATCTTTTGCTTCAACTGCAGTCACTTTAGTTTCAAGCATTAACTTGAATTTTTTCTCAACTTGTTTGGTGTAGATTGCAACAACATCTTTATCTGCCGCTGGAATCACTTGGTCAAACATTTCAACCACTTCGACTTCAGAACCTAATGCATGATATACGGTACCCATCTCTAAACCGATGATACCACCGCCCATGATTAACAGTTTTTTCGGTACTTCTTTTAATTTAAGTGCATCCGTTGAATCCCAAACACGCGGATCTTCATGTGGAATAAATGGTAATTGAATTGGACGAGAACCTGCTGCGATAATTGCATTATCAAATTTAATAGTGGTTGGTTTACCATCACGATCACGTGCTACTAATGTATGTGGATCGGTAAACGCCGCTAAACCTTCAACAACGGTGACTTTACGTTGTTTAGCCATGCCTGCAAGACCACCTGTTAATTTAGCCACAACCGCTTCTTTACCTGCGCGCACTTCATCTAAATCAATGCGAGGCTCAGCAAAATACACACCATTTTTGCTTGCGTGTTTTGCTTCTTCAATTACTTTAGCAACGTGAAGTAATGCTTTAGAAGGGATACAACCTACGTTTAAACATACCCCACCTAATGTTGAATAACGTTCAACAAGTACTGTTTCTAAACCTAAGTCCGCACAACGGAATGCCGCTGAATAACCTGCAGGACCAGCACCAAGTACCACAACTTGGGTTTTAATTTCTTTACTCATTTTTACCTCGTAAAAACGTTCAAATTTTTGACCGCACTTGCGGTCCTTTCTGTAAGATGTGAGCCTAATCACTCACATCTTACCGTGTTAATTACATCACTAAGCGACGTAAGTCAGCTAATATGCCATTGATATAGCTTAAGAAACGAGCACCATCAGCACCATCGATCACACGGTGGTCGAAAGATAATGATAATGGAAGCATTAAGCGTGGCTCAAATTCTTTACCATTCCAAACCGGTTGCATTTCTGATTTAGACACACCTAAAATTGCCACTTCAGGTGCATTTACGATTGGCGTAAAGTGAGTTGTACCAATACCACCTAAGCTTGAAATGGTGAAACAACCACCTTGCATATCAGAACCTGAAAGTTTACCGTCACGTGCTTTTTTGGAGACTTCCATTAATTCACGAGAGAGTTCGATAATACCTTTTTTGTTCACGTTTTTAAATACAGGTACAACAAGACCGTTTGGTGTATCTACCGCTACGCCAATGTTGATGTATTTTTTAAGTGTTAATTTTTGACCGTCTTCAGAAATAGAGCTATTGAAACGAGGGAACGCTTCTAATGCTTTCGCTACGGCTTTCATAATGAACACAACTGGTGTAATTTTCACATCCAATTTTTGTTTTTCAACAATCTTGTTCTGTTCTTTACGGAATGCTTCTAAATCGGTGATATCTGTACGATCGAAGTGAGTAACATGTGGAATCATTACCCAGTTACGATGTAAGTTTGCACCAGAGATTTTGTTGATACGGCTTAATTCAACTTCTTCCACTTCACCAAATTTGCTGAAGTCAACTTTCGGCCATGGTAATAAACCTAAGCCCGCACCGTTTGCCACACCATTACCCGCTGCTGCAGAAGATACAGTGCCTGTTTCAAACGCTTTAACAGCGGTTTTCACGTAAGCTTGGATATCTTCTTTCACGACACGACCTTTACGGCCGGTACCTTTTACGCGATCAAGGTTAATGCCGTATTCACGCGCTAAACGACGAATCACTGGAGTTGCATGTGCATAGCCTGCGCTTGCGACAACTTGTTCTTGGCTTAAGCCAGATACATTACCTGATTGTGCTGCCGGCGCTGCTGCAGGTGCTGCTTGAGGAGCAGGAGCTACTGCAGCTGGAGCCGCTGCTGGAGCAGGTGCTGCACCCGCCACTTCAAATTTCATAATTAATGAACCAGTTGAAACTTTATCACCTGATTTCACTAAAATTTCTTTTACCACACCCGCAAACGGAGCTGGCACTTCCATTGAGGCTTTATCGCCTTCAACGGTGATTAAAGATTGCTCTTCAGAAACGCTGTCGCCAACTGCAACCATGATTTCAGTTACGTTAACTTCATCACCACCAATATCAGGTACATTCACTTCTTTAATGGCTGAAGCTGTTGGTGCTGCTGCAGGTGCTGCCGCCTGTTGAACTGGCGCTGCGGCTGGGGCTGCACCCGCCACTTCAAATTTCATGATTAATTTGCCTGTAACAACTTTATCGCCCACGTTGATTAAAATTTCTTTTACGACACCAGCAACTGGAGCAGGGACTTCCATTGACGCTTTATCACCTTCAACATTGATGATTGATTGGTCAACTTCAACAGTATCACCGACTTTCACCATAATATCTGTCACGGTTACTTCGTCTGAACCGATATCTGGTACATTGACTTCAACTACACTTGCAGCTGCTGGTGCGGCTGTCGGCGCAGGTGCTGCTGCCGCTGGAGCAGGCGCTGCCGCATCCGCTGACTCTAATACAAGCATTGGTGTGCCAGTTGTGACTTTATCACCCACTTTTACTAATACTTCTTTTACCACACCGGCTTCTGGTGCGGGTACTTCCATTGAAGCTTTATCACCTTCAACATTGATAATACTTTGATCAGCGGTAATGGTATCACCTACTTTCACCATCACTTCTGTTACGGTAACTTCATCACTACCGATATCAGGAATTTGAATTTGTTTTGACATGTTATCTTACCTTTAAAAAACGCAGTTAAAATCAACCGCACTTTATTTGTAGATGCTCCTGTGTGCTCTCACACACAGGATGTTTTTATTAAGCGTAAAGCGGATTTAAAATTTCAGTTTTTAAACCAAATTTCGCGATTGCATCAGCCACCACTTTCGCATCAAATTTGCCTTGTTTTGCAAGCTCATGTAATGCTGCAACCACAACATAACGCGCATCCACTTCGAAGTGTTCACGTAAGTTTGCACGGCTGTCTGAACGGCCGAAACCATCAGTACCTAATACGTGATAGCTTTGTGCAGGAATGAATGCACGAACTTGTTCTGCGAACAATTTCATATAGTCAGTAGCCGCAACAGCTGGCGCATCGTTCATTACTTGTGCAATGTAAGGTACACGTGGTGTTTCTGTTGGGTGTAACATATTCCAACGTACAGCATCCGCACCTTCACGAGCCACTTCAGTGAATGAAGGCACGCTATATACATCTGAGCTTACTCCATATTCATTTGCAAGGATTTGTGCTGCTTCACGAACGTGACGGAAGATCGCACCAGAACCTAATAATTGAACATGACCTTTGTTGCCTTTCGCTTCAACAGTTTCAAATTTATAAAGACCTTTACGAATACCTTCTTCTGCACCTTTTGGCATTGCTGGTTGTTCGTAAGTTTCGTTTAATGTGGTGATGTAGTAGAACACATCTTCTTGTTTTTCACCGTACATACGATTGATACCGTCTTGTAGGATAACTGCCACTTCATAAACATAAGCTGGGTCATAAGACACACAGTTCGGAATAACAAGAGATTGAATATGGCTATGACCATCTTCGTGTTGTAAGCCTTCACCATTTAATGTTGTACGGCCAGAAGTACCACCGATCATGAAACCACGCGCTAATTGGTCACCGGCTGCCCACATCAAGTCACCCACACGTTGGAAACCAAACATTGAGTAGTAGATGAAGAATGGAATCATCGGAAGGTTATTAACAGAGTATGAGTTCGCTGCCGCTAACCAAGATGATGCTGCACCTAATTCATTGATACCTTCTTGTAATACTTGACCATCTTTCGCTTCACGGTAGTAAGCCACTAAATCACGGTCAGAAGGCACATAGTTTTGACCATGTGGGTTGTAAATACCGATTTGACGGAATAAACCTTCCATACCGAAAGTACGTGCTTCGTCAGCAACAATTGGTACAATTTGTTTACCAATATTTTTATCTTTCAAGAGCGTATTTAAGAAACGTACGAATGCCATTGTAGTTGAAATTGGACGAGCTTGAGCTTCCAATAATGGGGCGAATTCTTCTAAAGCAGGCACTTTAAATTCAGTGGTGAATTTTGGTAAACGTTTTGGTAAGTAACCGTTTAACGCTTTACGTCTGCCGTGAAGATAATTGTACTCTTCCGAACCCTCTGGGAAGGTGATGTATGGATAGTTAGGAATATCTTCATCTTTAATATCTAGGTGGAAATGGTCACGGAAGTATTTAAGACTTTCGATCGACATTTTTTTAGATTGGTGAGCCGTATTTTTACTTTCTGCTTCAGGAATTTTATAACCTTTAACCATGTGTGCAAGGATTACTACAGGTTTACCTGCTGTTTGTGCTTTATGGAATGCCGCATAAAGTTTTTCTGAGTCATGACCACCGCGTCTTAATGCCCAGATTTCATCATCTGTCATATCCGCTACTAATGCTGCAGTTTCTGGATAACGACCAAAGAAGTGTTCACGGACATAAGCACCATCTTTAGATTTGAAGGTTAAATAGTCGCCATCAAGCACTTCCATCATCAATTGAGTTAACTTACCTGAGGTGTCTTTGGCAAATAATTTGTCCCAGTTAGAGCCCCACATGACTTTGATCACTTCCCAACCAGCACCAGCAAATAAACCTTCTAATTCTTGAACGATTTTACCGTTACCTGTTACAGGGCCATCTAAACGTTGCAAGTTACAGCTTACAACGAAGATTAAGTTATCCAAGCCTTCACGTGCTGCGAAGGTTAAATCACCTTTCGCTTCGATTTCATCCATCT
>OGJJ01002044.1_pt1 | contig 13967 bp, 18 predicted proteins | sample 1572081 | NCBI WGS metagenome assembly OGJJ01 (sample SAMEA2582122, study PRJEB24529) | metagenome | biome: Human gut stool | place: China | collected 2011
CGGCGACCACCGAGATCTACACTCTTTCCCTACACGACGCTCTTCCGATCTGGAAATTGTATAACAGTATCTAAGGGCAAAGCCGAGAAACGGCGAAGAAGAGCCTTTACCCGGTTAGAATTAGAATTCTACTATAATAAAAAGGAGGAAATATTCATATGAACAAAACAGAATTAATCGCAGCAATCGCAGAAAGAGCAGAAATTTCTAAGAAAGATTCAGAAAAAGCAGTAAAGGCTTTTATCGATGTTGTTACTGAAGAACTGAAAAAAGAAGAGAAAGTTCAGTTAGTTGGATTTGGAACATTTGAAGTAAGCAAGAGAGCAGCAAGAACAGGTAAGAACCCACAGACAGGTGAGCCTATGACAATCAGCGCTTGCAACGCACCAAAATTCAAAGCTGGAAAAGCTCTGAAAGATGCTGTAAACTAAGACGAATAGATGAAAAGCAGGCATCGCAGTATGCCTTGTAAATAAAGGAGAAAGAGGCAGAGGGTTATATCCTCTGCCTCTTTCTCCTAAAAAAGGGATTAAAGAAAAGGAAAGATAAGATGAGATTAGATAAGTTTTTGAAGGTTTCCCGCTTGATCAAACGAAGAACAGTTGCGAATGAAGCCTGCGACGCGGGACGAGTTCTGGTGAACGGAGTTGTCGCAAAAGCTTCTGTAAAGGTAAAGGTCGGAGATATTATAGAAATCCAGTTTGGAACAAAGACAGTTAAAGTAGAAGTTTTGGATATTCAGGATACAACAAAGAAAGAAGAAGCAAAAGATTTGTTCCGTTATTTGTAAAAAATAAAAAGACATAAAATTTAAAACTCTTTCATATATATTTGAATGGAGATACTTTCAATCTCGAAAGGTTGAGAAACTCCTGACATATCCAGACATGGAAAACATGCTTTGGAGATATTGAGAGAGGGGGAGTTTGTGTGGAAGAAAGGCAGATTGCAAAGGCACACAAGCTGGTCATCAATAATCGAAAGACAAGTATGGTGACTGGTGTGCTTGACGTATTATCCTTTGATTTAAATGAAGTTGTGCTTGAGACCGAACAAGGCATGTTGCTGGTCAAAGGTACGGACCTGCATGTAAATAGGCTTAGCGTGGAAAAGGGAGAGATAGATATTGCCGGCAATATAGACAGTATTATTTATTCCGATACAAATCAAACAGGGCATCCAAATGAAAATTTGTTTACAAAATTATTTAAATAGGAAATGCCTATGATGCTTGGAATTAGAACAGAAGCTGTTATTTTTTTCTATGCGTGGCTGTCTGGATGCATTTTATTTATTGTTTATCAAGTGTTGATCCAGATGAGAAAGTTAATACGACATTCAATTGTAATGATAAATTTGGAAGATTTTTTGTTCTGGATGGGAGCCGGGGGTTATTTGTTTAGACAGATGTATCGCACAACGCATGGAACGATACGATGGTTTTTCCTTCTGGGAGTGATTTTGGGAAGTGTAAGTGCATGGCTTGTGAAACGAAAAGTTTTCTGATATGTATCCTCCGTGCCAATCAGCGTAGTGATTAACACGGGAGTGAACAGTAACCCGGACTATACTTTTTCCCACTTGCTTTTCACTCCCGTATCGCTTATCCTTTTATTGAATATATTTATGAAAGAAGGCATACCTATGGCTGAATCTTCACATGTACTTCACGAAATCCATCCTGTATTTAACACAGACTCCCGCATTCTGATCCTTGGGAGCTTCCCTTCTGTAAAATCACGGGAAAGTCAGTTTTTCTACGGGCATCCAAGAAACCGTTTCTGGAATCTTATTGCCACACTTACAGATGAACCACTTCCTGTCGGCATAGAAGAGAAAAAATCACTGCTCCTTGCACACCACATTGCCGTCTGGGATGTGATCGCCTCTTGTGATATCGAAGGCTCCAGTGACAGCAGTATCCACAATGTCGTTCCCAATGACCTTTCAGAGATTCTTCAGACGGCATCCATCCGGCAGATTTTCACCAACGGTGGCACTGCATACCGCTTATATAAAAAATACTGTTTTCCACAAACTCAGCAAAAAGCAATCTGCCTGCCGTCCACAAGTCCGGCAAATGCAGCCTGGTCAAAGGAACGCCTGCTTACCAAATGGAATCAGATCTGTCCTTATCTTGAATAAGAGCCAGCAAACTTGCCTGAATCGCCCCGTTCAAAAATGAGATCAAAAGTTTTTTAACTTTTTTCATTTTAGTGCTTGACATATTGTCTTTCCTGATGTATACTCAATTTTGTTGTTGAGCAACACAGTTCAACACACAATATAAATGTGCGTTTAGCTCAGCTGGATAGAGCGTTTGGCTACGGACCAAAAGGTCGGGGGTTCGAATCCTCTAACGCACGCTGTAAGAGGTCTTTCGTGAGAAAGACCTCTTTTTTATATGTGCCAATCTGGGCACATATAAAAAGTGCCCAGATAATTTTCATACCAGGACACATTCATTTCATTTCTTTTCGCTTTTCCACTCTGCATTCTATCCAAGTGCCACATCCAGCGTCGTTCCAATAAAAGGGATCATGATCCCGGTAAATAAATTCATGCTTTAAACTGCTGCTCCTGCTTCCTGTGTTAAAATTTCTGTCAGAGCCGCACCACTGCTTGTATGACTGCGAACCACCTTCGCATTGCTTCTTTTTGCCTCATCAAGCGCGGTTTTTACCATCTTGTGCGATACTGTATTTGTAAAAAGTACAAACAGGTCAGGCTGTCCAAGCTGCTTATTCAGATCGGCAGACATATGCGTAAATACTTTAGCTTTACATTTAAACTGTTTGCATATTTTTTTATACTGACAGACCATTCTGTCATGACCTCCTACAATTACAATGCTCATTCTTATCCATCTCCTTAATTTTAATAATGATTGTGATTTTTTTGTATGCCGCCCCGCAGAAACGGAGCGGCTCTTTTTTGATAATTATTTAGCTTTTAATTTTTGTTTTTTATTTATTTTTGATTTGATTATAATTTTATTTGATTATTTAGCTTTTTCGGTTTTCTGTTTTATTTAAAAGATATTCGTATTTCTTATAAGCCAGCCACTTCCCTGCCGAGTGACTCACACTCATCTATTGCATCTGCTCCCGGTGTTCCGTGGCAGATAAGTCCTTCTCCGCCGACGATCTGTGCGCCAGCCTGTTCCATTCTTTCAGCCCATGTACGCATCCATTCGCCATCGCCCCAGTCATAGGATCCAAACAGGGCAACCTTCTTTCCTGATGCAAATCCTTCCAGTTCAGATACAAACGGTTCTACCGTTCCATCTTCCAGTTCCTCTGCTCCCATTGCAGGGCATCCAAGTACCCAAACAGTCTGATCCTTCAAATCAGCAGGTGAAATAGTTTCCATCGGTACTACATCAGCACTTTTCCCTGCTGCTGTAATTCCTGCTCCAATTGCCTGTGCCATTGCTTCTGTATTTCCTGTTCCGCTCCAATATGCTACACAAATATCACTCATTTTTAAATTCTTCCTTTCTTTTTTTCTTTCTATCATCTACCAGGTTTTCTTCATTTATGCAGGCTGTATGTCAAATGGCTGTCTCACACTTCTTGCTGCATGCCACAGATCCTTCCCTGCCTGCATTTCCCTGATAAATTCCTCTTTTACAACGTTATAGATAGAAAACATTTTCTTGCGTTCCTCCACGTTCTCATACACTTTCCAGTATCCCTGATACAGGAAATCTTTTCCGTTGTGCTCAATAAACCCTTTCACATCTGCAAGTGGATATCCGAGGAAAATTCCAAGTTCATGTGGAAATTCTGCACTTCCATGCTGATATCCTTCAAATCTCAGATTCATGATCTGAAGCATCTGCGGAAACTCAAATCCCCGATAGCCAAGTGTATCAAGAAATTCGCTGTATTCTTTTTTTTCAAGAATTTCAAGGATCTCTTCTTCTCTGTAGATCAGCCATACTTTTCGGGCTCCGCTGTCGCAAAGCATGCTGTATGAAATTCCCATCTCTTTCAGACTTTCCGCAACTTCCTTTTCACTTACATTTTTCAAGGTCAGAATATTGGATGGCTTTACACCGGTCAATACCGGAGCACACTGCCATGCAATTTCCATCTGAGCAGATGTCTGTACATCTTTCTGCATCCAGTTCATGTTGTTTTCCTCTTGTATGGGTTTGTTTAAATTTATTTCAGTTAGCTTTTTCTAACTATCTATAGTCTACTATATTAGTGGGATTTTGTCTATAGAAATTTTCGAGAAGTTTTCTCATTAACATACAATTTATGTTTTTACAACATACATTCTATCTGCCCTGAAAATATATCTTACTGTAATTTTGCAATCATTTCTGCAAAAAAAGTGTATCAAAGTTTTTCAACCTTGATACACTTCTTTTACAATTAACAATCTTCCGCAATCTTATCGATCAGTCTCACTGTATCTTCCCATCCAATACACGGATCCGTAATCGATTTACCGTATACCATATTTCCGCCGATATCCTGTCTTCCTTCTACCAAGTAGCTTTCTACCATTACACCTTTGATCAGTTTTTTCAGCTTTGAATCATAATTTCTTGTGTGCAGTACCTCACTTACGATTCTGAGCTGTTCTTTGTACTGCTTGTTAGAATTGGAATGATTGGCATCAATGATCGCTGCAGGATTCTTCAAATTCTTCTGCTCATACATATCCAGAAGTCTCTTGCAATCCTCATAATGGTAGTTTGGAATCGTTGTACCATATTTATCCACGCCGCCCCGCAGGATCACATGTGCCAGATCATTCCCCCCTGTCGTCACATCTTGCCCACGATAAATGAAGCGGTGCGGTCCCTGTGCTGCAACAACAGAATTGAGCATTACCGATAAATCTCCACTTGTCGGATTCTTCATCCCAATCGGGATATCCATTCCGCTCGCAGTCAAACGGTGCTGCTGGTTCTCAACCGAACGCGCACCAATCGCTTCATAAGAAAGAATATCATCCAGATAACTTCTGTTCTCCGGATAAAGCATCTCATCTGCTGCTGTCAGATAAGTCTCCTGCATGGCTCTGATATGCATTTTACGGATTGCAATGATTCCGGCAAGCAGATCCGGTGCCTGCTCCGGATCCGGCTGATGCAACATTCCTTTGTATCCCTCTCCGGTTGTACGTGGCTTGTTCGTGTAGATTCTTGGAATAATCATCAACTTATCCGATACTCTGTCATTTAACTTTGCAAGCCTGTTCACGTACTCACATACCGAATCTTCATTGTCCGCCGAACATGGTCCGATGATCACCACGAATTTGTCTGATTTCCCTGTAAAAATATCACGGATCTCTTCATCCCGCTTCGCCTTGATAGCTTTTAATTTATCCGATAACGGATATTCGTTTTTCAGGTCTGCCGGTAATGGCAGCTCTGCGTTCACTCTCATTCCCATTGTATTATCCTCCTGCATGTATTTTTCTAGTCCTGATAATATCTTACCATATCTCTTGTAATTTCTGAAACAGAATGTGCACCGCACATCTGCATGGCATCTTTGAGTTCTGCTCCCAGCTTATCAATGTAAAGCTTCACACCTTCTTCTCCACCGCCATAGACCGCTACAACGAACGGCCGGCAGATCAGTACACCGTCAGCACCAAGTGCAAGTGCCTTGAAAATGTCTGTACCGGAGCGAATCCCTCCGTCAACCAGAATCTTCATAGAACCGTTCACTTCTTTTACAATCTCTTCCAGCACTTCTGCAGTTGCCGGACACTGATCCAGCACTCTTCCTCCGTGATTAGATACGATGATCGCATCGGCACCTGCTTCTTTTGCTTTTCTCGCGCCTTTCGCTGTCATCACGCCTTTGACGATAAATGGTCTTCCAGCCATCTTCACAATCTCGGAAAGCTCCTGTACATTCTTGCTTCCTGCCGGCGGATTCATATTTTTCAGAAACGGAAGTCCTGCCGCATCAATATCCATCGCTACCGCAAATGCTCCTGACTTCTTCACCAGTTCCATCTTCTCCCGGACAGTATCCAGATTCCAAGGCTTTACTGTAGGTATCCCGCATCCATCATTTTCACGGATTGCCTCCGTTGCAGCCTCCATTACCTTTGCATTCACTCCATCTCCGGTAAATGCGGCGATTCCGGCATCTGCACAGGCTGATACCAGTACATTGTTATAAGAAACATCATCATACCTGTCACTGTAGTGCAGATTCACGGCTCCAACCGGTCCTGCAAAGAACGGCATCTTAAATTCCTTTCCAAATAAATTCACAGAAGTGTCTGCTTCTCCGCCATCACAGATCGTATCCATGTTCACGCGGATCTCCTGCCACTTTTTATAGTTTCTGATCGCAGTATCACCAACACCTTTTGCGCCCGGTCCCGGTATCTGGTTTTTACATGCTCTTCCATCACAAACCGGACAGGCTTTGCAGTAAAACCCCATAGATAATTTTGCGTTTTCCATCATTTCCTGATATGTCATATCATTCCCTGCTTTCTTTTGTTTTCCTGTATCTGACAGCTTCGACTTTCTGCCACGTTACTTAGTCAGTATGATATCACTTTTCTGTCTGTTCGACAAGAATACCTCCTTGTTTTTGACAGGATTTTCCCCTATAATAAAAACAGAACACTTGAATCATAAAGGAGACTTAACTTAGAATGAAATGCCCTGTATGCGGTCACAAAGTCCGCCCCAGAAAAAAATACCCCGGCAAATATCTCTGTGATCCCTGCCGTAAAAGATTTCCGGCATCCGCTGTGATTCCGGATGATACAGATACCCGAAGTGCCAGATCTTCTGCTCATAAGCATGGATCTGTTTCCGGAAAAAAGCGCCCGGCTGCCAGACAGCAGGCTTTTTTCGACGATCCCCTGAACGGACCGGAGATCTACCACAGCACAGCTGCTGCCATGCGCAGCATGCGTAAAAATGTTCCGGAAGCAGAAGCTCAGAAGAAAGCCACTGAAAAAAAAGAGACTGAAAAAGTTTCTACAGACAAACCCTTTTCCGGAAATGAATCCTCCGTACAGGAGCATGCTCCAGTTCCAGAACCAGTTATCAGCTCCGGTCAGGCAGATGAACCTGCTGCCAAACCAACGCCAGTTTCCAAAAACGATACTGCAGGCACAAAGTCCGATGCATCTTCTGATGATGTAACTTCACCAGACCAGCTAACAAACCCCAAAAAGAAACACAAAAAAAGTCTGCCGTTTATCATCCTGATTCTCATCCTGATCATTATTGCGGTTATATTCCTTTTTTCCAAAATGCACACTTCTTCTGACAATTCTTCCGGCACTTCAACACCGAAGAAGACAGCTGATGCCACCAAAGAGATCTATAAGCAAAATGAGACCGCCGCATACAATGGCATTGAGATCACGATGGACAGCTACGTAGAATCCGAAGGAGATGACTGGTCTGTCCCGACAGAAGGCAATGAATTTATGTTTGTCCATATGACAATTGTCAATCAGACATCTGATGATCTGGTCATCAGCAGTATGGCAAGCTTTGAAAATTATTGTGACGATACCAAACTTGACTACAGTGCAGCTGCATTTACTGCTCTTGCAACCACAAGCGACCAGCCAAAGCTCGATGGAACGATCGCTCCCGGCGAAACCCTGGAAGGATATCTTTCTCTGGAAGTCCCACTGAACTGGTCTACCATCGAAATCCGATATACCGATAAGATCTGGTCTGATGATGCCGTTCATTTTCAGATCAAGCGCCAGGAGTAAACTACTACCTGCAGATACATGGATGACAAAAGCAAGCTTCTTCGGAATTCTCTGTCAAATAAAAAAAGGATGCAGCTCTAAGACTGTATCCTTTTTTATTTCAGAATCTTAAAGATTCACTTCGTGCATTTTTTCTTTCTTACTGCCCCTGCGATCACAATCAGAACGCCAAGACCTGTCAGTATCTTTCCTGCTGTTACTCCAGGCGCATGATACAAAATTCTGATTTTATGTTTTCCTGCTTCCAGATGAAATCCCAGAAACGCTTTATTCACTTTTTCACATTTCACCTTTACGCCATCTATCGTCATTTCAAACCCTTTATCAAACGGAATGGACGTAATGAACATTCCATCCTTCTGACTTTTGATTCTCCCCTGGATCAGATTCCCTTTCGTCTGCTCTTTATCCACCCTGAATACACTCTGATAAAGGCCGGTATCTTCATTTAATACGCCGTTATATGCACTCATATCTTTAATCGTATACTCTCCTTTTCCAAGAGATAAACGGACCGTTTTCTGCCCCTTTTCCAGTCCTACTGCATAGGTAAATACGGTATTTCTGTTATAATACACATGCTGGATTGACGAAAGTTTATTGCGCTCTCCTTCCAGGGATATTTCGATATCCTCTTTCGGTTTTTTATTTTCGATTCGAAACTGTACAAACAGAACTCCATCTTTCTCTTCCTGTTCCGGGACAGCCACTTCGAATTCCTGTTCCTTTTTCATTTTCACCTGATATCCGTTTTCAGTCGGGACAACCAGTGAAATCCCGTTATTCTTTTCCGGAATCCGAAAATCACATTTCTCTATATCTTCTGCCAGTTTTTCTTTCACCTGTCCTGCCGATACAGTTCCGTCCTTTGTCACAGCATATCTGGTAAATACCAGCTGATTATATGGGAAATCCAGTCTGTCATATTCCGCTTCCGACATCGTCTGATCCGTCTCATAGGCAATCGGTGCTGCATTTTCATCACAGTACACATCCCCTCCCCCGGTCATCCACTTTTTCTCATATCCCGGTATATTCTGACTGGAGATCAGATATTTCACTCCCATCAGCTGTCTGAATACCGGATTCTGTGAAACCGACTGCATCAGAAAATTTCGGTACGGCTGCTCTACCTGAAAATCATTTTTACGGAAATTCTGGTAATCAGCATTATAGGAAGATGAATACAGGGATGTAATATATTGCTCACTGTTCCACACACGATTCAGATTTTCCGCATTTTCCTCTTCATTTCCAACCTGCTCGACCCGGTAGAATCCACTATCTGATGTAATTACCTTGTCCACAGCTTTCCCGATGGACCGGCTGGTATCTTCCTCATACGCTTTCCTGCTCTCCAGATTTCCACTCTTTTCCCAGGAATAGCTTCCTGTAACAATAAGGCTCAGGATCACCGGTCCCAGAACGGCTACTGTCAGATACTTCCGAATCCATGCACTATACGCTTGTGCCACGCAGATCAACAGTGTTATGACCGCATCCAGCAAAAGTAGTTTCCAAAGGACTTCGCTTTTCACATCATCCTTCTTCAGATAAATATATATGATAATTGCCAGACATGGAAGAAGCATCCAGATTCTCGCTATTTTCTGATTTTTCAGCTTCTCCAGATATTTTGCCGTAAGATAGCACAGAAGCGGCAAAAACGGGATCAGCGACTTCGGTCTGATATAAAGTGCACCATTGAGCAGATACGAAAAAAACGGAACTGTCAGCACCACCAGACAACCAAGCGACAGGATCTTCTCATAAGCCTTTTTATAAAAAAGTCCGGTCAGCAAAATAATCAGCATCAGACAGCTAAGTCCCGGTCCATATGCCCCATACAGAAATTTTTCCAAATTGATCTGCGGTGTCAGAAGCTGCCAGATATCTGTTTTTTCTCCCTTGCTTCCGCTTCTCCCGAGAAGAGCCATCGCAGTCGGCACAAGAAGAACTCCTGCAAGCATGATTGCCGTCAGAATCCTTCCTGCAAACCGCAGTCCGTCACCTAGAAATCCTTTTACTGTAATCATCTCTTCTGCCCGCTCTTTTGTCCTTGCATACCGGTAAATTCCATATAGACCAAGCGCCAGTATTCCACCGATGCTGAAATAAAAGCTTGTCATAATCATCAGAAAGGTTCCGCCGATCAGCAGACCGGATTTTTTCTGTTCAAAATATCGGTCGATTCCAAAAAATGTCAGACAAAGAAATGGCATATAATTTACAAACATAATCTGATGCGACGACTGATAGATCATAGGTCCTGCGAAAAGAAACATCAGCGCTGTCATCCCGCTTACCGCAGCTGTAAATTCCCGGCTTTTCAGCCACCGGTACAAAATTATAACCGCTGCTGCCAGACAGACAATACTTGCCACCATCATATAATCCGACATCTTCACATTCGGCAGAAGATAACCGATCAAAACGACCGGACTAAACAATCCATAATAAGAAAAATTGTAAATATTCTGACCACCGCCAATATTTAATGCAAACTCAGGAAAAAACTGCCCTGTACGATAAAACTGCTGCCGGAAATATTCCGGAAACACACTGTGCTGACTGCTCCAGTCCACCTTTGCCCCGAAAATATTTCCTGCGCCTGTAGAGTACAGACAGGCGGCAACCGTAAGCAGGATCAGTGCCATTTCCCATAGCAGACCTTTTCTACGTTCTTTCATGCTTCTGCTCCTTATCATCGCTGGAATCCTTTAAAATAAAAATCGGACGTTTCTTCGTCTCAAGATAAGTCTTTGACAGATACTCCCCTACAATTCCGGTACAGAGAAGCTGTACTCCGCTGACCATGAAAATAATACAGGCAAGTGACGGCCAGCCGGATACCGGATCTCCCCAGACCAGCGTCCTTATTACGATTACTGCGATCATAATAAAAGAAAGCACGCAGAACAGTACACCCACTACCGAAGCCAGTGAGAGCGGTGCCACTGAAAATCCAGTAATTCCCTCCACCGAATATTTAAACAGCTTCCACATGGACCACTTGGTTTTTCCGGCAGCGCGCTCAATATTATCGTACTGCAGCCATTTTGTACGGAATCCAACCCAGCCGAAGATTCCCTTTGAAAAACGGTTATACTCGCTCATTTCCAGAACTGCCTGCACCATCTTCCGTTTCATCAGCCGGTAATCTCTCGCTCCATCTACAATCTCTGTCTTTGAAATAGCATTGACAAATTTGTAAAAGCTTTCTGACAGGAAAGAACGGATACGTGGCTCTCCAGTTCTTGTGACCCTTTTTGTCGCTACATTGTCGTATCCATCCTCCTGCAGGATCTCATACATCTCAGGTAATAGCGTCGGTGGATCCTGAAGATCTACATCCATAAGTGCAACATAATCGCCTTCCGATGCTTTCAGTCCTGCATAAATCGCAGCTTCCTTTCCAAAGTTTCTGGAAAATGAAAGATATCTGCACCTGCTATCCTTTTCATTCAGGTCTTTCATGATACCAAGCGTCGCATCTGATGAACCATCATCTACAAAAATCAGTTCAAATACAACATCCTTCATCTCGTCCATTACACGGCACATTTCTTTATAATAAACAGGCAATGCCTCTTCTTCGTTATAACATGGTACTACTACCGAAATCTTATCCATATTCTTCACCTCGGAAGTAGAGTTTACTCTCTTTTTATTAAATATGCACATCCATTTCCCTTAATATTTTCTGAAAAATTTCTAAACAGAAAATTACACTTTGAAAAAAGTGTGCTCCGGCACTTTCCAGTCCCAGGGCACACACATTTTCCATACCTTTATTCAACAATTGTATACTGAAGTAATTCATAATGAAGGCGGCTTCCTTCCCGGATCTCTTCCGGAAGAAGTGCTCTTGCTACCATCTTTGCCTCTTCCTCTGGCAGATTGGTCCGCTTCAGCATCGCATAATCTCCATCGATTCTCTCTACAATATAATCACAAACCAGCATCTTGTTCCTCCTCTTTTTTCTTCTATCTTAGCTCGCCACCGCTCTTTTTTCAACTACAAGCTCAGGAGTTACATTCTGATGCCGGTAAATACTCAGCAAAATTCCCATCAATACTGCTGAAACCATCTGGCCACTTCGTCCATATCCGAAGAACAGACACCAGGCTCCCTGACCGAACCTGGATACCCCAATGTTCGCCAGCAGTGATAACAGAAACTGAATTGCCAGAACCATCACACAGCCAAATCCCATCATCATACCAAGCTGGTTCTTCTGCTTCAGCGCGCTTCTTAAAAACCAGCACAGCAAACCGGCAATTATTGCAATACAAAGAACCATCACAAGAATTCCACAATACCCCGCAATTCCAAGCATCATATAATCCGCGGAACTGATACGGTCCCCAGTCCAAAAGTCCTCTACTCCGGTGGCGCGTCCAACTGCCATACATTTCGACAGCAGTTCCCGTACTGCCCCAAGCGTTGTCCCTTTCATCATTTGTGACTTATTCACTGCAAACATCGCCAGGATACGGCTTTTCTGATATTCCGCACCAAAGAAGAAAAAATATGCCAGTATGCCAACCGGAACTCCAACAACACTGATACCTATTCCGGTCATCACCTTTGTAACCGCAACCTGATACCATCCCTTTTCCAGTGCCAGCATCAGCATAAAGACACAGGAAAGTCCAACCGTCCCTGCCATCACAAGATCCGGACAGGTGATCAGAATCCCTGCGATAAGCAGCATCCAGACTATGGCTTTAAGAACAGCACCATATCCTTCTCCCCGGTACCGATACAACACTGCACCATACAATGGAAGAAACAGCCAGCTCATCAGCGAAAGACTTACACTGAAACCGCCGACTCCAATCCATCTTACTGCACCGTTAATCTGAAGGGCAAAAAAATGTCTCATCAGAACCATAAACAACAGATAACTGCCTGCCAAAAGCCTTGCGTGCTTCCCGATCCAGCTGTAATCCATATAACACACCAGGATCATAACCGAAAATGCCATCGCAAGCCGGAATATCTGCCGGATTCCTGCGATATATCCATAACTCTCATTCTGTTTCAAAAAGAAAGCTGCAAACATTCCACTTAAAATCTGCATCAGAGCGATTACAAAAATTACTTTCCATGGCATCTTCGGTCTATGGATCTGATCCATCTCCACTCCGACTTCCACCGGATCACCCATCTCCTCCACAGCTGCCTTCTCAGCTTCTTCTTCCTTCATCCCTTCTGCCATAAAAGCCTGCTTTTGATCTTCAATATGATCTTCTACTTCCTTTGCAATAACCGGACACATTTTCTTGCAGCGGATCTGACCGGTCATCAATTCCAGATAATCACGCCGTTCCAAAACACACACCTCCGATCACCTGTAAAATAGCCTCCGAATACGCTTTCCACTCTTTCTTTTTTGCCTGATACTGCTTTTTCCCATCTCTGGTAATCCGGTAATACTTCCTCATCTTTCCGCCGGCTTCCTGCTCATATACGGTAAGCCATCCCTTTTCTTCCATAGAATGCAGTAGCGGATATAAGGTTCCCGCTTTTAGTTCAAATACATTGTTTGACTTTCCTTTCAACGTATCGATCATCTCATATCCATACATATCCTTCTCTTCCAGAAGGCTTAAGATCAAAAGAGTCGTACTCCCTGATATCAGACTTTTATCAACTGCCATTTCTTTCTCCCTCCTTATATCGATTATCTATATACTTTGTACCTTCATATTATATCGATAATCTATATACGTCAACTGTTTTGCTGAAATTTATCTCTTCTTCAGAAGTTTTTAAGATATTTCAGGATTTCTTTATCTGCCCGTCACATTCTTTCCATAATTTCCCGTTATACTAAATGCATAAAGTTAAGGGACGCCGGTAATCCTATATGATATAAACTCTGTAAGATTATCAGGATGTCCGCCTAAAAAATCAGGCATATGTCTTTGACCTATACCTTTTATATATATCTTCTCTCTACTCTGCCGATACAGTTTTGTATCGGCTCTTTTTTCATCTTATGAATTTTCAGCTTTCCGACACAGATATTCCTCATTTTCTCCTTAAGCTAAAAATTTAGCCGAAAAATTTTATTTTTTTCAAAAAAACACTTGTCAAAATCATATAGTTATGCTATTATAATTTTCGGTCACTGTTATAAAACAGTTCACCAAAATAGTTTTGGCTCCGTGGTCAAGCGGTTAAGACATCGCCCTTTCACGGCGGTAACACGGGTTCGATTCCC
>OGJJ01002047.1_pt1 | contig 13914 bp, 14 predicted proteins | sample 1572081 | NCBI WGS metagenome assembly OGJJ01 (sample SAMEA2582122, study PRJEB24529) | metagenome | biome: Human gut stool | place: China | collected 2011
CCACGGTCATCCCTCTGTGTCTGGCATCTGCAATCTCATCCGCTGCCGCGATACCATTATCACAGGTCACGATCGTATCAATCCCATCTTCTGCTGCCTGATCAATCAACTGTTCATGAAGCCCGTATCCGTCTTTAATTCTGTCGGGAATACAGGTATCCACCTGTGCCCCCAGATATCTCAGCCCTTTCAGTAAAATACAGGTAGCCGTCACACCGTCAATATCGTAATCACCGATAATACGAATTTTTTTATTTTCTGCAATTTTTGTTCTCAAAATTTCCACTGCCTTGCCTATATCTTTCATAAGCCATGGCGATGGAAGCTCTTCAAGTGTTCCATGAAGATATGACTGTATTGCCTCTTCTCCGTCTACATCACGATTTCGAATAAGCCGGGCAATCACAGGATCGATTCCGAATTTCCTGCCAATCCCCTGAAAATCCGCCTTTTTGGCGGAAACCATCCATTTTTCCATTGTATACTCCATTTTCTTTCTAAAAAAGGCTGCCCTTTTCAGGACAGCCCTTTCTGCTGTGGTCTTACGACCGATTATGCGTTCTCTTTTTTCTGCTGTCTCTCTTTCATGGTGTACCAGAGAGCTCCGGTGATGCATACAGAAGAATAAGCTCCGCATACCACACCTACCATCAGCGGAAGTGCAAACTCACGGATGGAGGGAACACCCAGGATAAACAGAACAGCTACCATCACGAAAGTCGTGAAGGAAGTGTAGATACTTCTGGTCAGAGTCTGAGTGATACTTGCATTTACTACGTCGTAAACGGAATCCTTCTTGCCCATGGCTTTCAGGTTCTCACGGATACGGTCAAAGATAACGATGGTGGCATTGATGGAGTAACCGACGATGGTCAACATGCAGGCGATGAAAGTGGAACCTACCGGCACCTTCAGGACTGCGTATACCGCCAGTACCACCAATACATCGTGTAACAGTGCGATTACAGAGCTTGCACCGAAACGAATATCTTTAAAGCGTAACCAGATATAAATCAGCATACAAATGGTTGCAATAACGACTGCCACAACCGCATCCCGGCGTACCTCAGAGGAAATGGTGGAACTGATGGATTCGGCCGTAATTGCCGACTCCTCGATGCCGAATTTTTCAACTAAAGCATCGGAAATCTCGGTTCTCTGATCCAGATCCAATGTAGAGGTCTTGAAGATTACTTCATTGCTTCCGGCTACTTTCTGTGTCTGGACACTTCCGCCTACAACACCCTCGAAAATGGGAACTACGTTGGCTTCAATGTCTTCCAGGCTCATTTCTTCATTAAATGCTACGGTGGTGGAAGTACCACCCTTAAACTCCAGGCTGTAATTCAATGCGTCTCCGGTGACTGCCTTATTGACACCCATTACCACGAAGCCGCCGATAATAACCACTGCGGAAAGGATAAAGAAAATATTTCTCTTTGACAGGAAATTGATGGTTTTTCTCTCCTTGCCGATACCGTAAACCTTGGGGTTCTCCACGCCCAGTGCTACACAACAGTTTAAAATCCATTTGGTAATAACCAATGCGGTAAACATGGAAACCAGAATACCGATAGCCAGTGTCAATGCAAATCCGCGGATAGAACCGGATCCCATGATACCCAGCACAGCTGCTGCAATCAAGGTTGTTACGTTACCATCCAGGATTGCGGAAAAGGCTTTGCCGAAACCGTCCTGTACAGCGGTCTTTACCACTTTACCTTTTGCCAGTTCCTCACGGATACGGGCGAAAATAATTACGTTTGCATCCACTGCCATACCGATAGACAGGATGAAACCTGCGATACCGGGCAGGGTCAATGTCACATCAAAGGCACTTAACAGCATGATATCCAATGTGGTGTAGATTACCAGTGCAACGGATGCTGTCAGACCCATGAAATAGTAAACAGCAATCATAAAGATTACGATCAGTGCAAAACCAACAACACCGGCTTTTAAACTGCTCTGGATCGCGCTCTGTCCCAGCTGTGCACCTACGACATTGGAACGCATCTCTTCCAGTTCCAGCTTCAGACCACCGATACGGATGGTGGAAGCCAGTTCCTCTGCTTCCTCATAGGAACGCTGTCCGGTAATCACTGCACTTCCGTCGGTAATTGCATTCTGTACGGAAGGTGCGCTGATGATAGAACCATCATAAATAATGTAAATCTGGTCATGAGTGGGCGCTGCCTTTGTGGTAGCCTCCGCAAATTTGGTAGTGCCTTCTTCATTTAAAGTAAGCTGTACCACATACTGGGAATTTCCCATGTCATCCTTCTGTGTACCGGCACGGGCAGATATGATATCAGAACCGGTCAGTACTTCTGTTCCGTCCGATGCCATAAACAACAGGGAACCGGGTTTACCAAGCTCTTCCAGAATCGCATTGGCATCATCTACACCGGGAATTTCGATATTGATACGATCCGAACCCTCCTGATAAACCTGTGCTTCAGAACTGTAATTTTCTACACGTTTCTGCAGCTTGTAGATGGTGTCATTCATATCCTCTGCACTGGGTTCACTATCGCCAACCACCTGATAAGTAATGCTGACACCGCCTGCCAGATCCAGACCCTGCTTAATGCTTGCTGCAGATCCGGACTTGTCCGAACCCAGACCGTAAACTGCGGTATAGCATAAGCCTGCTGCCAGAGCGAGAATCAACAGCAGATAGACAACTGCTCTACTCTTCTTCATTTTCTTACTCTCCTTCATTTAAATCGGCAAGCGCCGCTTTTATCATGATTGCGCATTCCACCCGCTTCTGCTGCAATTTACAGCCGACCTCATATACATCGTTAATGCTGCCGGTGAAATTGTAGGCATTGGCGGCACAGCCACCGCTGCAGTAAAACTTCGCAAAACATTTCTTACATTTATCTTTGGCGTAGACATTGCACTCTTTGAAATTATCGCAGATGTCTGTCCGAAGGATACCCTCGTCCACGTTGCCTAACAGGAAGTCCTCATTTCCCACGAACTGATGACAGGGATAAAAATCCCCCCAGGGTGTCACCGCCAGATATTCCGTACCCGATCCGCATCCGGAAAGTCTCTTCGCCACACAGGGGCCACCCTCTAAGTCAATCATGAAGTGGAAGAAATTGAAGCCCTTACCGGCCTTTCTCCGCTCAATGATTTCCTTCGCCAGTTTATCGTATTCTTCCATGAGCTGCGGAAGATCCTCTTCTTTAAAAGCATAGTCCTCTTCCGGACTTGCCACAACCGGCTCCACAGAAATCTGTTTAAACCCTAAGTCTGCCAGATGAAGGACGTCGTTGGAAAAATCCAGATTATTGTGGGTAAAGGTTCCACGGACATAATAATTCATCTGACCGCGGCTCTCTGCCACCTTCTGGAACTTCGGCACAATCACATCATAACTGCCCTGTCCGCCACGGAAAGGACGCATCCGGTCATTGACCTCTTTTCTTCCATCAATGCTCAATACGATATTTGCCATCTCTTTATTGGCAAATTCCATAATTTCATCATTTAGCAGTACGCCATTTGTGGTCAGGGTAAACCGGAATTTCTTATTGTGTTCCTTCTCAATGCTCCTGCCATAATTGACCAGATCTTTTACCACCTGCCAGTTCATGGTAGGCTCACCGCCAAAGAAATCCACTTCCAGATTCACACGATTGCCAGAATTAGCCACCAGAAAATCCAGTGCCTTTTTGCCGACCTCGAAGCTCATCAGCGCCCGTCTGCCATGGTATTCTCCTTCCTCTGCAAAACAATATCTGCAGGCAAGGTTACAGTCATGGGCAATATGAAGACACAATGCCTTAACCACGGTCTGCCGTTTCTTAAAATCAGTAATATAATTCTCGTAAATATCCTCGGTGAAAAGCTGACCTTCCCGTTCCAGTTCCAGCACTTCATCCACTGCTTCTTCAATTTCTTCCCTGCCATAGTTTAAACCAGCGCAGGCAAGAACAGCAGCCTTCACCGTATCCGGATCCTTTACGCCCTCTTTCACCAATGGCTCAACCATGCTGATCATATCGTATACAATATCATCCACCACATGCACAGCACCGCTGTTCACATCCATAACAATGTTGTAGCCGTTATTTTTATACTGGTGTATCACGTTTTATCCTCACTACCTGTATCTGACTTCTCTACTTTACGCAAAGTAAGCAGCGACTTAAAAATCGCTGCTTAAATAAGAAGTAAACACAACTCTCTTTTCTTATTTTACTTTCTCACAGCTCTGATTTCCTACCGTGCAGGAAGTCTTACATGCAGACTGACAAGAAGTCTGGCACTCGCCGCATCCACCTTTTTTCATGGATTCTTTTAAATTTCTGGTGTTTAATGTCTTGATGTGTTTCATAACTAAACAGCTCCTTATTTCTTATCGAATTTAATCACTTCTACTGCTATTTATCAATAGCTTCTAGTAGTATAGCATAATTTGCGCCCTATGAAAAGCATTTTTTTATGAGATCATTCCGCCAAACATTCCACTGGCGGTACATAGAAACAGCACCAGCAAAGTCCTGGGTGTCTCCTCTGTCAACTGATGCCCTGCAAGCAGGGATGCCAGAAGCAATACCACGAAGTACAGTCCCCCGGCAAGCAGCCCCCAGAGAAATCGCTTATTTACCACCTGTCTGCCACAGAGAAAGCCTGCCAGAAAGCATGCCAGAACGTAAATAGCGCAGATTCCGATATGTACTCCCGTCTCCGGCATGTGAAATCGATACACAAGCAGTGTCAATAGCAAAAGCAATCCCAGAGTCAGCACATACCCTCCCAGTAATCCTTTTAATAAACTGATTCCCTTCTTCATTTTCTACCCTGTCCCTTTTGTTTTTACATATATATTCTGTTCCGGTTCTAAACTTGACAAGAGTTTGCACTTATTGTATAGTGAAAAGCAATTAATTTTTTTCAAGGAGTGAACTTATATTGGATACCACTGGTGTCATACAAATCTGTATTCTGATTGTCCTGTTATTTTTATCAGGTTTCTTTTCTTCCGCCGAGACGGCATTGACCACGGTCAATCTCATCCGAATCCGCACACTTGCTGATGAGGGTGACAAGCGGGCTTCCCGCGTTCTTTCCATCCATGAGAGGCACAGCAAAATGCTGAGCACTGTTTTAATAGGAAATAATATTGTCAATATCTCTGCTTCCTCCCTGGCAACCTCCCTGACTATCCGCTTGTTTGGAAGTCATGCCGTCGGAATCACAACCGGTATATTGACTCTGCTTGTTCTGCTGTTTGGTGAAATTGTCCCCAAGAACTGGGCTATGACCAACTCAGAAAAGCTCTCCCTTACTTATGCTTCCATCATTCAATCCCTGATGTGGGTACTTACTCCTATCATTTTCGTAGTCGATGGATTATCCCATCTGATTTTTAAGCTGTTTCGCATTGACCCGGATGCCAGCAAAAATCTGATGACGGAAAGTGAACTTCGTACTTATTTGGATGTGAGTCATGAAGATGGTGTCATTGAGTCTGAGGAAAAGAAAATCATCTACAATATTTTCGATTTCAATGATGCTGTGGCAAAGGATATCATGATTCCCCGTATCAATATGGTCAGTGCGGATATCAACAGCTCCTACAAGCAGGTTTTCAATCTGTTTAAGGAATCCATGTACACCCGTATCCCCATCTATGAGGATACAGAGGACAACATTATCGGATTGATCAACGTTAAGGATTTCCTGTTAGTCTCCGACAAACGCAGCTTCAACATCCGGGAAAACAATCTGCTGCGCCGTGCCTATTATACCTATGAATACAAAAAAACCGCAGACCTGTTAGATGAGCTGCGGGAGGAAAGCACCAATGTGGTATTTGTCTTAAATGAATACGGTGCTACCGTGGGTATGATCACCTTGGAGGATTTACTGGAAGAAATCGTGGGTGAAATCCGTGACGAGTACGATGAGGATGAGAAAATGCAGATCCAGCCGGTGGAGGGCGAGCCCCGAACCTGGCTTGTGGAGGGTGGCATGAATCTCAATGATATCAATGATCGCCTGGGTACGGATTTTGATTCCGAGGACTATGATTCCATCGGTGGTCTCATTATCGAAGCCCTTGACCGTTTCCCGGAGGATCAGGAAGTGGTAGTCTTAGAAGACGGAACCGTATTGAAAGTCATGAGCATCCAGAACAACCGGATTGTCCAGGTGAAATTGACTTTGCCGGAACCGGAGAGCAAAACCGATGGAGAATCTGAGGATGTCCATTCCGATATAGAAGAAAAAGAACGTACAGAGAATTAGAAACGTGCGCCGCCGGCTACAACCCGGTCAATCTTCTCCTTCACCGGAGCAAGCTCTCCCATTTCCACAAGAGACTGCTCCTGCAGCTGTTCATAATCGGCTGCTTTCCGTGCTGCTTTCTCATAAGCCTCCCCTTCGGTCTGGTTCATTTCTTCCCGGTAGACTCTCTCATAAAAGGCTCCTTCAAAGTAATGGGACAAGGCATAAATCTCTTCCAAATCCTTATTGTCTTTAAATTTTTTCGGCTCGTCCCGATGGGTGTAATAAAGTGTTCTCGTGTAATCTTCGTTTAAAACCCATGCCAGCATCTTGTTGGTGCTCATCTGTGTCCCGTTGCGCTCCAGCCAGTTGCTTGTCATGACAAACACCCCCATGAAACAGAAAAGCACCAGCACCACAATCAAGGCATCCATGCCATATAGAATTAACTTATTCTCCTGCTTCTTCATCCTCTTGTCCCAATTCTTCCCGAAGGATCTGTTCTCTCTTTGCTCCGGTCAGCTCGTCAAAGTTTGCTGTGATTTCCGTAGAAATCCCCAATTGTTCCTGTAACAGTGTACTCATATCCGCTTTCATCGTCTCAAGAGCTGCCGCATTTTCCTCATTGACCGCTCCCGCGATATCCTCATAATATTTCAGATAGGTGGCATCATAAAAGGAATCCAGATCCATGCAGAGAATTTCCACATAGTCCATGCTGCCTTCCCCTTCCTCCGAATAGCGTTCGCTGTCCGTCTGGATGTCCTTTTCTACATTTGCATAAAAGCGCGCCGCATAGAGAATGGGATAATAAGTTTTAAACACACCCTTATCATCCAGCAATTCCTTTTCCTTGGAATACTGTGTCAATCCACTGTAATCGCCATCGGCAAGATATTCCTGGATCTGTGTCACGATTGCGTCATAGTTCTTCCGGTTTCCGGCATTCACAAATGCCTGCTGTCTGTCATCCCGGAAAGCTCCCCAGAGCATCCACAGGATAAAGCCGGCACACACCAAGGCAGCCGCCAGAATCCACAGCGTTCTCATTCGGAAAGCACCGGTTTTTCTTTGTACCTGCTCTTTGGTTGCGCCGTAAGCTGACTGGTAATGCTTCATGCTTGCCCTATGCACGGCAGCAAAAGTATTTTTCCTGTTACAATGAGGACACCGTATATCCTCCGGGCTAAGTTCTCCCCCACAATATTTACAAGTCATTTAAAATTGCTTCCTTTAACTGGGTTGTTTTGATCTGTTCCTCATGCTTACTGTAAAGGTAAATCCCACCTAACAGTAAGCATACTGCCGCAACGATTCCTATCATAATGATCATTTCCCGTTTCCAGACCAGACGGATTGCTTTTCTTTGTCCTCTGGGAAGTTCTCCCAGTTCTTTTCGTGTCTCCTCCAGTCCTTCCATATACTGTCGTTCATTGCCCCAGAGATTCGTGGCACCACAGTAGGGGCAGACGGGAAGCTTACGGTTAAAAGCTGCTCCGCAGGAGCCACAGGTTACAGTGCGTATCTTTTTACTGCTCATTGCCGCTCCTTTCCTCCATCAAGAGAAGCATTTGCGTAGCATCCAGGGTTCGCAGAGATGCGGCCTCTTCTTTGGATAAATCCAGATAAGTCTGTAAAACCAGATCCATGTGATCATAAATTTCTTCTATATAAGGCATCGTCAAAGTTTCATCCAATACACCCCCGATACTTGCATAGGTGTTCAGATGTTTCGGATTGTAAAACTCCACCAGAATCCCACATAAATCCTCCAATGCCTGATTTCTCTCATATACATCCTCTGCTGTCAGATATTCATTCAGATGATTGAGGGAAAATTCATAACAATTTGCTGCACTCATCAAGGGATGCCATTTCAGATAGGGTTGGTCAGAGGCTGTCCATCCGGTGAGATGATAACTGTCACAGAAGCTGTAAAATGCATAGTATTTCTCGTCTTCCCACAGCTTTAACATTTGTTCTGAAATCTCTTCATAGTGTTCTACCGCATAGGTCTGTTTCCGCTCATAATAACTACGCTCCACACCAGCAGAAGCGAAAATCAGTACCAACAGCAGCACTGTCAAAATGGCAATCAAAATGCCGCGCACGGCATAACCGGACAGCTTTTTATTGGTACGCTCCACTTCCGTTCGCGTCGCCTCATAATCTGCCCGGTAATGCTTCCTCGCGGCTATATGCTCTTTTGCCTGTATGTTTTTCTTTCCACAGTGAGGACAGACCTCCATCTCTAAGGTCAGATTTCCTCCGCAATAAGGACATTTCATAAATATTTTTCTTCTTTATCTTTCTCGTAGCCGATATCTACGCCGGGATTTTTCTCTTTCAGCTTGTCAAAACAATACTGGGCACCATCCTTGTGGATGATAAACTCCAGCTGCTTTTTCTCTCCGGTTACCAACACCAGCTTGTTGACTGTGAATGCCTGCCCCGCCTTGGACATTTCCTCCTGTCTGCGAAACGCCCAGACCACGCTTTCATAAGGTACATAGGAACGTTTGCACAGACCGACCGGATAGAAGAAAAACTGCTCTCCCACCTTTGCCTTGGCGAAAGCCTTCGCCGTGTCAAAATCTGCTTTTAACACGGCAGGCTCAAAGGTTCTGTCTGTCATAGATACAAATTTCATCGATTACTCCTGTACTTCCGGGCGGATGGCAATTCCCAGTTCCTCTAACTGTTTCTCATCCACCACATTCGGTGCCTCACTCATCATATCGGAAGCATCTTTTACCTTCGGGAATGCAATCACTTCGCGGATGCTGTCTGCTCCGGTGAGTAACATCACGAAACGGTCAAGACCATAAGCCAGTCCTGCGTGAGGGGGTACTCCATACTGGAAAGCGCTGAGCAGGAAACCAAACTGTTCCCATGCTCTTTCTTTGGTAAAGCCCAGAACCTCAAACATTTTCTCCTGGATATCATCCTGGTGGATACGGACAGATCCGCCACCCAGCTCCACACCGTTTAACACGATGTCGTAAGCTTTTGCACGGACACGACCGGGATCAGAGTCAATGTACTGCCAGTCTTCCTCCATAGGCATGGTGAAAGGATGATGCATCGCCATAAAACGATTCTCTTCATCACTCCACTCCAACAGAGGGAACTCCGTAACCCACAGGAAATTAAACTGTTTGGGATCGTAGAGATTTAACTGCTTGCCCAGTTCCAGACGAAGCTGTCCCAATACATTCCACACGATGGTATTTTTATCGGCTGCAAAGAGAAGTAAATCTCCTTTCTCGCCATCCATGGCTTTTACCAAAGCCTCTAATTCTTCCGGTGTCATGAATTTGGCGAAGGAAGATTTGTAAGTGCCATCCTCCTCGATTGCCAGATATGCCAATCCTTTAGCTCCACTGCCCTTGGCCATATCTACCAGGGCATCGATCTTCTTACGGGGCATAGCAGCCTGTCCCTTGACATTTAAACCACGGACAGAACCACCGTTCTCCAGTGCACCGGTAAACACGCCAAATCCACAGCCTTTTACTACATCGGATACATCCTGTAACTCCATGCCGAAACGGGTATCCGGTTTGTCGGAACCGTAACGGTTCATGGCATCAATCCATTTCATACGGGGCAGAGGTAACTGTACCTCCAGTCCGATTGCTTCTTTGCATACATGCTGGATGAGGCGCTCGTTGACTTCCAGTACATCCTCCACATCCACAAAGGATAATTCCATATCTGCCTGGGTAAATTCCGGCTGACGGTCTGCACGCAGATCTTCATCGCGGAAGCATCTTGCAATCTGGAAATAACGGTCATAGCCGGAGCACATCAGCAGCTGCTTAAACAACTGGGGAGACTGGGGCAGTGCATAGAAATTGCCGGGATGCACACGGCTGGGTACCAGATAGTCTCTTGCTCCCTCCGGGGTGGATTTACAAAGGATCGGCGTCTCGATTTCCACGAACCCTTCCTTTGCCATGAAAGCACGCATCTCTGTGGCAATCTTGCTGCGGAGTAACAGCTTTGCCTGGATGTCGGGACGGCGTAAATCCAGATAACGATATTTCAGACGGATATCCTCTTTGGTCTTGCTGTCCGCCTCAATGGGGAAAGGAGGGGTCTGGGCTTCTGCCAGAATGCGGATGCTCTCCGCTCTTACCTCGATATCACCGGTTTTTAAATTCTCATTGATAGCACCGGAACGTTTGGTTACGGTACCAACCACCGCGATTACATACTCACTTCTGAGTTTCTCAGCTTTTGCAAAATTCTCTGCTCCACAATCGCTCTCTTCAAAAATAATCTGTAAAATGCCGGAACGGTCTCTTAAATCAACAAACACGATTCCGCCCTTATTTCTCTGTTTCTGTACCCATCCCATGACGGTCACTTTCTGTCCCTCATTGGCAATGGAAACTTCGGTACATCTGTGGGTTCTCTTTAACCCTTGCATTGACTCTGCCATTTATCTGCCTCCCACGCTTATTTCAGCGGATTTTTATAAATTTCTTCAAACTGGTTATAACCGTTTGCTTCCAGCTGTTCTTTCTGGAATTTTTTATTTTTATTCATGCGGACGATGAGAATCTGTTTGCCTTCCTCACGTTCTGCCTGTGCCTTGGCAATCACCTCACACATCTGTTCCGTAGATAAGCCTTTTTCCAGTAAATATACCTTTCTGTCTGCAATGCCGGGCACCTGGAAACCGCTCTCCATGAGAAGGAGAATAATACGTTCAAAACCGATGGAAAAGCCGCAGGCGGGAACATCGTTACCGGTGAACTTTCCTACCATCTTATCGTAACGACCGCCGCCACCGCAGGCTATGCCTAACTGGGGCATGGCAATTTCAAAAATAGTTCCGGTATAATAGCTCATGCCACGGACTAAGGTGGGGTCAAACACCAGCTCAAAGTCGGAAGACTGAACGGCGCCCACCGATGCACGGATTTCTTTTAAATTATTGGCAACTGCCTCATCCAGATACTCACCCAGCACATCAATTAAATATGCTACGCCATCCTCTGCTGCCTCTACACCGCTAAACAGTGCCAGATATTTATCAATGGATTCCTGGGCGAAGCCGTTTTCCTTTAACTCGGCTGCCACGCCGTCCATGCCGATCTTGTCCATTTTATCTAAAGTAATAAATACGCTGTCGTACTGCTCCTCCGGGAAACCGCTGTAGGCTGCCATTGCCTTCAACATCCGGCGGTCGTTGATTTTAATTTGAAAATCATGGAAGCCCAGCTTGCCCAATGTGGTAGTGGTTGCCAGAATCAGTTCGATTTCCGCCAGATTGGAGGGTTCTCCTAAAATATCGATGTCACACTGCATGAACTGACGATAACGTCCCTTCTGGGGACGGTCTGCACGCCACACATTACCGATCTGCAATGCTTTAAAAGGTGAGGGCAGTTCGTTGGCATGGTTGGAATAATACCGTACTAACGGAACTGTCAAATCATAGCGTAAGCCTCCGTCTACCAGATCTGCCTCGTCCTTGGCAGTCTCCAGATTTAACTTTTCTCCACGCTTTAAAATCTTAAAAATCAGTTTCTCGTTGTCTCCGCCTTGCTTACTGGTCAGATTCTCAATATGCTCCACACAGGGAGTCTCCATGGAAGTGAACCCAAACTTTGCATAGGTTTCTTTAATCACACGGATCACATAATCCCGGATCTGCATTTCTGCCGGCATTACATCCTTCATTCCGGTGACAGGTTTCTTCGTCAGTGCCATAATTTTGCTCCTCGTTTTTTATTCCCATTCATTCTACACTGAAACAAGTGTATTTTCAAGTATGGCTTTTCTTCCTCTCTCTGCTGATTTCTCTCTTTATCCACATCCACTTTGATTTTTTCACTCCGGCACGTTCCCTCTTTGCCTGCAACATTACCTATAAGCACTTATCGCTTTGCATTCTTATAGGTTCCTTTTCAGGCCGCATAGGCAGGCTGGACCTATAAGAGAACACCTATGCAGCTTTTTATAGGTTCCTTTTCGTCATTTTCCCGCTTTTTCAACCTACCAAATACCATGCACATGCCCTCTTATAGGTTGGATTTTCCTTTCAAAGATAAAAAAGAGCAAAAAATGACCTATAAGACACACGATCCTACAGCGCTTATAGGTCAGCTGCATTTTCTGGCAATTCTGCACATAGGAAAAGGCGCCCCTGCCTGGCAGGTAGCGCCTTTTCCTATAGCAAATGACAAAACCCAAAAATCGGAAAAAAACCGTATCTTTTATTTGCCTGGGAGGCTGCGGAACTGGTCAGCACCATGTTGGAGATGTCATTGACTCCTTCCCGGATCCGGGCAATGGCTTCCGTTTCCATCCGGGTTCCCGCAAAGCCCGCACCCATGCTTCCTGCACGGGCTGCCTCGATGGAGGCGTTGAGTGCCAAAAGGTTCGTCTGCCCGTCGATCTGTTCCGAGCTTTCTGCCACGATCTGGGAAGACTCCTCCACGCTGCCAATCACATCCCTCACCTTTTCCGCAAAGACCACGATGGATTTCTGGATGGAGGCAAAGTCCCCGATAAATGTCACGCTGCTGCGGGCAGTCAGGTTTCCTTTGGCAAATTCCCCCATGCTGTAATCAATGGCATTCACATAACGGGAAAGCTTGATGGTCTCCCGGCAAAGCTTTTCGATCTTTAAGGAAACCTCCCGGTACAGAAAACGGAACAGCCGGTAAACGCAGACAATCATCAATACCACTTCCACGGAGCCGATGACGGCACCGATAATCAAAATGCCCGGATTAAAAACGGACACGATCATCCTCCTTTTTTCTTATTTTGCACCAGATCGGGGGATTTTAGAGATGAGGTACATAAAAAATCCCCACTCATACTGGGATGAATGGGGGTATGTCCTGTGTTATTCTGACGCACGAAATCAGATAGCGTCTCGATTAAGGATTTCTTTTATTTCTTCCACGCTTTTATCTATCGCGGTGGATATCTGTTCCACTGTAAAGCCGTTTTTATACATTTTCGTAATGAGTTCGGCTAGACTCTCCTGTCTGCCTGCCTCTTTGCCAATGGAGATTCCCTCTTGTCTGCCAGCTTCTTTTCCAATGGAGATGCCCTCCTGTCTGCCATCTTCCAGTCCATGCTCATATTCGGCTTTTCGCAGCTTCTTTTCTTCTTTTTCTTTATCATATTCAAAAATGCTCACCCTAATCTCCATTCCACAGACGCTTTTTGCGTCGGAGGAACCGCGAACCAAATTTCAGATTTGGTTCTGCGATAAAAGCTACTTTGTGACGCCTGCAGCACAAATAGCCAATTGAAAAATATGTTATCAAGCATATTTTTCAATTTATCTCCGCACGGTTCTGCTGTAGAATTAAACCAAATGAAATTCTTCATAAAGCTTCTGGCGTGCCTCGGAATCACTAGAAGCACGGGTAATATCTTCAAAGCGTCCTTTTTCCATTAATAATTGCATTAAGTGTCCCATTAGATTTTCACCTTCTTGCCTGCCAGCTGCTTTTCCGATGGTGATTCCTTCCTCTCTGCCAGCTTCTTTGCCGATGGTGATTCCTTCCTCCCTGCCAGCCTGCTTGCCAATGGTAAGTCCTTCTTCAAGTCCATGCTCATATTCGGCTTTTCGCAGTTTCTTTTCTTCCTTTTCTTTGTCATATTCAAAAATACTCACCTTATAAACCTCCG
>OGJJ01002049.1_pt1 | contig 13885 bp, 17 predicted proteins | sample 1572081 | NCBI WGS metagenome assembly OGJJ01 (sample SAMEA2582122, study PRJEB24529) | metagenome | biome: Human gut stool | place: China | collected 2011
AAACTATAAATTTGTTGCTAAATTTCTTCTGGCTGAATGTTTTCTCCACCAGAGATAAACATATTATCTAATCGTCCTAACACCATCAATTGATGTTTAGCATTCCATTTGCCTTTATCTTTAGTTTGTAGCCAACCTTCTGCATTTACAAGCGGTCGAATTTCACCATTTTTTTGCCAAATGCCTTGAGCAAGCCCTGCACCTTTTACCCAAATTTCTTGATTAACTAATCGAATGTCTCGACCTAATAACGGATAGCCAACATTATGAGATTCGTTTCTTCCCGCACAGATAGTTGATGCCATTTCTGTCATACCATAGCCAGAAAACGTGACAATGTTTCTCTTTTTAGCTAATTCAACTAATTCAGGCGGAATAAATGCACCACCCAATAAAATAGATTTTGGCTTATCTAATGGCTGTTGATACTGTTGAAGATAACGTTGTAATTGTGTCGGCACTAATGATGCATGAGAAACCGCATCAAGCCCTGCCATAAAATCATATTTATCTTCGCAAATTTGTAAAGTTGCGCCTTGTAATAACCAGCGCCAAATAATACCTTGCCCAGAAACATGAAACAGAGGCAAACTCAGCAGCCAGCTATCTGTATGAGAAAACTCCATCAGCTCACAAACGCCTTTTGCATTTGCAAGATGGTCAGCAACAGTATGCGCTATTGCTTTAGGCTTCCCGGAAGAACCTGAAGTTAAGGTCAAAGTTAATGCTTGAGAGACATTATCATCATCAACAGAACCAAGATTATTAAGATTCTCAAGAGATAAGAAATCCTGATCGGTTATCAAAAAATCTACGCCGATATCAGTTAAAATGGCATTTTTCTGGGATGTTTTTAATGCTGGATTCAGCATCACAATACGCCCACCTAACCCAATTACCGCCAAATAACTAAGCAATCCACAAAAACGAGATTCACCACAATAGGCAACAACATTATTTTTCGTGACATTGCCACGAAATTTTTCCACAATTTGCGTAATTAACTTATTTAATTGACTCCATGTCATCGACTGGCTTTGTAACTGTGGAAAAAAAGGCGAACTGCCTTTATTCCAAATTAAGGCAGTTCGCTCAGGTTGTTGATTAGCCCAATATTGGGGAAGAAAACAATCAACGTTTAGCATAATTACACAAATAACATTTTAACGCGTTCAATGAGGTGTTTTGGTAATTGCATAAACTCCATCACGCCCGTAACAATTAAACCTTTACGATTAGTGTTATTATTGGTTACCACCCAAAATGGTGAGTCTGGGATCTGTTTAGCTTTCACACTACTACCATGGCTCAATAATGCTTGCTCTGTTTTAGCAAAATAGGTGCGTTCCGTGCCTCGAATAGATTCTGTTGCTTGAGAAAAAGTTTCAGGATCTGCTTTATGTAATGCGCTTAGTAACATCAAAAAACGTACGACATTTTTGCTCTCTTGCGTAAATGCTTCTGATTTTAAGACTTTTTCTACTCGCTGAACCGTTTTTTCCAAATTAGTTTCAGGATCATTTTTTACTGGCTTTTTCAACGATTTTTCAGTAACCAATTCTTTAAGTTCATTTAGCGTATTTTGTTGCACCAATACAAAAGGTTGTGGAGAGGAAGGCAAACGCAATAAACGACGCAAAATATCAGAAGCACTTTCACCAATTGATTGTGTCCGACTGGCAATATACTGGTATAATTCATCATCGACTTCAATGTTTTTCATCTGATCTCCCCGATTCACGGATTATTATTTGATTTCAAAAAATTCTAGGCATTATAATACACTTCGCAGATCTTTTTATAGATTCTTATTTAAAAAATAATACAAAATCATCATATTATGACTAAACAAACGCTTCTACATTATCAGTACCAAGCCGCGACTGAAAACCATTCTGCAAAAACAATGGTTTTCCTGCATGGACTATTTGGCGATATGAATAACTTGGGAATTATTGCCCGATCTTTTGCTGCACAATTTAACATTCTAAGAGTCGATTTGCGCAATCATGGACTCTCTTTTCATGCTGATGAGATGAATTATACTTTAATGGCAGAAGATCTGCGCGCTCTCCTACTTCATCTGCAACTGAAAGATTGCATTGTTATTGGACATTCCATGGGTGGAAAAACTGCGATGACATTAGCACACATTGCCCCTGAGCTTGTAGAGAAACTGGTCGTGATTGACATTGCACCAGTTAATAATCCCACTCATCGACATAATAATAATTTTGCAGGACTCTTTGCTGTGAAAGAACAAGCGCCACAAACTCGACAAGAAGCGAAAGCGATTCTAAGTGAATTTGTAAAAGACGAAGCTGAACAGCAATTTATGCTTAAAGCCTTTGATCCGAAGAAACCTGACAGTTTTAGATTTAATCTAACCGCCATTCAAGCCAATTATGCAAATTTAATGGGCTGGCAACCAATTTTCTTTGAAAAACCAACCTTATTTATTAAAGGTGGTGCATCTGATTATATTCAAGCAAAAGATACCGAAGCAGTATTAGCGCAATGCCCGAAAGCTCAGGTATTTGTTGTAGCGAATGCGCAACATTGGGTTCACGCAGAAAAACCTGAAACCGTTGTGCGAGCCATTCAAAAATTTATTGATAAGGAAGAATAATGAATCGAGATACCCTTTTTTCTACGCCAATTGAAAAATTAGGCGATTTTACCTTTGATGAATCTGTTGCAGAAGTATTTCCGGATATGATCCAACGTTCTGTACCAGGTTATTCCAACATTATTACCGCAATCGGCATGTTAGCACAGCGCTTTGTCACACCAAATTCGCAAGTTTATGACTTAGGCTGCTCTCGTGGTGCGGGGATCTTATCTATGCGCCGTAATATTCAAGCGGAAAATGTTAAAATCATTGGCGTGGATAACTCTCTGCCAATGGTTGAACGTTGTCGTGCGCATATTCAAGCTTATCATTCAGATGTACCTGTGGAAATTCATTGTGCAGATATTCGCGAAGTCGAAATCAAAAATGCCTCTATGGTTGTACTCAACTTTACACTGCAATTTTTACCACGAAGAGATCGTCTTGCACTGTTAGATAAAATTTATCAAGGACTCAACCCAAACGGTATTGTGGTGCTTTCTGAAAAATTCACATTTGAGAACACACAAATGAACGAATTGCTCATTGATTTACACCACACATTCAAACGCGCTAACGGTTATAGTGAATTAGAAGTCAGTCAAAAAAGAACAGCGCTAGAAAACGTAATGCTCACCGATAGTATTGAAACCCATAAAATCCGCTTGAAAAATGCAGGTTTCTCACAAGTTGAGCTTTGGTTCCAATGTTTTAACTTCGGTTCTATGATTGCAATAAAATAGCATTTTGCAAAAATCAGGTCAGATCAGACCGCTTGTTGCTAGATTTCCTCCGAGGGAGATTTGCTCAAGCGGTCATTTTTTAGGTATAATTTGCAAGGTTTTTTACCCCGATTTATTTAAAAGAGGAAATTTTATGAGCTTCTTAGCAGGCAAACGCATTTTAATCACTGGTCTTGCAAGCAACCGTTCTATCGCATACGGCATCGCAAAAGCGATGAAAGCACAAGGCGCAGAATTAGCTTTCACTTATTTAAACGATAAATTACAACCACGCGTTGAAGAATTTGCAAAAGAATTCGGTTCAGATATCGTATTACCTTTAGATGTTGCAACTGATGAAAGCATCCAAAACTGTTTTGCCGAATTAAGCAAAAAATGGGAAAAATTTGACGGTTTTGTGCACGCAATCGCATTCGCACCAGGTGACCAATTAGATGGCGACTATGTTAATGCAGCAACGCGCGAAGGTTACCGTATTGCACATGATATTAGTGCATACAGCTTTGTGGCAATGGCACAAGCTGCTCGTCCATTCTTAAATAAAGATGCTTCATTATTAACTTTAAGCTACTTAGGCGCAGAGCGTGCGATTCCAAACTACAACGTAATGTGCTTAGCAAAAGCATCATTAGAAGCAGCAACGCGTGTAATGGCAGCGGATTTAGGTAAAGAAGGCATCCGCGTAAACGCAATTTCAGCAGGTCCAATTCGTACACTTGCAGCATCTGGTATTAAAAACTTCAAGAAAATGTTAGCCGCTTTCGAGCAAACTGCTGCATTACGTCGTACAGTAACCATTGAAGATGTAGGTAACTCAGCAGCATTCTTATGTTCAAACCTTGCTTCTGGCGTAACAGGTGAAGTATTACACGTTGATGCAGGTTTTAGCATTACCGCAATGGGCGAATTAGGCGAGGAATAATTTGCTTTAGTAAAAAGAAAAAGTCAGGCGCTGTACTGACTTTTTTGTAAAAAAATTTTAGAATTAAACCGCTTGTCTAACAACTTTTGGTTTACTGCTAATTTTTAGCACTCTTTTATGTTTAAAATAAAAGCAAACAACGTATTCTGCCTTGTCAGCCTTTTATTTTTTCGTTAGAATAACAACATATTTTGCGACTATAGCTCAGTTGGTTAGAGCACCACCTTGACATGGTGGGGGTCACTGGTTCGAGTCCAGCTAGTCGCACCATTTACCCTAAACACAGCCCCGCGAAACCACTCGCGGGGTGTTGTTTTTCCTAGTGTTTTCAAGGCTTTTCAGCCCTTTTACTTATCGCCACTAATCAGATTTAATTGTCTTTAACCGCATTTTTTAGTAACAAGTTTAGTAACAAGGTGATAAACTTCGAAAAATCTTGTTACTAAAACTAAGGAAAAATGATGCCTCGTGTTACTAAACCGCTCACAAATACCGAAGTAGATAAAGCGAAAACAAAGGATAAAGAATACAATCTAAGTGATGGTAACGGTCTTTTTTTACGCATTAAGCCTACTGGTGCTAAGGCTTGGATTTTTAATTATTATCACCCAGTAACAAATAAGCGCACATCTTTTACTATTGGAACTTATCCAGCTATAACACTTGCGCAAGCTCGCCAAAAACGCGAAGAATATCGCGCCTTACTCGCTCAAAGCATCGATCCGCAAGAATACATAAAAGAAAAAGAACTAATTAAAAACGGTCAGAACGAAAATACTTTCTATAAAGTCGCTTTACTTTGGAAAGAAAAAAGAAGTAAAGAAATTGAGCCTATGACAATGGAAAAGAATTGGGCAAGATTAGAAAATTATCTATTCCCTACTCTTGGAAATTATCCTATTGATGAGATTACTTCCCCTTTATTGATTAAAACTGTTCGTCCATTAAATGAAAAAGGTTTCAATGATACGCTGCATCGCTTGTTAAACCTCGCTAATCAGATTTTAAATTATGCGGTAACAATAGGATTGATTTCGTTTAATTCTTGCTTGAAAGCATCTGATGCTTACCATAAAGAGCCTCAAAAACATCACCCAGCAATCAAACCGGAAGAACTACCGAAACTATTACAAGACTTCAAAAATTCAAACAGGGATTATCTAACAAAGGTTTTATTCCGCTGGCAATTACTTTCTATGGTTCGTCCAGCTGAGGCGGTTTCTGTTGAATGGTCTGAAATTGATTTCGATAAGAAACTATGGACTATTCCAGCAATCAAAATGAAAAAAACAAGACAAGGGCAATTTCCTCACATTGTTCCGCTTTCATCTTTGATGATGGATATTCTGAAAGAATTGAAACCTATAACAGGTGATGACAAATTCGTATTTTCTCACTATCACAAGCCTAACCAATCAGCCAGTAAAGAACTAATTGCTAACGCATTGAGAAAAATAGGTTACAAAGGGATTCAAGATGCTCACGGATTGAGATCGATAGCTAGAACGTTTTTAGAAAATCAGCAAGTTGATTTCCGTATTGCTGAAAGTTGTCTTGCTCATAGCATTGGGAATAAAACAAGTCAGGCGTATAACCGTTACGATTATGTAGAACTCCGCCGCCCTGTGATGCAATTATGGAGTAATTTTGTGGAGCAATGCGAAAAAGAAAACGTGTGAATGAGCGGCGTGTGAAAAATATTACAAAAATTGGTTCACCTGTTCACCCTACCAATTTAACCTTTTATTTCATATAGTTACGGGTGAATAGGTGAACATTATTGTTCACCCTAATTGTTCACCTTCTAAGAGAAAAGCATAAAAAAGGGCTTTCGCCCCCTTTCCCTAGTTTATGAATTGAACTCGTTTTGGAACTCTTCATAGTTTTTGAAGTGAACATTGGAGCGATATCCATATTTTCCCTTAGTTTTAGAGAACTCAAATTTATTTTTATGTTGCGCAAATCCTTGCTTTAATGAATTTGAGAAATTTCTCAAAGTAAGGGTGTTTGTAATGCCGCTCGCTTCAGCAAAGGCTAAGTATGCCGGATAAAGATGCGTTCTTGACTTATTGCCTTGCTTCGCATTTCCTATATACAAGCCGTCATTCTGTGGCGTAGTATAGAAATATCCGCAAAATTCGGTGATATGGTCGGATTCGCTTTTTATTTCCAAAGCCTCATCGCTTGTTTGTTGCTCTTTTAAAGCAGCCTTAGCGGTTTCAGGTTGTTCAAAGGTACGTGTTAGTTTGTAAATAATACCCCCTACTTCCCTCTCAATCTTATCCATGAAATTAGGATCTCGCTCGTTTTCAGATACTACTTTGTCAAAGTGAAAGATCACCCTTCTTCGCTCAATCCCACCGCTACGCTCTGTAAATCTAGTCGCCTCGTTATTAACGATTAAGACTACTGCCGGAATAACCGCTTTAAATTTAGTGCGGTGTTTTGGGTCAATATTCACAGGGTCGCCCCCTGTGATACTTTTCAATCCGCCGCCATCACCACCATAACGCGATTGTTCAGGGCAAATTAGCAAAGTCTTGCCTACAAAACTTTCCCGCCCGCGTGGTTCATCTAAATCTACTAACCGCCCGCTTTCTGTGTTCTGCTCGCCAGCTAATAACGTGGCAATATTAGCAAAAACAGATTTACCACTACCGCCATCGCCTGTTACTTCAAAGAATAATTGCCAGTTGTTGCGATTAGTTAAAACTGCGTATAAAGCCGCTAGAATAGCGTTCTTTTTACTTTCTTTACCACCGCTTACGAACTCTAACCACTTATCAAAATATGGCGTATTTTGTGATGAATTTAGATATTCATGCGGAATATAAGACATTAGCCAATTTTCCCGATAATGGGGTAAGAACTCTAACGTAGTGCGATTTAAAGTGCCGTTATTGAAAGCAATCAATTCTTGTGCCTGTGTTCCCATTTTTGGCAACTGAATTTTAAAAGTCTTAATAACAGTGCTAATTGTGCGATCACTATAACCTAATCTATTCTCATCAAAGAAATTTACCATAGCTGATTCAATATCTTCAGCATCGACTTTTTCCCATACTTTACCAGTATAACGAAAGAATTCGCCACTTCCTCGCTGTATGGCTAAATCCTCGTTAAACCATCTACGGAATGCGCTTGCTTTTTCGCTTGTTCGGTCTGTTTCTTTGACTTTAATCAGCTCTTTATTTTGGTATTCATCGCGCAATTTTTTAACAAAGGCGCTACTGTCCGCAATTAGATTGCCTGATTCATCTCGTTCTGGTTGGCCTGCTTCATCACAGAAAATAACTTCTTCAGCAGTAGAGTTTACAGCTAAATTTTCACAAATAGCCCGCTTGTCTTTTTCGCTTAATTTGCCTGCTCGAAAGATGCTAACCTTACCGCATTTTATAGCTAACTCTCTTTCTTCCTCTATAGCTTCTCTGGTTAGGATTACAGGTTTATAACCTTGTTCAGCTCGTGTTAATTCGCAAATTAGTTTAGCTCGCTCTTTATTTAGAGCATCGCTTCCCGCAATGATATAAGCCTCGAATGGCTTGCCTTTTGGCTGTACTTTTACATTTGGCGCTAGCATAAGAGACTCCCTTTAGGCGCAGAGATACCTAATTTCATTTCAATAATCTGTTGTTGTCGGTAGAGTAAATTCAAAACAAAATTCAATGCAGCGTGTAATAATAAGCCTTCAACTACTTCTGCTGGCTCTTTCGGGTGTTTAATTTTAAGAGACAACTTAAGCAAGTGTTTTTCTAGCGTTAAAATTTCTTTTAACATATCAAATAACACTTTATCAGGAAGAGTAGATTCCAATAACACGTTAGTAACAACGTTTTGAGTTTCATCTAATAGCGGAAATATCTGTTGAGCATCGTCATTATATATTGCTGAAAGCATCTGTTTTTCACATTTGGAAAGCTCTTTGATAGCATCTTGGTGTTCTTGTTCTAAATCTCTCATATTATTCCTCCATCACTTCTAAATCTTCCATTTCATACAATGCTGAAACTAAAATCCCATGAATTCCTTCGAGCGCCACGCTAATATCTGTGCCGTCCATTTCAAAAAGGCGAGATTTAGACATAGCCTCTAATAGGTTTGCTGCTTGCCAACATTTAAAAGTTGCTTCAGTAAGTTTTTCTCTTTGGGTTAGTGTTTTTTTAGCCATTTTGTTATTCCTCAATTCTTACAAGTTTGCCGTTTTTGCTGTTTTCCTCAATCTCTTCAAGGAAGTATTGGACTGCTGAAATAGCGGTCTTTATGGCGCTTGTACTGGTAAAGAATTCTTCAGGCTCATCACTTTCATTATTGGGGCTATCATTCTGAATGAGTGTTAAAATTGCGTGAGCGTATCTTGCTGAAGCCTCGATTTTATTTACTTGTTCCACACTGAATACGGTGTGTTTTGGTGCTGTAAATTTACGCATATAAGCCCCCTTTTGCTGGTGTGCGGGCAATTAAGACGGCAGTAGAAGTTAAACTTAAGAGAGAGCGAGCTTCTTTCTCGTTGCTTGCTAGAATTGAGATTTTTAGACGGTTTTCGCCTATGATTAGAAATTTGTAGAACATAGCTAACAGCTCCAATTGTAATTTTTGAAGAGCTACCGCTTGAAGTTTCGAGGCTTTTGGGCGGTAACGTGTAACGGGCTCGAAAACTGCGACAATTGGGACACAGCAAAGGGCGAAACCTTTCCCATTACACGCTACCATTGATAGAGATTCAACGAGACCAAAATTGGTCTGGTTAAATTCATTTGATAGAAACGTAACAAAACTTTGTTCGCTTCCTTTTGGTGTGTGTAAGCCACAAACAAAAAAAGCACGATTATTTAAAGGCGTGCCATTGTTCGCCAATTGTTTATTATTCGAGTTTCGAGGCTCGAGGCTCGGTTATCAATTTAGTGATAACGTTGTCAAATGTATTAGAAACATCGGAACTTGTCAAACTCTTTAATTGTGAAAGTTTTTCATTTAATGTATAATTAACTTGATTTTGATTCATATTTAGCTCTTTTTTTATGAATTGAAATTAGTATGATTTCTGAAGTTGCGGAACTGCACCGCTTGGGCGATCCTTGCGGTGCTTTCTTTTTCTATTCAAAGCGTGAATAGGCTTGCTTTTCTTGAGACTCTGTAAGCTCGCCGCCTTTAGCCTTGTAAATAGCAATCACTTGCTTTAATTGCTGCTTATTTGCAACTTCATAGCGGTAGTATTGCCCTAAACCGTCTTTTGTTTTTTCTCTCGTGCGTTTCACTTTTTCGGTTAAATGTTTACGCTCAAGCTCACTAATGTAATTACGGGCTGATGTCATATTCATAAAGTAACCATCTATTCCGCTCACATCAGAAAAAATAATGCGATTAAGGACTTTTAGAAATTGAATTGGTTTTCTTCCTTTACCCATTGTTTGCCTCCCTATTTAAGCGCGTGATGCTTTTTGTTCTTCAATCCATTGATTAACTTCTTCTAAATCCCATCGGATAAAGTTTTGTGAAAAGCGGATTGGTTGCGGGAATTGTTTTGCGCCTACAAGTAAATTCAGTTTAGTGCGGCCAAAGCCTACAATAGCTGTTACTTCTTTGCCTGTGATAAGTTTTTTAGATTGGGTTTGAGATTTGAACATCTTTTTTTCTCCATATTAGTCTAATAGCGTAGGGCTAACTAGTAGCCCGTTTAGTTGCGTAACGTTACGGAGAGCATTAAAAAGGATTTTTTGGGGAGGCAAAATCTATATAGATCCAAAATGAATCTATATAGACCTCTTAAATAGGTTATTGGATTTTATTCGCTTTGCTGAATTTATCTCGCAAATTAGCTTCACTTAATCCAGTGTAGCCTTGATATTTTTCACTAATATAGACTATCAATTCTTCTTGGTTGCTAAAGCTTTTTTCAGATAAACACACTTCTTTTAAGGATTGGATGAGATTTAAGTAAGAAGTTTCAGATTTGCCAGAAATTTCTTTACTAGTTTTTCCTATCTGTTTTTGGAGTTCTTCAATTTGTTTGTTTTTATCACTAATTTGATTTTTAAATTTCTGAACCTCTTCTTGCTGTTCGTAACTTTCATCAATTACGGAAAATAATTCCAAAAACGCGATCATATCCTTATGAATAATATAGACATCTCCTAAATAAAGCTTTGTTCTATTTTCTTCAATAGGCAAATGAAGATAAAGCCCAGAAAAGGTATTTACATAAATATCTGGAAATTCCTCTATATAACCACACTCAACTAATTCTAGCGTGTTGTATGGTTCGAACACCCATTTAGAAAGAGGAAAATATCCATTAAAAACAATGTTTCTAAAACGGTCTAGTTCTCCGGTGTAAAGCTTTATTTCATCATTTTCTGAAAAATATTCAGGAAGGTAATAAGCATCATTTAATATAACATCAATGCTAAAATAAACATTATTTAGTTTTATTCGATAGATATTATAATTCTCATTATGTTCTATTTCTGGCTTTATATCCTTTTGGCTGAATTGTAAAAATATTTCTTCATTTCGAATATTTAGCATTTTATTGTGTGGGATTTCCTTTTTGTTAACGCTATCTATCTTATCAATTCGCCCGTCAAGGTGAATTGAGGCTTGTAAATCACCCGATTGAATATATTCTAATAAATCATATTCTGAAATATTGATATTGTAATTTAATGATATGTATTTGACTGCATCGCTGATTGAATATGCCTTTTTAGGTAAAACTCGTTGAGTTGTCATAAATGCCCCTTTCGCATTTGCCCTTATGATAGGAACGCACCAACAAGATAAGGTTTCTTGCTTTCGGGAGCTAACCTAGATGCGTTAATTCTTAAGAAATAGTGAAATTATTTTATCATCGTTTAGTTACGTTAAGTTACTTCTATTTTCCCTTGTAGAAAAATAAACTATAATAATCTTGGCTTTAAGGTATTGGCATATTCTTAAAGTTCTCTCACTATTGGCAAATTCTTTCTTGTAGAGAGATGCCAAAAATTTAAGCGGCACGGCGCTAATAACCATGCCGCGGTTTGTTTGGTCTTGCTCGATGTCATAACTCATTAAGTTATAAACATCAAGTAAATTAAGAAAGCCCACCGTTTCGTAGCGATGGGCTTTTTTATTATTTAAATGATTTCTTCAATTCTTCCTTTACGACTTCTTCTGCAATTTTCATTGCTCGTTCTTCGCCTGCTTTAAATCCTTTTTCCATATAGCCACGGCCTTTCATTTTAACTGTGCCGTATTCTACCATCCACCAATAAAAAGGGTCTGTTTTGTCTCGGGTATTTTCCCCAACTCTGGCCATTCTTCTGCCTTTCGTACGCATTACGCGAATTGTTGTAATTCCGCTTAAGCCATCTTTCGCAACTTTTGTTTTATGTCTAACGTTATTCTTTATCGTTCCTTTTTGGCGAAAATCAGTGCTTTTATTTAACACTGGAACCTGTGGTTTAATTGATTTTTCAAGCGAACTAGCTGCACTATTAAGGCCTTTTCTAACTGCTTTTCTGGTATTCTTTTTTACCTCTTTTACGAGCTTTTTTAAATTTCCCTCTAACTCTTTTAATCCTGTTATTTTTGTAACCATTAGTAGTTTCTCCTTATAAATCAATTCCATTAAATTCAGCAAGCGCGTTTTTATGCTCTTCTGACAACTCAAAGATTAAATCGCCATATTCTAATTGATAAGTTCCAAAAGACATTAGAAAAGCGACTGCGGGGTCTATCTTGTTTGCTGCCTTTTTCTTATTAGGCTTGATATTAGCATTAGCATTCGCATCTGTTTCCATAACAACATTTGATAACGCCCACGCAAGCACAGGGTCGCCGTTATGTTCTATCATTTGTCTATTTATTAAAACTTCTGCGCTTTTAGCTACCGGGCTGAACCGCTGATAGGTTTGCGGGAATGGCTCAACTTCGAGCCCTGCCGTTTGTAATTGCGTTCGTAAATGGGTTGCGTTCCATACGTCAAAGCCAATCATTTTTATATTAAAGCGCTCGGAATCTTTTAGAATATCGTCTCTGATTTTGTCATAATCGATACAATCGCCCTCTGTAACAATTAACCACCCGCTACGCACCCAGTTTCGATATATAGCACGGTTTTTATTTGCCACGTTATTAAGCTGAAATTCTGGAATGTAATGCCGTGTAAACAAGCGGGCTTTATTTCCATGCGGGAACGTATAGCAAAGGCTGGTTAAGTCGTTAGTGCTTGATAAATCTAAGCCTAAATAGCAGTCTTGGTGCAGTAAATCGCTATCCGTGTATTGTCGTTCGCATTGCGCCCAGTTTCCCTCTCCTAGCCACGGGGTCGTGCCTTGACACCATACATTGAAACGCTTGGTTAACATCTCCACCCATTCAGAGGGAATGCCCCTCGCTTTCTTGATAGTGTTTTCAAAATCAAGGTAAGGAATGGATTTACCTATATTGGGATTTGCTTTTATCCAGTTTTCAGGGTTGTCTATTTCGTTTTCTTCGTCTAGCTCAAAGATTAAAACAAACAAGCTATCATTCTGTTCATTTCCGTCTAGGATTTGCGCGCAATAATCATAGTGTTGTTTACAAGCTGAAATAACATTGCTTCCTGCTGTTGTAATAGCAAAAAGTAAGCCCTCTGGGCGTGCGCCTTGTCCTAGCTCTAAAGCACTATAAACGCTGTTATCTGCGTGTAAGTGGTATTCATCTACAATAGCAAGGCTTGGATTCGTTCCCTCAATAGTTGAAGATTTAGCGGCAAGCGGTCGCATAATACTATTGCTTTTAGGGTTGATTAGCTTGTGTTGTTGAATGTTAAGGCGCTTCTTTAGTGGGGCAGAAAGTAAGCACATTTGGCGAGCATCATCAAAAACGATTCTAGCTTGGTCTCGGCTTACTGCTGCGGTATAAATATCTTGTTGGCCATCTTCTACCAATAGGAACCAGTTAGCTAATACGGCTGCTACGGTTGATTTAGCGTTCTTTCTTGCTACTTGAATATAAGCAGAGCGATACTTTCTCAAGCCTGTATCTTTGTGCTTAAAGCCTAATATGTTAGCAAATAAAAACACTTGCCAATCTGAAAGGATAATAGGCTGGCCGCGCAAATGTCCTTTAACGTGCGGGCATAGTTTCGAAAAGGCGAGGAATTTATTTACCACGTTTTCATCAAAGAAATAATTGGGGTTCTCTAAATCGCTAAAATAGCGCTCTACGGCTTGTTTTATCTTCTTACAAGCTACTATCTCGCCTGTTCTTACTTTCTCTGCGTATGCTTGCCAGATTGCCATTTTCTACCTACATTGTAAGCACTTGATCGAACATATCTGCCGCTTCTACCTCAATAGGATTTTTTCTGCGGCTTACTGGGTCAAATCCTAAAAGAGATGACATTTTAACCATCACTTTTTCCGCATCAGCTTTAGCAGAAAGAGCAGGATTGCGAGATTGCGTGCCTTGACTATTTACGATTGAAAAGCCGTTTTTGTGAATATCTTCTACTGCTGCGCGAAAGAGAGAATAATTTACGCAATATAATTCGAGATGAATTAAGTCTGCTTCTTCAATATCTCCACGTTCGAGAAGTTGCGGGATTCTGTCTTTCCATACAGCTTTTGCGATTGGGTCTAAAAA
>OGJJ01002051.1_pt1 | contig 13866 bp, 10 predicted proteins | sample 1572081 | NCBI WGS metagenome assembly OGJJ01 (sample SAMEA2582122, study PRJEB24529) | metagenome | biome: Human gut stool | place: China | collected 2011
AAAAAGAACAGCCGATACATATACTCGAACTGTTCTCCTACTTCCGAAGTCCACGCAGCATTGACATTACTGTTTCCTGCTCATTTGTACTCAGATTGTTCCATATCCCTAGAACTTCTTTCTGTTTTTCTGTCAGATTCTTTGAATTATCTTCTTGAAAAAACTGTGATAATGTCACGCCTAATGCTGTACATATTTTTTCAAGTGTGATCAGCGACGGCTGGTTTTCCTGCGCCATGATTCTTCCCAGTGACGACTGGGAAATTCCCGACAGCTGCGATAATCTGCATTTACTGATGTCACGCTTTTCACATAAAGATGTTATTTTATCCGCAATATACTTCTCTATCTGCAAGTAACTATACCTCATTTTCGCTATTACATGTTCTTATTGTACCTGTAATAATGAAAAAATATTAGTATCCAACTTTGCAATCATTTAATCCCACAATAGGAAGTATACGCATAAAAAACTATAAAGATACTTTCGTTTCCGCAAAAGTCATTTTCGCTTATACATTTTTATAATATCATAGGTTATTTCATTTGTCACATAAAAATTTGAAGAACTATCATTCAAAACAAAAAAGCCGAAAAGGCGTCTTTTTTTGCTATTTTATAGGGCGACAGCCCTACAGCGAGGGAATTCTTTCCCGAGCTGTGCATGGCGTAACATTCTCTTTCGCACTCGATTTTCTTGGTTTGACCACATTTTTACGACAAATTCTTGGAAAAATATATTTGTCTGATTTTCTTACTACTCCTCATCTCTTTTATTATTAGATTTCAGGCATACTTGCTAATTTCTTCTATTCAGCCTTCCCCTCCGGGAAAATAATTTTAAACACAAAGAAAAAAATCACCATGGAAACTCCACCTGTAATAATTGTCACAAGCATGTTATAGACTGCCGGTGCCACATATGCAGATGCAACTGGCATCCACAGATTATTAAATCCATTACAGATCAGTGAAATTACCACCCATGCAACAAAATACCAGATTGCCTGATATACAGGATTTCCATGGCTTTTAAAAGTAATATTTCTCTGAAGTGGAAAATTGATACACTGTGCAAGAAATGACCCCAGTTCATAACTGATAAAATAGCCAAGTCCACCACCGATCAGTATATTCCCCGTTGCATCACGCAATACATTATACCCCAGCAGACTCCATGTAAATTTTACTCCAAACAGATTCATAGAAACCTTTGGCCACATAAATTCTGTACCAGCCAGACCAATTCCCAAAATCCCTGGTAAAAATGTAAATACAAGATACTGGAATACTGTCACGCCCATACTGAATATAACAAAATAGAATATCTGATAAAGCCATTTTGCAAGAGCAGAATGTTTCTCTTCAAAACATTTCCATATATTTCTTATATGATTCATCTGCGCTTCCCTCCAGCTCCTTTTAATAATTTTTCATATTTCTTATTATTTCTTCTGTTTCTGAAATATCCGCCAACTACTTTTTTTACTCCACGCATAAAGTGTCCATTCACAGCATCGACAATTCCATATACCATTTCCATACTGACTGCCCCGCCGGTCATCTTGGCAATACCTCTAAATGGCATGTTGTAAATAAATAGAATATTCAGATCTGGTTTCCCTTGTTCTTCACTCTTCTTTTTCATTTTTGTGAGACATCTATATATCAGTCTTGCAAGTCTGCTTTTTGCATAATACATCTGGCAGATTGCATCATTGATTTCCAGATTTCCACTCCATCTTCCGTTCGGTATCTCATGACCAAGAAGTTCACGAAATTCCTCATCTGATATTTTCTGCACGATTCCTGTATAATAGTAAGGCATTTTTGCCGGATTATACGGATACCCTTTACTATTTCCTGTTCTCTCAGTCATACCTGTTAAACGAATATCTGCAACACTGGCTCCTACCATAATCTGATAAGTTCCTGTTTCTATTTCCCACTGTCCCGTTTTTATATTCCAATAACGGAATGTCTTATCATCAAAGGGAATTCTGATCTGTCTGCTTTCTCCTGCCTTTAAATAAACTTTTGCAAAACCTTTCAGTTCTTTTTCCGGTCGGAACACGATTGCATTAGGAAGTCCTACATACATCTGAACAACCTCAGCTCCGTCTCTGTCACCTGTATTGGTAACCGATACTTTGATTCCATCCTCTTCTATGATAAGATCAGAATATGTAAATTCCGTATAGGAAAGCCCAAAGCCAAATGGATATTGCACCCGTACTTTTGAAGTATCATAATAGCGATATCCCACATAAACACTCTCGCGGTATTCCGATGTTTTCTCATTACTTGGATAATATCGGAATGCCGGTGTCTGTTCATAAGATATGGGATATGTTTCTGCCAGTCTTCCTGATGGATTCACTTTTCCGGTCAGAATATCCAATGTTGCAGAAGCACCTGCCTGTCCATTCAGATAACCATGCAAAATCGCTTTACAGCAGGTATGCCATGGCATTTCTATCGCAGATCCTGCACTCAGTATTCCAATAATATTTTCATTCACTTTACTGATATCCTGCAGAAGATCGATCTGATCCTGCGGAATACGCATATGGGTTCTGTCCAGTCCTTCTGATTCGCTGATCTCATCAAGACCAAAGCAGAAAATCACAATATCCGCGTTCATAGACAAATTTAATGCAAACTTTCTATCATTCTCATCTACATCTCCATTTCTATGATAGCCTCTTGTCATTCCCAAAATATTCAGATCATATTGCTGCAAAATCGATGACATATCTTCTACTTTTGTTGGATTGACCATAGAAGATCCTGCCCCCTGATATCTGGGTGAAAAAGCAAAATCTCCAATAATAGCGATGGATTTTTTAGTATCCAGCGGAAGAATCTGTTTTTCATTTTTCAGAAGAATCATGCTTTCTGCTGCTGCTTTCCTTGCCAGTTGATGATGTGCGTTTCTGTCAAAGTTTTTATCTGAAAGCTTCTTCCCTGATGTCAGTTCCATCACTGCATCCACCAGTTCTCCAACTCTTTCATCCAAATCCGCTTCCTTCAGCTTTCCATTTCGGACAGCAGCAATCACTTCCCTTGCAGAATCGTACCCACAGGACGGCATCTCCAGATTTGAGCCGGCAGCAACACCTTTCACATGGTCATTGCTTCCGCCCCAGTCTGTTACTACAATTCCATCAAATCCCCATTCTTTGCGCAAGATATCTGTCAAAAGATGTTTGTCCTCATTAGCATAAATCCCATTAATCTGGTTGTAACTGCTCATGATTGCTTTTGCGTGTCCTTCTTTAACAGCTATCTCAAAACCGGTCAGATAAATTTCTCTTAATGTCCGTTCGTCAACAATTGCGTCCATTGCCATTCTCCGAAGTTCCTGACTGTTAACCGCCAGATGCTTCGGGCAGGCATAAACGCCTTTACTTTGTATTCCACGAATATATGACGCTGCCATCTTCCCGGAAAGATATGGATCTTCTGAAAAATATTCAAAATTTCTTCCACATAATGGGCTTCTTTTAATATTTAATCCCGGACCAAGCAGGATATTTACATCCATACTTGCTGCTTCCTCTCCAAGCGCCTGTCCAATCTCTTCCCCCAGATCCTGATTCCAGCTGTTTGCTATCGTCGCTGCTGTGGGAAAACAAGTTGCATTCAAGGATGCATTCAGTCCCAGATGGTCTCCTGCTCCTGCCTGTTTTCTGATTCCATGCGGTCCATCTGAAAGAAAGATGGACGGGATGGAAAGCCTGTCAATTTCTCTGGTCTGCCAGACAGTTTTTCCACTGAGTATCGCTGCCTTTTCTTCTATTGTCATCTTTTCAACCAATTTTTGCTGTTTCATAACTGTTTTCCATCCCACTTTCATCCTTATTCAGCACTCTTTCTTTTCTTATATCCTCTGATTACCAGTACTTCCATTCCTGCCATGAAAAGTGCTATTACAATGTCGATACCAATTCCTGCTTTTTTCCAGTTTTCCATACCTGTTTCTTCGTGTTCTCCATCATAAGCCCAGCTGCTTACAACTGTATACATGACATTTTTGCAGGCATTTCTCATCTGAAGTACAGATGTTGGATGTTCCGGATTGGCTACATTGTTCTCTTCTCCGTTGAATGTGGACAGCATTGCATCTACCCCATTCGCCAGAGCTGCATCTGCATTCATAAATCCATGACCATTGTTTCGGAAGAAGTCTGTAAGCGCCATTCCCCTGAAGCCCCATTCATCTCTGAGAACTGTGTTCATAAGATTACTGCATTCTCCAGTCCATTTATCTCCAAGGAAACTCCAGGAAACCATAACCGCATTTGCGCCTCCCTGTTTTACAGAGATTTCAAATGGTTTCAGATAGATTTCACGGATTGCCTGCTCATTTGACCAGACACTTACCATCTTTGCATTTCCTTCATACAGTGCGAAATGCTTAATGTAAGAATAAACTCCATATTTTCTTGCACCTTCTACTGCATTTGCACCCATATTTCCTGCAAGAACTCCATCTTCTGAAAAATATTCATAGTTTCTTGCTCCAAATGCGGTTCTATGAGTATTCATACCTGGTGCATACCAGCCCTCTGCACCCATTTCCTGACTGATCTTGCCCATGCATTCACCCCAGGCCTGTGCAAGTTCCTTATTCCATGTGGAGGCAACCACAACTTCAATTGGAAATCCAATAGAACCAACTCCTGTAAAGTTGTTATTAATTGCTGCTGGTCCATCGAAATCAAGTGTAGCCACTTTTCCCACAGAATCCATGGCTGCTGTCTGATAACCAGCCATTGCAATCATATTTGCCATTTCATCAACAGTAAGCTGATCCAGAAGTTTTTCCCAACGAGGATCGTCATAATCAGCATCACGCATATCAGCTAATGTAAGTCCATTATCTGCTCCCGTTGTCGGCATTACATCCTTATCATTGAGGTATGTAGTCTTGTCAAAGTTGCTGTTCAGATGATATTCGGAAACATATGGCTCACCCAGCTCTGCAGATGCCGGCGCTGCTGTAGCCTCTTCATAATTTGCAAAATGATCCGCACGTGACAGATATGTTATATCTCCTTTTGCATCTTCAAATACATTTGTTGCTGCAGTATCATCTGATGCTCTTTTATTTTCTCCCTTATATACTACATCTTTATCTGCAGTATAAGTTTTCTGATCCAGCACAGTATGTGAATCGCTGTTGATAGAAATCACATAATCGCCTTTTTCAAGAACATATGCTTTTGCATTATTCTCATCATAAGAGGCCATATCTTCTATACTAAATGTAACTGTAACAGTCTGAGATTCTCCCGGCTGAAGCAGATCTGTTTTTGCAAACTCAATCAGATTTGCAGAAGATTTCTCAATTCCCCCATTTGTATATGGCGGTTTATAATACACTTCTACTACATCTTTTCCGGCAACATCTCCTGTGTTGGTTACTTCTACATCTACAGAAATCTGTCCGTCTTTTTCCTCCAGTTCACCCATTTTCTGTTCAAATTCCGTATAACTCAGACCATATCCAAATGGATACTGTACAGTCTTATCGTAATCAATCGCACCTTCCTGTGCAGCTGTTTCATAGTACTTGTATCCTACATAAATACCTTCCACATAATTGGTAAATGCCGGAGCATACACCTGAGCAGTTCCTGCATTCATTCCCTCAACTGCCATATCTGCCAGATTTGTATACTCGATTTTTTCTGCATTATTCCACCACGGAGCAGTCGTCATATCATAAATAAATGTATCCGGTGTTTTTCCGGAAGGATTGACTTCACCTGAAAATACTTTACCAAGTGCATTAAATCCCACATTTCCTGTTCCCGGGCACCATACAACAGACTTAATCTGAGGATATTCATCTGCGAAACCAAGCTCAAACTGATTTGCGCCATTATAAAGGACAATAACATCATCAAAATTATCACAGACCATGTCTACCATGTCTTTTTCTGTCTTGGAAAGCTGTAAATAATGCTCTCCTTCCGGGAAATCGTCATACGCATCAGAGTTATTGTCATAAGCTGCTTTGCTTACATCCATCGGAATATCGTTATGACCTTCACCTGCTTTTCTGGAAAGAACCACAACTGCCACATCAGAATATTCTTTTGCACTTTCAATAAGTTCATCACTGTATGTATCTGCCGGTGGTTCTGGTAATGTCCAGCTCTGTTTCTGAATTGACATTTCCGGATTATCTGCACCATAATTATTATAAAAATCAACAAGATCCTGATTAATAGAAAATCCTGCATTTTCAAGTCCCTGATTCAGGCTGACAATATCATACAGATCATTGATTCCTCCTGAGCCAGCTCCTCCGTAAGCCGGATTAATAGATTCCCAGCCAAAAATATTCAGTTTTTTTGTTTCATTTAAAGGAAGCAGGCTTTCATTCTTCAGAAGAACAATTCCGTCTTCCATAATTTCTTCTGCTGCTTCCGCAGCTTCTTCATTTGTTTCATCGCTTAAAGTTCCATTTCCCGTTGCAAGTCCAATCAACGTAGCCATTGGTCCAAAACAGATCATATTCACGCAGACAACAACTGCAAGAACCATTGCGATCGCAGCTTCCCCTCTTATCAGAAATTTTTTGTCCCTGGACATTCTGCGGCATGCAATCATAATTATAATTCCTATTACAAGTGCAGCAACAATACCGATAATATACGGTTTGCATAATTGTAATACCGCCAGAATATCTTCCATTTCAACACTGATCATTCTCTTTTTCCTCCTTTGACTCTCTCGTCTTTTTCAGGTATCATTCCCTGTTGACATTACTATAACATGGTTATTATTTCGTGCCGTTTTTGGCACAAGATGCAGCAAATATGGCACAAAATACTAAAAAAGGTCCACCGGACCTTTTTTAGTATGCTTGGCAACAAAAATACCCAGAGCATTACAATACTCTGGGTAAAAGAATCTTTAATTCAAACCAGTTCTGCTGTACTCCAAATACTACAGAACCATCATATTTTTCTACAGCTGCACGAATACTTTTCAATCCAAAACCATGGTTTTTACTATCCTTTTTTGTTGTTGTAATCAGATCCTCTTCATTTTTGGAAATTTCTGCTTCACAATAATTCTCTATCTTGATGAACACAAATCCTTTTTGAGCGGATACTGTCAGATGGATCAGTCTTTTTTCCGGATCTGGAATCAAAATTACATGTTCAATCGCATTATCCAAAGCATTTCCAAATATAGAACATATATCTGTTACATGCATATGATCCAATAATTTTCCATCTGCCACACAGGTAATCTGTATATGATTTTTTCGACAATGGAAAATCTTAGCTGCCAGAATCGTATCAAGTACCTGATTCCCCGTTCTGCTTATATTTTCAAAAGCAGCGATTTCATTTTCCATGGAATCAATCCATTTTTTTCGTTTCTCTTCATCTGATTCCGCACGAAGTCCCGTTATCTGATGTTTCAGATCATGGTATTTCATTTGTATGAGATCCAGGCTGTCCTGATAATTTCGGTATTGATCATACTGGCTTTTCAGCATCACGTTCATTACTGAAAGTTCTTTCTCGGCAACATACTCACTGATCCTGCTCTGATAAGCATGCAGGATTGCAATTCCTCCAAAATCGATCAGTGTTCTGATAGAAAAAATATCTGCACGTTCTCTGCTCGCAAATGGTGCATTTTCATTTAAAAAGCTCAGATTACTAAAAGCAAAGATTGCAACAGCCATGATTGCCGCCGCTGCTACTTCCTTTACTGTCATCTGTTCAAGATAATTCTGCTTCAGAAGATCTTTTTCTAAATAAATATCAATAGTAAAGCAGCCTCCAAAAACAACCATCGTGATCAGAATTTCAACCCAGAGGCTCTGATTCCCCCATGCCTGTACAACAGATACCATCTGCCACTGCAGCGAAGCTGCAAACTCAGCAAGAACAAATGCACGGGCACAGCAATAAGCCGCTCCCAGAGGCTTCATATTTCCTCCGACCATAAGAAATCCATACATCATACCTACAGCGATCATCATACAGGGAATCCACAAAATTTCAGTTACGCTGCCTGTCAAAGTCAGAAAGATACTCTGCATTGCCAACATGAAAAGACTGCCTGTAAGAAAATGTACAGATTTCATGTTTTCTTTTTTTAGGATATAAAGATAAACCAAACACGATCCCCACTCTGCTATTGCCGTATAAGTTCTTGGAATATCCTGATATAACATAGTATCCTCCATTTCGCATGAAATCATTCCATATTAAGATTTTGCAGAAGTAGATTCATGAATTCTTTTTTTCTGGTTCTGCTGACAGGTATATGTACATTATGGATCACACAATCAGAACCAACAAATCCCTCTACATGATTCATATTTACCAGATATCCCTTTGCACATCGAAAAAAATTATGTACCGCAAGTTTTTCTTCGAGTTCTTTCATCGTAATTCTTGAACAGTAATCTCCTCTCGAAGTATAATAAATTACATTATGTCTCTGCCCCTCAATAAAATAGATATCTGCTATATCTATCTTTACAACTCCTTCCCCAATCGGAATCGTAAGAAATTCTTTAACCTCAGAGCGCATACGTCCAACTGCTTTATCCAGTTTCTGCGAAAAAGAAAAGTACTCAACTGGTTTTACTACATAATCCATTGCATCAACTTCATATCCACGTACTGCATATTGAATCATATTTGTAATAAACATAATAATTACTTTCTGATCCATCTGACGGATTTTTTCTGCTGCTGTCATACCATCCATGAACCGCATCTGAATATCCATCAGAATAATGTCAAAACCGCCACTGTAATTCTCAGTGATATCTTCTCCATCACCAAATACCGTAACCTTTATTGCTCTTCCCCTTTCCGTTTGATATTTCCGGATATACTCTGTTAATTGTTTTACGTAAATTTCTTCATCTTCCACAATTGCAATCTGTATCATCCCATACCCTCCACAAGAATTGCATTTTTTGTAACTGTTCAATCACACAATATAGTTCCAGGTTTTTATTATTTTATAAATAATTTTTGTTTCAGTATATCACTGCTTTTTTCTTGCGTCAAGCGGATGTAATATTACAAATTACAGCTGTATAATCTGGTTTTCTTTTATCATATATCCACAGTAAATCTCCTCGTTCTTTAAATAGAAAGTAGAAATTCTGTTAAGTTTTCAATAGCATCTGGTTTTTCTGATAGTTCTTTCCCCATCAGTCCCTCTCCCATAATACCGGGATCCGCACTAAGAGATACAGCGACTCGACTTGAATTCCATACAGCTTCATACATCATTTCCTGATTCTCTTTTGTTACTTTATTGAGAACGTAATAAAATGGTTTTCGAATACTTTCCGATAATTCCCCGATTTTTTTGGAAAGCTGTAGGGATTCATAGGATGGATCTATGATTATCAATATCAAATCTACACCGTTATCAATTCCACGTCCAAAGTGTTCAATACCAGCCTCCATATCCATTAGCGCAAATTGGTCTTCTGTAAGCCTGAGATTTTGGATAAATTGAGTCATAACAGTTCCCATAGCACAAGAACACCCTTCATTTGCTTGATGAATTTTTCCACTGCTCATCAGTTTTACACCGTCCTTCAGACTATAATAATCTTCCGGTATATCATCTATAGTCCAGGTTTTCTCAAAAAACTGATGAGTAAATTTTGATAACATCATATCATTTAAAACATTTTGCTTACCACCGAAATAGTCTGTAAAATCTCTGGGAAGCTTCATACCTAGCTGTCGGTGTAGACCATAATTAGATTCATCGGAATCAATTACCAAAATTTCTTTTCCTCGTCTGGCTAAAGCCTTAGCCAAAAGACTGGTTACTGTACTTTTTCCACATCCACCTTTTCCGCAAACTGCTATTTTCATCTCTATATTTACTCCTTTTCTTTTTTCTAAATAATAAACATTACATATGACCATACTTTAAACTGTTTTCGAAAAATAATTAAATTAATATAATGTCTATTTTGCCATTACATCAAATATCTCCTTAATTTTTCGAATTTCATCCGTAGCTGTCTTGCTGCATCCATAAGGGGATCTTCCTTCTCTGTCTGCTTCTATAACTTCTGCATTATAATGAACACATCCCAAAAAATCTTGCTTCGGAATTCTAGACCTTACAAACTTTTCATCTTCATCATTTCTGATTTTATTTGCTATGACCTTTACTTCCTTTACACCCAATTCTTCTGCCAAACGTTTTACATTTTTATAAGTCTGAACACTTCTGGCCCCCGGCTCTATCACGACGATAAATTGATCCATTCCTTCCGTTGTTCCCCGTCCTAAATGCTCAAGTCCTGCTTCCATGTCCAGGATTACTATATCATCTCTATGTAAAACCAAATTATTAATAATTCGTTTCAACATTACATTTTCAGGGCATACACATCCGCCTCCCGCAGTTTCCACAGTTCCCAAAACCAGAAGTCGAACACCATTGTTTTCTTTTCCGTAAGTTTCAGGAATATCATCCACTTTTGGATTGACTTTATAAAAAGTATTACTTTTATCTGCACCTGTTCTCTCCTCAATCAACCTTCTCATTTTACTGATAGGCGTAATACTCTCCAGTTCTTCCTCTGAAAAACCCAGTGCAAGTCCAAGATTTGCATCTGGATCCACATCTACAGCAAATACTTTTTTCCCTTCTTCTGCATACAGCCGTGCTAATACTGCAGATATCGTAGTTTTCCCTACTCCGCCTTTTCCAGTTACAGCAATTTTCATCTGTTATCTCCTTAAATGCTTCTTACTCCACTTCCTCCAGTTCTGTTCCTTCTGGAAGAATATATCCGCAGTTATCACATACTCCATCCTCTGCAAGTATCCCGTCTTTCACAAAGGCTTCAATGCCTCCCGGTTCATGACAGCGTGGACAATCTAATTCCTGTATCTTTTTCTGATTTCTTACATCCTGGCAATTGGCAAATTCAATTTTACCCATAGTGATTCCTCCATTTTCATTCCATATCAATTTGTCTTCGCAAAAAAGTTCCTACCATACGGGAAAAATTGCTGATATTACGAATATAGGCAAAGTCTTTTCCATAGATCCTCTTTTCCACGGAGAGCTCTTCTTCATTCCCTACAAAAATACCAATTACGAAAATTCCCTGATTTCTGGCCCGACGTACCTCATATGCAGTATCTTTCACAGCTTTTTCTCCGTCATAGATCTCGGGCTGGCGAGTTCCTGGTCGTTGTATGCTCATATCACAGGGTTTTCCATCACTTAATACGATTAAAATCTTATTTTTTTCCGGTCGCTCCATGAGAGAGGAACCGACTGTTTTCAGTGCAAGCCCATCTCTGTTATTGGCATATGCACGAAATTGAAAGATTCTTTCATTTGTTTCCCTTGGATCTTCATAATCCCGAAATCTCTGAAGTACTGTATATCCCCAGAAAGCACAGTATCCTGTCACCCGATGAGGAATTCCTGCCTGGCTTAATGCTTCACTGATAATATATCCCTGCGCCGCTACCTGAGCCTGTCTGTCAGCCTGGGAACCACTGGAATCAATCAGGACGTCTATTACAAACTCAGAATCGTCAGATCTCTTTTTTCTATTAAATAACTTGTCATCGTCTGTTCTTCCAATTTTCCATAATCTCTCAGGAACAAGCTGTCCTGCATCAGATCTGCTGACAAAATCATCCTTTCGGATTATAAAGGCCCGTTTCAGTGACTCTGCCAACACAGAAATATTTCTTTTAATGATCCAGTGATTATTTCCATAATAGGCTTTATTTTTTTCAAACTGAAGCTGAGAAAAACGGTATTGATTATTTTTAATCACAGGGCTCTGTAATATTCCATCTGTAAGATACAGGTTACAGTTTTTATGGATTCCTGTACAAAATTTCCGGTTGACTCTGGCCTGCTCCGATTCACTTAGATACGATTTTCCGTAATTCAGTTCCACATATTCCCGTATCCGTCGCACTGCCTGTGGATTTATATTCTCCGAGTTTTCCGGAACTTCTTCATTTTCCGGAGAGAAATAAAATCTTTTTTTCTTTTTGTTTCTGATATCCAGACTCATCATCTTTTTTTTGATATTAGAAAGATATTTTTGAATGATGTCTTCCATCTGTTCATCTGTCATGCATTCCTGCCACGCGTCATTGGCCAATGCCATATCCGGTAAATTCAGAATCTTCTCCAGATTTCCATTCTTTTTTTCAAGAGAGGGATCCAGAACATGGTTATAAATCTCATCTATCACGTTTATGACATCTTCCGTATTTTCTGCATCCTTCAGAGAAAGAATCTTGTACAATGCAATCTCTGCCTGCGGATCCATTCCCTCATCGTCTGTGTTCTTCAGAACATGCCTTATATACAGAAGCCTAATCCTGTGAATCAGGTCTGTTCCAGCATTATCTGATACCTGCTCTTCCTCGGCCTTTTCCAATTCTCTGAACGCCTGTTCTCTGATTTCCTTTGTTCCCAAACGTTCTCGAATGATAAAACGCTCCACTGCAGCATCCATGCATAATCCAGCAAGAGGTAAAAGCATATCTTCTCCAGCAGAAAAATGTGATTTTTTCATCAAATACATGCCAAGTTTCTTCTGATCAAAATATCGTGCAAAGGCACCCTGCTTCACTGCCTCATATAGAACCGTTTGTTTTGAATAAACATATTTTTCTGTGTCCGGTTCAAATTCCATACCATAATCACCACTGACTGTCCAAAAAAGATTTCTGATACGATTGCTGATCTCCAGACGATGTTCTTCCAGTTGTTCCGCCGGCCATCTGACATCCTCCATACAAGTTTACCCCCATATGTCTTTTCCGGTCCAGGAAGATGGGATTCTGGTAGAAACCACATCTTCTATGAGCTCTTTTTCAAATACATCAAAACTTTTATTTATGATCCCCATCTGGATTGCATCAATTGGAGAAAGTCCGCTTTTTGTTGCTTTTACAGCAGAAACCAATCCTCTCAGGTCAAGAGATTTTGTTGAGATTTCTCCATGATAAGCTTTGATCTGCAAATCCAGAAACAGTCCTGCAAAAGCTTTCAGTGCACTTTTTTCCCCATCTGGAAAATGTTGTCTTAATACAAAAAGGACACTATCCTCATCCATTTCAGGCATATCAATTACCATAAACCTTGAAACCAATGCTTCATTTAGCTCTCTGGTACCTGCGTAACCATAATTCATCGTGCCGATAAATCGTGTGGCCGGATGAAGTAAAATCCTGTTATATCCTGGAATATCGATTCTGCGCCGATGATCCAGTGTGGCATGCAGTACAGAAACCGCATCATTTTTTGCCATATTGATTTCGTCCAGGATTCCAAATCCTCCAAATTCCGCGCATTGGTAGATGGGGCCTTTCCGAAGGCGAACCTCATTATTTATAAAGGTATCCGTTCCAATCAGATCGGCACTGTCTGTATTTACATGAAAAGAAATGTCGTATTCCGGTCTTCCGAATATCCATGCCAGTGTCTCACATAGTACATTTTTCCCTGTAGCTTTCGCACCAGAAAGTAACAGGTTATCTCCCTGAAGAAGCGCTACTATTGACATTTCCAGAATCTTTTTCCCATAAAATAGGATATCCGGTTTTTCTACCCGTTCCTTTACCTGATCCTCTACCTCATAACGCATGTGAAAATCTCTCAGTTCTCCAATCAGTTCCTGTGCTATCTTCTGGTCTTCTAAATATTTTTCTATTTCTGTCCAATGATCTCTCATGAAGATTTTCCTTTCTTTGCAATTAGTTATACCAAGTCAGATAATATTTCTGTTTACTCAATCATCAAACTTTCAATCCTCCAACTCACAATCCTAACTTCTTTACAATTTCTCCCAGT
>OGJJ01002053.1_pt1 | contig 13863 bp, 14 predicted proteins | sample 1572081 | NCBI WGS metagenome assembly OGJJ01 (sample SAMEA2582122, study PRJEB24529) | metagenome | biome: Human gut stool | place: China | collected 2011
AAAGATAAATGGGGCCAGCAAGCAGCCCACCTCCTGCCGGCATGAAAAAAGTAAGTACAGGATTCGTTGCAAAAAAGACACCGCCCACCAATACAAAAACAAATAACAGTGCAGTAAAAATACCTGTTGTTACAAGGTCTTTCACTGTCAGACCTTTGTTCATAGAATTTACTTGATTACTCATTTTGACCTCCTACCTTTCATTGTCTTGACTCGACAAGTGGTTTGTGATATTCTTCGGTTAGATAGCTCTAACCACTGTCTAATACAATACGCATTTATCGAACAACATTCAATAGGTCCCGGCGATGTTCGTCTGTTCCTTTCAAAAGTTCGTCTAATCGTTGCAAAAAGGAGGCGGTCTGTTTTCATGTCTGAAATTATTGACCAGTTTTATACACCGCTACTGATTGAACACGGTTTTATCCGTGACCCAGACAACCAGCAATATGGGGCATTAGGTGACTGCTGGAAACTTTCTCCCGAAGTTGGAGAAGGCACCTACTGGACTTATGGACAGAAAGACTTATATGATATTAAAATCCATAACTTTTCCTTCCACGAAGATTTCATGTTGGAATGCTCCATGCCGGAATGTCTGAGTATCACTCGGTATGACTCTATTTCCGGGGAGGAATTATCTCCATACCGTAGGCTGTCTGCCGGTTGTATCAAAACATTTATTGGAGGCTACGCTCCATACAAGGCTTTGATACATAAAAATATTCCAATCCGTTCGGTTGGGATTGAGATTGCACCGGCATATTATGAGGACTACCTGAAAAAACTGTACCCGGAGGCACAGATCAATCCTGTGGATGCATTTCGGAAGATCGACCAAACTTCCGACTTTCCAGAAATGTCACGGTTACTCACAGAAATCAAAGACTATCGCGGGGAAGGGATTGCAGCAAAACTTTTTTATGAGGGTAAAGTCGCAGAAGCTGTTTCAATGGTGGTGGAATATCAGAAGAAACATCCTGATAAACCAGCCCATAAGCTCTCTCAACAGGATATTGAAAATCTCCAAATAGTTGCCGCTTATCTTAGCGATCACTATGCTTTTGATATTCCTCTGGAACGGCTAACACAGATTGCCTGCATGGGAACAACAAAGCTCAAAAGCTGTTTTAAGAAATACTACGACTGCACCATCACGGAATATGTTCAACAGCGGCGCATGAGCCAAGCAGAATATCTGCTGGCATATACAGAGCTGACAGTCGGGCAAGTTGCCCAAACAGTAGGCTATTCCACTTCAAGCCGATTTGCAGAATTATTCCGAAAAAGCACGGGATTGTTGCCATTAGAGTACAGAAAAAACGCACAGCGAAAGTAAAATGAGCGCCAGAGGGAACTCTGGCGCTTGTAAAATTTTTCACCCACATTCTAGTCAAGCTTAGCCATGTGTTGTAGAACATATACGGAATGCATCGTCAATATTCCGTTAACTTCTATAATTTCAGATACTTCCAAACAACTATCAGAAAACTTTTTCCAAAGCTTAAATGTCATTACTGGTGAAAACTGATTTGTGCTGCCTCCCTCCCAGATGCCATCATTTTCATGATAAAGTGCCGGAGTAAACTTTTTAGATTTTTTCAGTTCACTATAATCAACATTTTTCATAGAATCATATGAGAATGTATTTTTGTCTTCTCCTTCCAGAATCTCATAGGAGGAAAGTAAAATTCCATCTTCATTTTCTGTAATAAGGAAAAGGTGCGGTGATGCATGACGGTTACCATTGGTCTCATAGTAACTTTCTTCAACAACAAATTTTCCATTGAAATCTTGAGGAATATTATTTATTTTGTCATTGCAGACTGTATTTACATGCTTAGCATAAGGATATATTTTTCCTGTTGTCTGCATCATATTAAACTGGAATTTGACTTTGTAACTATGACTTTTCCTTCAGAATCCAGAAGAGGTGTAATACCAGCCCCGTATCCAGATTTCCAACAAAGATAATTAACACCAGTCTCCTTATCTACAAGAATTTGGCGAACCCCATCATCCTTAAGCGAACTTCCATCTCTAAATATAACTTCAAATCTTTCTTCTTTCTTTGCCATGTTTATTTCTCCTCGTTAAGTGTTAATTTTCGATTTGAACGAGTCCAGCAAGGGGCTAATGCCCCTTATGCTTTTCTCTTTTCTTTTGCTGTTTCATTTCAAACATTCGCAGTTCTTCCGCTTCTTTTTTCTCTCTGCTTCTGAGCTTCCTTCCCAGATAGCGAAAAACATGTTTCCGATACTCTCTATATGAATCTCCATAGTTTTCTGTAAGATACCGCTCCTCCTGTAATATCTGTAAATGCAGCATGATGATAGCAAATGCAGATACTACTAGCATTGACAAATTGAAATACATCAACAGCAGTCCTACATACATAAAATCAAAGCCTAAAAAAGCCGGATTCCGACTATAACGATAAATTCCGGTCGTAACAAGTTTGGTTCTGTCTTTGTCCGGGATTCCTGCCCGCCAGCTATCTTTCATACATAGTACTGAAACCAGAAATATTATGTCACCTAGCATTCCTATACAAAATCCTGTAAATCTTGCATTTGCAGGCATATGATTCCACCCAAATAGAATGGATAATATCTGAATCACGGGAGCGGCAAGTGTTGCAATACTCATCAACACCTCTACTCTATGTACTGACTTTTCTTTTACTCTTAAACATATCCTTGCGAAACTTATTTTCATCATCAATCTTGGAAACAGCAATCATAATGACAAAATCAAGTTCCTTCCATGATGATTCATCCGTCTTTCCAATTCCAAACCAAAGAGTTCCGATATTCTTTGAAACAAGGTATAAATCTAACTGCTCCCCTAAATATCCAATATTTTGTAAATAATTCTCTTTTTCTCACTATATAATAAAATACAGTATTGCTGCCCTCGCTTACATATAGTTTCCTCCGCCGGAACTATTTTCATTTATGTTTTTATGTCTGCATATAGCGGAGTCAATGTCTTGTATGTTTTTTTAATATCTTCTATCTCTTTTATAGACAGCCGCTTATCTCCAACATTTCTGAACAAATGAAACGATTTTCTTTTAAAAATCATTTCGTATAAATCCTGATTTATCATTTTATTATCACCTGTTATAATCTTGTACTCGCAAATACCTATCTGCTCTTACCTATCTTCCTGTTTATAATGTCTGCTTTTTCCATATCCAAATACCAGCGTATCATATAGGAAAGTGCGTCAAAAAATGCAGTAAATACTATAACTGCCACATATACAAGTCCTGAAATATTTCCTCCTGTAGAACAGAAAACGACAAAGCACATGGATATTTCCAGCAACAACAGTTCTGCTGCTTTATGAAGTAAAATCTGTTTTATCGTCATATCTTCATTAATGTAAACTGGTATATATGACAATACACATACTGCTGCAAGTATAAACGGAAGATATATAATCCTCCACCTTTCATCCTTTTCTATGCTCCTTTACCTGTTTTCCTTTTCCGGCAGACGAGTCATAAGCAGGAAAATCACACCCAGCACCACAATACTACATGCCATAATTAATACCATCTGCGTAGTATTAACTACATTTCCACGAAACTGCGGATTGCAGTCTAACGTTTCCCTGATTGCCGTTATCAGCTCCTTCGGAAGATTCTCACTCTCCATCTCCTCAAATATGCCACGGAGCATATGATTCTTAAGAAGAGATGTTCCATAGGTTCCCGGAAGATATGACAATGCTTTCTGCAATCCAGAGCCAAAATTAGAGATTGGCATATATGCTCCACAGATAAAGCCATAGCCTGCGCTGACAATCGTTCCTACTGCTGACATCTGCCCCTGCGTGGCAAGCGGATAGCTTATAATGCTTGAAAGTGTGCTTCCAAATAGCACCAGAAGAAGCTCATCAAAGATAATCCAAAGCACATCCACACAGCTTAAATACCAGCCCATTTTTCCTATATAGAGAAGTCCGATCACAAGTGCCAACCCATTTACCATAAGTGAATTCAGCACTGTTGCAAGAAAATATCCAAGATATATCGTTGAACGGCTTATCGGGGAAACATTGAAATCCTTCCTTGCCCCATTCGCTTTATCCTGTACCATCGTAAGATTCACGCAGAAGGTTACTGTCACACAGCTTACTGCTAAAAGTGCTGCAACAAGCTGAGATGCAACTGTCCCGTCTATCAATTTATCTGCAATCGTAAATCCTTCCGGAAATGCTGATATAAAAGAATCTTTATATACCTTTGCTAAAAATGTTGCATACAACACAATTAAAATAAATGGTGTGATAAGTGCAGAAAAAAACATTCCTTTATCTCTGAAAAATAATTTCCTATTCCTGTTCATAAGAGAAATAACTGTCTTCATTCGTTTTCACCTCCCAGCGTCTTGCCTGTTACCGCAAGAAATACACCATCCATTCCGCCCTTTACGACCTCGTAATCTCTAAATATCTCCTGATGTGCAACTATTATCTTTGTTGCTTCAATGGTATTTCCTATTTTTATCTGATATCCGTCCCTGATTGCTTTATACTTCATACCCAAAGACTTCATTTCATCTTCTGTCACACCATAAATTGATACTGTATCCTGCACATAGGTACTCTTTAATTCAAATGGTGTTCCTTCAGCTACTATGCTTCCTTTATCAAGGATTACGACATATCCAGCATTAGCAGCCTCCTCCATATAGTGTGTCGTAAGAAAAACCGTAAGATTCTCATCTGTTCTTAGTTTTTCAATTACTTCCCATATTCTCCTTCTAGTCTGCGGATCAAGACCGGTGGTCGGTTCATCCAAAATCAGTATTTCAGGTTTATGTAACAACGCTCTGGCTATATCAATTTTTCTACGCTGTCCTCCTGACAATTTACCAACAGGTCTGTTTATATAATCTTAAAATCCAAGAAGTTCTGTAAGCTCCCCAAGCCTCACATCAAATTCCATTCCAGTGATTCCATAGAGTGCAGCCCTGCTTTTTAGGTTTTCTCTTACAGTAAGTGGTTTATCCAGCACACTATCCTGAAATACTATTCCCAGTTTCTTACCCAGCTCATTTCCCAGCTTTTCGGCAGCTACTCCATCAATCTCCACACTTCCACTATCCTTGTGAAGTTGACCACATATAATAGAAATTGTTGTACTCTTTCCAGCACCATTAACGCCGAGGAAAGCAAACAGTTCTCCTCTTTTAACCTTGAAATTCAGGTCATTAACAGCTTTTACATCACCGAAACTCTTGGTTAAATGACTTATTTTTATGATATCTGATTCCATTTTGTTCTCCTTTTTCTCAATCTGATCTACTATGTTTAGCAGCCAAAGCAACAACATATATAGAGATTTTATGTATCTGTTTTTGTTTTATCGTATATTTATCTATATGTCTATATGAGCATTGCTAAGATGCATAATATATGAACCAAGATGCAAGAATATCTGTTGTTGTTTATCAATATCTTTTCTGATTTTCTCAATAGATTCTAAAAAATTTTCTGAAAAAAATGACAATATATTTTTTTACTACGCTCTGGCGAAATATAAAATGAGTCAAGTCGAAAGTTGATAAAGAATGAAATTTGGCTTATAATTTATACTAAAACAATGTCAGGAGGAGCAAGCAATGGATATTAATATGCAAAAAAGAAATGAAGTATTGGCTCAAAATGTGATCAAAGGTCTGGAATCTCGCAATATGTCAGGCTATTACGCCGCAGACAGAGAAGCTGCTGTAAAGCAGGCACTGGAACTGATCCCGGAGGGCAGCAGTATTGCCATGGGTGGATGCACAAGTGCCCATGAGATTGGACTGATCAAGGCGCTGGAGGATGGAAATTATAATTATATTAATCGCGCGAAAATGTCACCAAGAGAAAGCCTGATGGCAGCGTATGATGCGGATGTATTTCTTTCCAGTGCAAATGCCATTACCAGTGACGGTGTTATGGTAAACATTGATGGAAATTCCAATCGGGTTTCCTGTATTGCCCAGGGACCGAAGAAGGTGGTTTTCATTGTGGGAATGAATAAGGTCTGTTCAGATCTTGATGCAGCTATGAAGCGGGCAAGAAATGTGGCAGCTCCGGCGAATGCACAGAGATTTGAGGTGAAGACACCTTGCAAAACCGCAGGGAAATGTTTTGACTGTAAATCTCCGGATACGATTTGCTGTCAGTTTCTGATTACAAGATATTCTCGTCATAAAGATAGAATACATGTTATTCTTGTAAACGATACTCTTGGACTTTAAACGGTGAGATTTATTTAGGGCGTAGCTTAGAGCGTGTAAATACACGCTTTTCCAGCCGCTTTTGTGTTACTGTTCACTTCGCGACCAGTAACACGCTTCGCGATGCGCAGAAAGACGAACCTTCTTGTGACAAGCACAAGAAGTAGCGTTTGCTGCGCAAACTTAATTCTCGGGTTTTCTGAGAGCTTTGTTCACAAAAAACACCTCGCGGAACGTTACCAGTGAACAGTAGCACTTTTGTCGAATTATAGGGAAAGTTGTCGGACGATTTTTGTTGCAAAATTTTGATATAAAACGTAGAATAATGACGGTAAGTGTGAGAAAAATGGATTTTTTATCACTGCTTAAATTGTAACCCTAAATAGCTTGGAATCACAGAAGAACAGCTTGTGTGATTCGGGAAAACGTTACCAATGAACCGTGATCTATAAGTACATATCAGGAGGAAAACAATAATGAAAATGACAACAAAAATGATTATGCTTCAGAACATTGAGAAAATGGTGATGGAGCAGCAGCGGGTGGATGAAAATGATTCCTACATCAGACAGGACAATGAGGATCTGAAGTATCTGGAGGAACGATATGACCAGCTGCAATTATCCCACACTGTAAAGCGTGTGATCGATGATTACATCGCCTGCCTGCAGACCCGGGACGAGAGATATTCAGATCTTGCTTATGCAGCTGGGATAAGGGATACTATAAGCTTACTGCAGGGGATGGGAATGCTGAATGGAACTGCTGCAATAAGTGGAAGTTTGTAAAAGTGAAATAAGTGAACTATAACTTTAGCGGATTAAAATGCAAATATTGTTATAAAGATAAAAGAGTTACTATAAGCATGATATCACCTGCGTGCAGGGATACTTGCGGAAATAGTAACTCTTTTGTGTATTAGAAGTTTTGTATCGTAGTATAAAAAATTGATACTCAGGTAATTTTTTCGGTATTTACATAAAGCTTCTTTTATGATGAAATAAAGTTGAGTAAATATATGTATGGAGGGGTGAGTTTATGTACAATATTTTGATTGTGGATGATGAAAAGAAAGAGCGGGAAGGAATTGCGCTTTTATTAAAAAGGTTTGGGTTTCCATTAAGAACAGCATTTGCGCAAAACGGAGAAGATGCGCTGAAAATAATGGAAAAAAATTATTTTGACATTCTGCTCACAGACATAAAAATGCCCTATATGGATGGAATCCAGCTTATACGTGAAACGCAGAAAAGAGGGCTGAATCCAATATGCATTATTTACAGTGCATATGGTGAATTTGAATATGCACAGAATGCCATTTCATTAGGGGTACAGGAATATCTTTTGAAGCCAGTTAAACTGGATGCGTTTAAGGCTCTTTTTGAAAAGATCATAGAGATCTGCCAGGAAAAAGAGATCGAAAAGAAAAATAGAAATGATATCATACAGGCGAAGGAAGAGGCCGCACAGCAAAAACTGAGCTGGAATCTGCTTAATTATCTGGAGTCTGAAGAACTGGAAGAGGGAACTTTAAATCATTGGGAAACTCTGAAAAATGAATTCACCAGTGTTGTGCAGGAAAAAATCTGTATACCTGTAATTATTTCCTGTTATTCTAATTTGTTTTCTATTGAATGGGAAGAGTACCTGAAAGATATCAGGGAATATTTTGGAAAAGAAACTGTGATCATTACAAACACAGATAACCAGATCGTAGTGTTATTGATCCGGGAAAGAGATTTTTATCGGACAGCAGAAACGAAAAAAGAATGTGAGATATTGATCGAAAAATCCCAGAAAAAATATCAGGTAAATATTTTTGTTATATTGGGAAAAAAGACCGAAAGTCTTACAGAACTGAAAAAAGAATATACAGAATTGAAAGACCAGCTTGACTATCAGTTTTTTGTATCCAAAAGTATGGTATTGGTTCATGATGAAGATTATTTTCTAAAAAAGGAAAATGACATGCTTTCCCTGTATTTTGAAAGGATATTTAACTGCGCCAGAATGCAGGATTATTCCGGAATAAAGAAGGAATTTGTGAAAGTATTTGCCTATATAATGAAGCAGACTGGCTTTAGTTCAATTTATGTAAAATATACTTTTACGGATGCGATGAAGCAGATCAGTGAGTACACAGACTCTAATGTGGACATGGTACCATGTATTCAGAAAATATATCAGGCAAGGACACTGGAAGAGGTAAATAAGATAATCGAAAACGTTCTGGATAGAATGCAGGAAGAGAAAAAAGAAGAGGTAAAAGAAAACCGCCTGGTCCGCATGGCAAAAGAACTGGTTTATGAAAAATACAGTGAAAGTGATTTAAATGTATCGTATATCGCAGAGCAGCTGCAGGTATCCTCTGCCTATCTAAGTACTTTATATAAAATGGAAACTGGAAAAAATCTGGTAAAATTTATTACCTGGTATCGTGTTGAAAAGTCAAAAGAACTTTTGCGTCAGACAAATATGAAAGTAAGTGATGTGGCGGAGAGGGTAGGATACCTGAATGTGTCTTACTACATTTCTATTTTCCGAAATCATGAAGGCTGCAGTCCGGTGCAGTACAGGGAAAGGGTGCAAAAAGGTGAATAGGATAGCTGTAAAAATCAACAAACAATCATTTTTGAATAAAGTAAGGATCATTTACACGCTGTTAGTTATGCTTCCTGTGCTGGTTCTGGAGATATTTGTATTGTACTCATCTACAAATTTTATCAAGGAGCAGCAGCTTCTGGAAGCGAAAGAAACCATTGAGCGGAACCATCTGAATATTGAGAATCAGATAAAGATGTGCGAAAAATCTGTACTATATGTGACCTGCAACAGTGTACTAAGGGAATTTCTCAGCCTGGATGATTCCGAGTATAAGAAACGCATCCAGATGACTTCGAATGTAAATAACCTGATTTATAACGCTTGGCTTTCCAACAGCTATTTTTCAAAGATGGAGGTTTATTCCAATAAAAGAATTTCCAACAATGATGCAGTATTTAAAAAAGCTTCTGACCTGGAAGATGACATCTGGTATGAAGCGAGTTGGAACAGCGCAGATACTTTGTGGTGGAATGAAAATGGAAAATATTTTATAACACGTAGAATTGCCATGAGCCTTCCAAACCTGGTATATGGTGTTCTTAGGGCAGAAGTGAAAGAAAAAGTCTTTTCTGACAGCATTTCTATGTTTTCGGAAATGCCAGTAGATATTCAGGTGAAAAATGGTCAGGCAGTGTTGTTGAGATACAATAATGAGGGAGAAGTTGACGAAAATAATGTTGGTTATGAAGAGAAAAGAGATTTAAAAGACACTGATTGGAAAATTATTTACAGAATTGATAACACTTATTTTTCAAGTGCTTTTCATCCAAGGATCATTGGCTCTGTTGTGATTGTGGTTCTACTGTTGCTACTGGGATTTATAGGAGTTAATAAAAGTGCCAGATCTTTGCTGCATTATTTGTATCAGATCATTGATCAGGTAAAGAAAGTAAAAGATGGAAACTTTGAGATTCAGATAGCAGAAAGTTCCCAGGATGAAATCGGGGAACTGGCGCGAAATATTAATAAAATGCTGCGGAAAATACAAACGCTTATCGATGAAGTATACAAGTCGAAACTGGATAAAAAGAGCCTGGAACTAGATCTGCTTCAGTCAAAGATTAACCCGCATTTTCTTTATAACAATCTTTCCGCAATTAATTGGATAGCCATTGAAAAAGGAGAAGACAGGATCTACGAGATAACTACGGAACTGGCTACTTTTTACAGGACTGCTCTTAACAAGGGCATAAATGTAGACCATTTGAATGTAGAAGTGGAAAACATAAAGGCCTATGTGAAACTGCAGCTTATGGCGCACGATGAAGGCTTCGATGTTGAGTATAAAATTGAGCCCTCGCTTTTAGATCAGATGGTTCCAATTTTTATTTTGCAGCCTCTGGTGGAAAATGCAATTGAGCATGGCATTGACTGCATGAGAGAAAAAAGAGGAAAAATATCCATTGAGATTTATGCAGAAAATAATGAACTCTATATGACTGTCAGGGATAATGGACTTGAGTTGTATGAAAAAATTGGTCAGGGAAAAATGTCCCATGAAGAATTTGGTTATGGGGTAAGCAATGTTGACAAGAGAATTCGTATTCTGTGTGGGGAAGGATACGGTGTGGAAATTTTTGCAGGTCCGGGAGGAACTACCTCTATAATCAAATTACGAAGAGATTTTATTACACTGGAACGAAAAGTATAGGATATAAATCTTAAAAATTTGATAATGAGATAAGTTTTTTGTTATTTTTTTCGTATCCTGTGAACGTTATACTTAAAGCAACTTAAAAATAAACGAAAGGGGTAGCAAAAAAATGAAAAAGAAAGTGATTAGCATGTTTCTTACAGCATGCACTGTATCAGTAATGGTAGTTGGAGGCGGTTCCAATCTGGTTATGGCGGATGATGCAGAGACGGTAACCTTGATGGGATGGTATGATGAGGATGACATGAATCCTATTCTGGAAAAGGTAAATGAGCAGATGGATGGGAAGTATGTGATTGAGTACACATATGTTGCAAATACTGATTATAATAATGTACTTAGCACACAGCTTGCATCTGGAGAAGGCCCAGACATTATTATGGATGGAACAAACTATCCAGCCGAAATCAAAGCTGGTAACGTGGAAGACATTTCGGATTATGATTTTGTAAAAGAGTTTAATGAGGCTGGAATGTCGCTTTGCAGTGCTGATGGAAAAATTTATGGAATTCCTTCCTATGGATGGTTTTCAGGAATCTGGTGTAATGCTTCGATTCTTGAGGAATGTGGAGTAGAAATTCCAAAAACATTTGATGAGTTTGTAGCTGCTTGCGAGACTATTAATGAAAAAGGCTATACTGCATATGGTTTTGGGATTGCGGATGACTCAACTGCAACATCCAGCTTACTGGGGTATCTGGAAAATTCTTATTATCATAATAATGAAGAAGCAAACCCTGATGGAACTGATTTCGACACCAAATTTGCTTTGGGTGAAGTAACTATGGGCGGACATATTAACGACTGTGTTAATAAATGGTGTACATTAGTTGAAAAAGGACTGATCGCTTCTGAGTCTCTGGGAATTTCCTGCCAGGAAATGCTGAACAGCTTTAAAAATGGAGAAGTGGCATTTCTTCATGGAGGTCCATGGCAGTATACAGAGCTGAAAGAATCCGGAGTTAACTTTAAAATGCTTCCGCAGCTTAGTGAAACAGGAGAAAATGAATATGTTTTAGGCGGACCAGCTGCATGCTTCGGTATTAATGTAAATACGGAAAATCATGATGGTGCAGAAGCTACTTTAACAGCACTGGCTTCCGTTGAAGTTCAGCAGGCATTTGCTGATGCAAATGTTGGCGGAACCAGCTATAGAAGCGGAGTTGAGGCTCAGATGCCTGAAGAATATGAATATGTTGCAGATATTATTAACAATGGAAATATTGCATTCCCATCTGACAGATGGAGTGTAAATCTTCCAAGTCAGTCCTTGTTTGATGAGTTTACTGCTCAGCTTCAGGGTGTTATTTCCGGAGATATCAGTGGAGACGATCTTGTGAAAGCTATTGATACAAAAGCTGACTCAATCAGATATGAGTAAATTGTAATCATTTAACAAATTTAAAATTATCCATAATTTATTAAACCGATCCTGCATTTAGCAAATGAGCTTTTTGCAGGATCTGTTTTTGTGCAATAGAGGTTAATGTTATCAATAGAATTAACAAAAGTAAATGGGATATAAAAAAAACGATAGTCATATAAATTTTTTTGGATTTATAGAGAAAAAGATCAAATTTATAATAGAAACATAAAAAGAAGGAGGGCAAGGAGAGTATGAATGCCAATCATGTAAAACGAAATCTGCCATATATTTTCATGGCAATACCTGCGGTTTCTATATTTTCTGTGTTTTTTATCATTCCGCTTATTTTTACTACAAAATACAGTTTTTATAACTGGACTAATTTTTCGCCGGATATCGTTTTTTCAGGATTGAAAAATTATAAACAGCTTTTGGCAGATGGAATTATTTTGAAAGGATTAAAGAATACCCTGGTATTTGCAATCCTTACAGTATCCATTCAAAGTTTAATTTCTCTTCCTGTATCAGTGCTTCTGAATTCCAAATTAAGAGGAAGAACAATTTACCGAGGAATCTTTTTTGCACCCGCAGTATTAAGCACCTTGGTTGTTGGATATCTTTGGAAATATATCCTGTCTGCAAGTGATTATGGTTTGATAAACCAGGTGCTTTTGAAACTGGGATTTGAAAAAATCAACTTTCTCGGAAATGGAAAAATCGCTATATTTTCCATAATTGCAATTTCAGTGTGGCAGTGGTTTGGATGGTCTATGGTAATTTACATAGGAAGTTTGCAAAGTATTAGTGGAGATCTTTATGAAGCTGCTTCTGTGGATGGAGCTAACAGTTGGCAGCAGTTTTGGCATATTACATTACCAGGGCTTGCACCTGCCATAAAAATTAATTTTGTAACAAGCACGATCTCAGGACTGAAAGTATTTGATCTTGTCTTGTCAACTACAAACGGAGGTCCGGCACATCAGACAGAAACTATTCTGACATTAATGTACTCAAAATTTTCAGATGGAAATTTCGGTTATGCATCAGCTTTTGGAATTGTATTTCTGTTGATGACAATGGTTGTTTCCGCTGTAATGCTTGGAATATTTAAAAAATGGGAGGAGTATTTAAACTGATGAAAACGAAAAAAAATATTATGGAGATTTTGAAGCATGTTTATTTGCTAATTATCACGTTTATTGTTTTAACTCCTATTTATTATCTGCTTGTTACTACGTTTAAGTCAGGAACTGAAGCGGCTGCAAAGCCGATGGCACTTCCGTCTTTCTGGGATATTACACCATATATCAATGCATTTGAAAAAATGCAGTATCCAAGAGCATTTGGAAATACTCTTTTTATTACAATATGTGCTGTATTTGGCATTGTAATGTGCAGTACTATGTGTGGATATGTTTTAAACCGCAAAGAGAAAAGTAAAATTACAAAAATTATTTTTCTGGTAATTCTTTCCGGAATGATGTTTCCATACCAGATGGCAGTTCTTGGTCTGTACAAGCTGGTAAGAAGCCTGGATTTAATGAATACGCTGACAGCAGTTATTTTTATTGATATTGCTATCAATATTCCATTTGCTACTTTTTTAATGAAAAATTCCATTTCTTCAGTTCCTATAGAACTGGAAGAAGCTGCCAGAATTGATGGTGCAGGAGTATTCAGAATTTTTGGTACAATTGTGCTTCCATTGCTGAAGCCGATGATTGCTACAATCGTAATTTTAAATACTTTAAATGTATGGAATGATTTTATGGGACCGTTGTATTTTATACAGAAAAGAGAAAAAGATGTTATTTTACAGGAAGTATATCGCAATATCGGTCAGTTTTCTACAGACTGGACGAGTCTGTTTCCAATGATGGTATTAGGTATATTGCCGCTGCTGGTTTTCTATATATTTATGCAGAAATATATTATCAGTGGTGTAATGGTTTCTTTTGTATGGTCTTTTATTTTTACAGGAGCCATTCCAAATCTGG
>OGJJ01002056.1_pt1 | contig 13859 bp, 11 predicted proteins | sample 1572081 | NCBI WGS metagenome assembly OGJJ01 (sample SAMEA2582122, study PRJEB24529) | metagenome | biome: Human gut stool | place: China | collected 2011
GCACCCGCATGGAGACAGCTCTATTTATGGAGCACTTGTAAATATGGCACAGGACTGGTCTACGAGATATCCACTGGTAGACGGTCATGGAAACTTTGGTTCCGTGGATGGAGATGGTGCCGCCGCAATGCGATATACCGAGGCAAGACTTTCCAAGATTTCCATGGAACTTCTGGCAGATATCAATAAAGATACGGTAGATTTCGCACCGAACTTTGATGATACTGAGAAGGAGCCTACGGTTCTGCCCAGCCGTTATCCAAATCTTCTGGTGAACGGTACCAATGGTATCGCCGTTGGTATGGCCACGAACATTCCTCCTCACAATCTCCGTGAGGTGGTTCAGGCGGTTGTGAAAATGATTGACAATCGTGTGGAAGAAGATAGAGAAACAGATATTGAAGAAATTTTAAAGATCGTGAAGGCACCGGATTTTCCTACCGGCGGTATCATCTTAGGTACCAGAGGAGCTGAGGAAGCCTATCGTACCGGTCGTGGTAAGGTAAAGGTACGTGCCGTTACCAATATTGAAACCATGTCCAATGGAAAGAACCGTATTATCGTAACGGAGCTTCCCTACATGGTAAACAAGGCCAATCTGATTTTGAAGATTGCAGAACTGGTGAAATTAAAGAAAATTGACGGTATTACCGATTTACGGGATGAATCCAACCGTGAAGGTATGCGGGTGGTGATTGAGCTTCGCCGTGATGCCAATGCCAATGTAATTTTGAACCAGTTATATAAACATACAGATATGCAGACCTCCTTCGGTATCATCAACCTGGCTCTGGTAGACAATCAGCCGAAGGTTATGAATCTGTTGGAGATGCTGGGTTACTATTTGAAGCATCAGGAGGATGTGGTAACCCGCCGTACCAAATATGATTTAAACAAAGCAGAAGAACGTGACCACATTTTACAGGGCTTGCTCATTGCTTTGGATAATATTGATGAAGTGATTCAGATTATCCGCAGCAGTGCCAATACCAACGAAGCAAAAACCCGTTTGATGGAGCGTTTCGGCTTAACGGATGTACAATCCCAGGCAATCGTGGATATGCGTCTGAGAGCTCTTACCGGTTTGGAAAGAGAAAAGCTGGAGAATGAGCATAAGGAACTGGTTGCCCGCATTGCAGAGTTGAGAGCAATTCTTGCTGATGAAAAATTATTGTTAGGTGTCATTAAGACAGAAATTTCCGAAATTGCGGTAAAATACGGTGATGACCGCCGCAGCCAGATCGGTTATGATATCTATGATATCAATATGGAGGATCTGATTCCTAACGAAAATACCATTATTGCCATGACCAGTCTGGGTTATATCAAACGTATGACTGTTGATAATTTTAAATCCCAGAACCGTGGTGGTAAAGGAATTAAGGGAATGCAGACCATTGATGAGGATTATATCGAAGATCTTCTGATGACTACAACGCATCATTACCTTATGTTCTTTACCAATTTTGGTCGTGTTTACAGAATTAAGGCTTACGAAATTCCGGAGGCATCCCGTACTTCCCGAGGTACAGCAATCGTCAATATTTTACAGCTGAATCCCGGTGAAAAAATTTCCGCTATGATCCCGGTTAAAGATTATGAAGAATCTAAGAACCTGTTTATGGTAACAAAGACCGGTATCGTAAAGAAAACCTCTATCATGGAATACAGCAATGTACGGAAAAACGGATTGGCAGCTATCAATCTCAAAGAGGATGATGAGCTGATTGAGGTAAAGACTACCGATGCGGATTCCGAGATTTTCCTTGTAACGAAGCTTGGTATGTGCATCCGCTTTAAAGAAACCGATGTGCGTAATACCGGACGTACTTCCATGGGTGTCATCGGTATGAACCTGGATGATGGTGATGAAATCATCGGTATGCAGACCAATAAGCAGGGTGATTATCTGTTGATTGCTTCTGAATTAGGCTTAGGAAAACGTACCAATATTAATGAATTTACCGTACAGAAACGTGGCGGTAAGGGTGTAAAGTGCTATAAGATTACCGATAAGACCGGTGATGTAGTGGGTGTGAAAGCTGTTCGTGAAGGACAGGAAATCCTGATGATTACCAGCGGAGGAATTCTCATTCAGATTCCGGTTGACCAGGTTTCTATTCTGGGTCGTATTACTTCTGGCGTGAAATTGATTGAACTGGAAAAAGGTATCAAGGTAGCAAAAATTGCCAAGGTTCGTGAAAAAGTTTCCAATGGCGATCAGGAATTTGAAAATGTAGAAGATGCCATGGAAGAAATTGAGGAGTCCGAAGCTTTCGCAGATGAAGATGGCAAAGAAGTCATGCTTCCGAAAGAGGAAGAATCTGAAGAATAGGCGATATTTAAGAAATATTTTAGAAGAATATTCAGAATGATTTATGTTCGAGGAAAAAAACTGTGCTATAATTTTTTTATAGCACAGTTTTTTAATTCATAGAAAATTTCTTCCTATGAATTAATCTTATGAGGTTACTAATACCATGAAGTTTAAGACCAGAATATTTATCACCTTTTTTTCCATTATTATATTACCGCTTACCCTTACCTTTTTATCCTATATAGCTATCAGTGTCCGGATTATGAATGTAGAGCATGGTTACGGATTGTCGGATATGGATTACAATAATATGGTCAGTGATACTGCGGAAAATTATGAACAGGTCACCAATGACATTTATCATAAAATCTGGCAGCAAATCCTATTAGGACAGGCCGATCTGGACAATGTATATTATTATGAAGAGTTGACCAAAGAATTGAAAAGTGATAATACCTATCTGATTGTAAGAAAAAATGACCAATTATTTTTTACAAATAATCAGGCAGATGCGGAAGAAATGTTCAGCAGGCTTCCTTCCTATGGATCATCGGATCAGGATCAGGATGCCGGCTTTTACTATAACGGAAACCGCAACCTGGTGAAGCAGATTGATTTTAAGTTTAATGACGGCAGCCAGGGAAGTATTTTTATTGTCACTAAGATTGTAGGTATTATTTCCAAAAAACTTCTGTTGGATATGGCGATTGCCATTGTGGTTATTATGGTATTTACCAGTTTAATGCTGACCCAGTGGATGCAAAAGGGTGTGTTTACTCCGGTGAATGAATTAAATATTGCCATGCAGCAGATTGCAGACGGTAATCTGGATTACCAGCTTCCGGTTTCGGAAAATTGTGATAATGAGATATCGGAAATTTATAAAAACTATGAGGATATGCGCCTGCGTCTGAAGGAGTCCACAGAAGAAAAATTTGAGCAGGAAAAACAGAATAAAGAATTGATCAGTAATATTTCCCATGATTTAAAGACACCTATTACGGCAATTAAGGGTTATGTGGAAGGAATTATTGATGGCGTGGCAGATACGCCGGAAAAACAGGAAAAATATATCCGCACCATTTATAATAAAGCCAATGATATGGATAAGCTGATCAATGAACTGACCACTTATTCCAAGTTTGATAATAACCGGATTCCTTATAATTTCCACAAATTGAATGTGGCAGATTATTTCCGGGATTGTGTGGAAGAGGTGGGACTGGATCTGGAATCCAAAAATATTACTTTAAATTATTCCAATATCGTTGACCCGGATACCATGGTAATTGCTGACCCGGAGCAGATGAAACGAGTCATCAACAATATTATTGGCAACAGCGTCAAATATATGGATAAAAAGAAGGAAAAGGGTATCATTGATATCCGTATTTTAGACCAGGTGGATTCCATTCAGGTAGAAATTGAGGATAACGGAAAAGGAATCGCCCAGAAGGATCTGGTAAATATTTTTGAGCGGTTTTACCGGACGGATTCTTCCCGGAATTCCTCTACAGGAGGAAGTGGTATCGGACTTTCTATTGTAAAGAAAATCATTGAAGATCATGGTGGATATATCTGGGCAACCAGTAAAGAGGGAGAAGGAACCTGTATGCACTTTGTGCTTCGCAAATATAAGGAAAGCGACATGAAAAATATTTAAGAAGATTTGTCGTAGAAAGGAAATGTTATGAGTAAGATTTTAATTATCGAAGATGAAGAAGCGATTGCTGATCTGGAAAAGGATTACTTAGAGTTAAGTGGTTTTGAAGTGGAAATTCAGAATAATGGAGATACAGGACTTCAGGAGGCACTTTCCAAGGATTTTGATCTCATTATCCTGGATTTAATGCTGCCGGGCATGGATGGATTTGAAGTATGTAAACGAATCCGTGATGAAAAGAATGTACCGATTCTCATGGTTTCTGCGAAAAAGGATGATATTGATAAAATCCGTGGTCTGGGTATGGGAGCCGATGATTATATGACGAAGCCTTTCAGTCCCAGTGAACTGGTGGCTCGGGTAAAAGCTCACATGGCACGTTATGACAGATTGGTAGGCAGCAGCCCGAAGAATAATGATGTGGTGGAAATCCGTGGTCTGCGGATTGATAAAACTGCCCGGAGAGTTTATGTAGATGGAGAGGAAAAGAACTTCACCAATAAGGAGTTTGATTTACTTACCTTCCTGGCAGAAAACCCGAATCATGTTTTCACCAAGGAAGAGCTGTTTCGTAAAATCTGGGGAATGGAATCCATCGGTGATATCGCAACTGTGACCGTACACATCAAGAAAATCCGTGAAAAAATTGAGTATGATTCTGCAAAACCCCAGTATATCGAGACCATTTGGGGTGTGGGGTACCGGTTTAAGGTGTAATCATTGGTAAATGCTGCGCCGTTTATACGGCGCAGATGTACAACAAGACCGGCTTTATGGCGGTCTTGGAGAATTGTTTCATCAATTTCTTTTCAGCAGTTTCAATTATATCATTTTTGAAACCGTCAGATCATTTTTTATTCTCATAGTTCCAGCATAGTTCCAAAATAAAATGGAAACAAGTTCTTTTGGAACTGTCAAAACTCTTTCATCTCTCATAGTCCCAAAAAAACGAAAAAGCAAGGAATTTTGGAACTGTTGAGACTATTTCATCTCTCATAGTCCCAAAAAAACGAAAAAGTAATAAATTTTGGAACTGTCGAGACTATTTCATCTCTCATAGTCCCAAAAAAACGAAAAAGCAAGTTCTTTTGGAACTGTCAGTACTATTTCATCTTTTATAGTCCCCAAAAAACGAATAAAAAGGAGAATAGCAATTGAAAAAAGACAAGCTAGAGCAAATGTTAACATTTACGAACGACAAAATAACAAAAATTGAAAAGCAACTTAAAAATTATCCGACAGGAAGAATTCAATGTTTTAATAACGGAAAGTATAAAAAGTGGTATCACTTAGAAAACGGTTCAAGAAAATATATACCGAAAAGCAATATCAATTTTGCCAGGACTCTCAGTTACAAACAATATCTTGTATCTTCTCTTCAAGATCTGTATGTTGACCAGAAAGCCTTGATGAAAGCGCTGAAGTGTTATAACAATTATGATTCAAAGGAAAAAGAATTTATAGAAAATGAAAACTATGCGGAAATATTAAAGCATATTGAAACTACGAGTATTGAAGACCTGGAAGAGTGGAGTAGAGAAGAATACCCTAGAAATACCTTCAACCCCAGCGGACTTAAGCATCAAAGTATCTCAGGAAATATACTTCGCTCCAAGTCGGAAATGATAATTGATCAATTGCTGTTTATCAATGGCATCCCATATAGGTATGAGTGTGAGTTAATGCTGGGAGAAAGTATAATTTATCCTGACTTCACAATTAGGCATCCTAAGACAGGAGAATATTTTTATTGGGAGCATTTTGGTATGATAGATTCCCCTGCCTATTCTCAGAAAGCCTTTATTAAAATGCAGAATTATTGTAAAAATGGATATTTTCCTTCCATTAAGCTGATAACAACATTTGAAACAAGTCAGTGTCCAATTGATGCCGTAAAGATTGAAAATGTCATTTCACAGTATTTTCAAGTATGAATTATAAGGAAAAATATATAATAACTTTCAATATAAAAAATATATTAAAAGAAAAAAGGACAAGGCATGAAACCTTATCCTTTAGTTGCAATTATTCATAAATCGGTTCAAAATCATCGACGCCATGTCCGCAGAGAGGACAGGTAAAATCTGAGGGTAATTCGCTGCCTTCGTATACATAATTACAAATTTTACAACGCCAGCCTACGATTTTCTTATCAGCAGGTTTTGTTTCCGGCTTAGGTTTTACATGATTCTGATAATCAGCATAAGTCAGTGGATCATTGTTACTTAAAAGCTTGGAATCCACAACTTCTGCAATAAACAAAGTATGTGTTCCAAGGTCATGCTGTTCTACTACTTTACCACTTAAAACGGAGCAGGTCTGCCAGCCGATATAAGGAACGCCGTTATAATCAGTGGGAGTCATCAGATTTTCAAATTTATTCACATTGCGGCCGGACTGGAAACCAAAATGTTTAATGGTTTCAAAAGAGCAGCTTTGATCTAACAGACTCAGAGCAAATACGCCGCTCTGCTTGATAAGTTCGCAGGTGTAATTCTGATTCAGAACAGAAATAGCAATCCGAACCGGATCGTTTGCTACCTGCATACAAGTATTGGTAACACATCCATTTACTATGTCACCTGCCTTGGTTGTGAGAATAAACACACCATAGCTTAAATTATAGAGAGCTTTCTTGTCCATCGTTACCTCATTTCTGCATTTTCCATGCGTAAAACATTTCATTGTGTAGTGTAGGTTTTGCTACTCATTTTTATACAAAATAATATTAGTAATTATTATTATAATATTAAAAATATAAAAGTCAATTCATTTCTATAAATTACCGGATTTCACTTCGATTGGACAGATTTTGTCCCTGTTTGAAAGCAAAAAGTCTATTTTTCACTATTTGTTGATCTCATAAACAAATTGGAAGCTAGCAGAGCGTACCGAAGAGGCAGGCTGCGGTGCAGCTGTGTTAATATCCTATGGGCTGGTATTTATTGTTGGACAATGCGGTCTGAAGGATTTGATTGCCCGTGCAAGACCATGCCAGTTGGATGAGACCGTAGAACTTCTGGTCAAGCGGCCATCCAGCTATTCATGTCCTTCCACACATTCTGCATGGGCATTTGCGGCAGCAACCTCCATTTTATTGCATTTTAGAAAAGCCTGTGTCGGTGTCATGCTTATTGCTGCATTGATTGGTTTCAGCTGCCTGTACTTAGCAATCTATAAAAACAAATAAAGTAAGTCGGCTTTTACTGAACGGATTTGCCTAAGTCCCAGTATTAGCCGATTACATCCGTAATTGCATTAATTCCTCTACTAACGAAGCTGATGGTTTTCTCACTGATTATCGTTCCGTTTTTGGAAATCGTGATAAGTGCAAGACCCAATTGATCGTTTTCCGATGTTTTGGTACTTCCCATTAAGGTCGTCCACTTAATCTGGACATCTTCTTTGGAAATGACTTGATTAAAGTTCACTGTATAATTTATATTTTCAAATATCGCTGAATTGGAATCTGCAGAAACATAAATGGTACCATTTTCCGTCTGATAAACTTGAATCGTATCATATACAATATCCTTAACATCGGATACGTATTCTTTATTTGGAGATACCGTTTCTTCACAAATGAGTGTGGCATTTGGGGGAATCATCGTTTGATGGGATGGTCTGCTTATCATTAAAAAAATGCACACACAAAGGATGACCAGGCTTACAAGAATAAGAATCATTTTCTTAGAATTCATTTTTATTTCTCCTGTTTTTCAAAGTATGGAAATAAACTTTTCACCGGAAGTTATATCAAAGTTTGTATTGCATAAAATTACCGTTATGAACAAATCCATATGATGTATATAATTTCACGCCCATATCTGAAGCTGTAATCTGAATCGTACCACAGCCATAATTTCTGGCTTCTTCAACAACTCTATGTAAAAGTTCTTTTGCAATTCCCATCCGTCTGTAATCGGGATTTGTAAACATGCTGGATAAAAGCCCCATCTTTCCACTAGGACATCCAAAATACGGTGGTTTCTCTACAAAGGACATCCCGCTCGTTCCTATCATTCTGCCATCATCTATGGCAATCCACGAAACAAATGTACCATCCTTCATATGACGCGTATAATAATCCAGTAATGCAGGTTTTAAGTCGATATCCTCCTTAGCACCTTCTTCTCTTAACTGGTTTATTCTCATTTCGATAAATACATCCAGTTCTTTTTCACTCAATTTTCTATATTCTATCTCCATGCTGTTCACTCACCTGTTTTTTATTTCCGAAGCATCACTTTTTCACAAGTTAAGTCGGGTTGAAACATCACTTCTAAGGGCTCGGTCCGTTCTGATTTTTCAAATTCTATAAATGAAAGTTACCAACGTTTCATATTCTTTTCAAATTTGGTAGTATATGCTTCTTTAAGTTCCTTATCACTAATTCCGTAACAAAGGAGGACATCATTGTAATACATCAGAACATCCGCCATTTCTTCAATGAGGTGTTTTCGTAATTCACTATTTTCAAGTGATTTGATGTCCTCGTTCTTCTTAATAATATCGATAACTTCGCCTATTTCACCAATCATCCACAACAGTTTATGCTTACCTGCTTCAGGACAAATGGATTCCTACTGATCTTTATATTTTTCTTGTAATGCTTGCTGCATGGACAGCATTTCCCTAATGCTAAAATCGCTCATATTTAACCTCATTTCTGCGCACGCTTTTTGTACATGATGAGTTTGTGTCAAGTGCGCACAGACACAAATCTCGAGATTGAAATTATATTACATAAGTTTTGGCTATTTAGGTGGAATTATAATTTTTTCTAATTTAATTACATGAAATAAATTATAAGTCATAAATTAAGATGTCTATTTAAAAGACTGACAAATGTTTGACGATTTTCGTTTAGACGATTGTACTATATTTAAGATATAAATGCAAAACGATGCAAAACGGGCGAGAGATGCATTTTATATTGTGCTTATGGACATAATTATGCTATAATCATGTCTGTAAAAGGAGAAAAATAATATGCCGCTTATTATGCCTATTAAGGATTTACGCAATACAACTGAAATTTCTAATATTGCACACAAAGAGCAGGAGCCTATTTTTATTACCAAAAACGGATATAGTGATTTGGTTGTGATGAGTAGCGAATTATATGACAAATTTGCAAGAATAAATCGCATCAATCAGGCAATCTTTGAATCCGAGCAAGAAATTTCTAACGGAGCAGAAGCAGTTGACGCAGAAACGGTTTTTTCAGAATTGGAGAAAAAACATTTTGGATAAATACAAGCTGAAAGTCAATCTATAACATCATTTTTTTGATGCCTTTGCTTCTTTAATCCTCATCACTAATTCTGTAATGTAATATCCATTGTTCTCTTGTCATTCCATTTACATATTCGGTACGAATTTCATTCATTAATGGTACCGGAACATCCTTACTTGTGTGGTGATAGAGAAATCCGACCTTTTCCTGCACTCGTTTCGATTTTTGGTTGCCCTCATAATATCCGCACCATATGGTATGCATTCCGAGTTCTTCAAATCCGTGACGGATGATTTCTCTGGCTGCCTCCGGCATATAACCCTTTCCCCAGAAAGGTTTTCCAAGCCAATAACCTAATTCACATTCGTCGTCACGATTCGTCATATCGGTATGTCCATTCAGTTTCAATTCTATAGCACCGATGGCTTTATCGGTTCCCTTCTCGCAGATGGCATAGCATTCTTTCCCATTAAATACATTCCGGATTACATCAAGACTTTCTTCTTTTGATTTGTGCGGCGGCCATCCTGCAATCGGACCAATCTCCGGGTCTTTTGCATATTCAAATAAACTGTCCGCGTCGTTTTCAACCCAATTTCTTAATAATAATCTCTGTGTTTCTAACATACGTTATCTCTCCATTGTATAAATTTCGATTATTTAATTAAAATGATAGCTTTTATTCTAACACAGGTTTAGTACAAAAAGTGACAGAAAAATTCAAAAAAGGAAAAGAAAGTACAAAATAAATTGTGCATAATAGAATCACCAGAAAAAATTAGGGAGGTAACACAATGAAGAAAAAAATGTTAGCAATGTTATTAACCACTGCAATGGCAGTTGGAACACTTGCAGGCTGTGGAAGTTCTGCAGATAATGCGGGAACGGATACTGTGGACAAGGCAACAACAGCCAGTGCTGAGAAGACAGCATCTGACGAAGAGCCGTACAAAGCGGTGTTTGTGTATGTGGTAGCACAAGATTCACAGGATCAGGACAAAGTCAATGCCCGCTTCAATGAATTAACAAAAGAGCAGTTAAACATGGAAGTTACTCTGATGCCCATGACCTTTAGTACATGGATGAGCCAGTTACCGCTGATGTTGGCAGGTGGTGAGCAGGTAGATATATTCCCAATGTTCAGTTCCAGTGCACCTACTTATATCACATCCGACTATCTGGTAGATTTGACACCGTATCTGGACAAAGCACCTTACATTATGGATACCGTTGGTGAAGACGCTATTTCCTGTTGTTCCGTTGATGGTTTCATCTATGGTATTCCCACAATGAAAGAGAGATGCATGCCCAATGCCATGGTAATGAGAACCGATTGCCTGGAGGCAGCAGGAATCGACCCCGCTTCTGTAAAAACCTATGAGGACATTACCAACGCTTATGAGAAAGTACAGGCAATTTATCCGGATATGATTATGTTTGGTGGTTCTGCAAGTGGACAGAGTGCAGCGACACCCGGTGGACAGTCTGTTAGTTTTGATGGATTAGGACAGGTAATGGGAACCGGCTGTCTGGAAAATGGTGGACAGACCACAACTGTTACAAACTTCTATGAGTCTGATTACTTCAAAGAACTGGTACAGATGACCAGAGAATGGTATCTGGCAGGTTATGTTTCCAAAGATATGGCAACCTCTTCCGACAGCGGTGAGTCCCAGATGCGTGCGGGCAACCTTTTCTCTTATATGACAAACTGCAAGCCTGGAACCAAACAGGAAAAGGATGACCAGACCGGCTATGATACAACTATTGTTCAGATTGATGACAATTTCCTGATGACAGGTGGCATGAATGCAATCAGTTATGGTATCGGATCAGGTTCTCCGAATCCCGAAAAGGCAATGGAACTTTTAAACTGGATCAGCGAGACGAAAGAAGCAAATGATTTACTCAACTGGGGTGTAGAAGGTACACATTGGGTAGAAAAGGAAGATGGCACTGCAGGATTCCCCGATGGTGTAACATCAGAGAGCTGTGGTTATCATCAGAATATGGGTTATATTCTTCCCAATCAGTTTAACAGCCATGTATGGGAAGGAAACGACCCGGATATCTTCAGTCAGTACGAAGAAATTGAGAAAACAGCAACGAAATCCAAAGCATACGGTTTCTCACCGGATCTGACCGGGGTTACAGACCAGATTGCTGCAGTAACGGATGTAGTAAGCCAGTATATCGGACAGATTACTACAGGTTCTGTAGATCCTGAAACTGCAATTCCGGAGTTTAATCAGGCACTGTATGATGCAGGTATGCAGGATATCATTGATACCAAACAGGAACAGCTGGATGCATGGCTGGCAGAACAGTAATAAAAAAGAAGCAGACATGTAAACAGACAGAAGGGAATGAAATACTCCATGAGCAGAGAGAGAGAAAAACGAAATGCCGGAATTTCATACGATGCAGCAGTAGCTGGAATGGTTTTATTGGAAAATGACGGTGCACTGCCTATTTCAAGAAAAGGTGAAATCGCCCTGTACGGAGTCGGTGCAATCCGAACGGTACGTGGTGGAACCGGATCAGGAGATCCTTTTAACGGAGGATTGAGTGGGGGCGGTGATGCCCTGGTTGATCAATCACCCAGATATCATATCAATATTCTGCCCGCTTTTCAGGCAACAGGATATCGGATTGTTAATGAAAAGGAACTGCAGGCGATTGCGGAGGAATATGACAGACAGAAGCGCCAGGTAGCAGATCAGGTCATGGGAACTTTTATGTTCCCAGAGCCTAACCTGGATGAGGAAACCGTAAAACAGACAGCAGCTGCATGTAATACAGCGATCATGATTCTCTCTCGAAACTCCGGAGAAGGAACAGACCGGAGTATGAGGAAATCTTTCGGAGATATTGAGTTGGGAGATTACCGTCTCGCTGCCAGAGAGAAACATAATCTGGATCTGCTCCGCAAATATTTTGCCATCTTAATCATCGTACTGAATGTAGGTGGTGTGGTGGATATAACAGAAATAAAGCAATACAAACCCAACAGCATATTGCTGATGGGACTTGCCGGTCAGGAAGGCGGTGTGGCAGTCCGGGATGTTTTGAACGGAACTGTTACACCATCCGGCAAACTTACAGATACCTGGGCAGCCTGTTATGAAGACTATCCGGCATCAGCAACCTTTGCCTATAACGACCATAATGTGGAACTGGAAAAATACGAAGAAGATATTTATGTAGGCTACCGGTATTTTGACAGCTTTCAAAAGACACCGGTTTATCCCTTCGGTTATGGAAAAAGCTATACCGAATTTGAAGTATGCACGGAAAAGGCAGTAGCAGAAGAAAAAACGGCAAGATTTTGGGTGCGTGTAAGTAACAAGGGAAACATGCCGGGACAAGAAGTGGTGCAGATTTATGTATCCTCTTATAATACGGGACTGCCTATGCCTTATCAGGAACTGAAAGCATGGAAAAAGACCAGAAAACTCCTTCCCGGGGAAGAAGAACTGTTGGAAATCCCTGTTGCTTTGGAAGACTTGAAATGCTTCGTGGAAGAGGATAATAGCTGGCAGGTCAGAAAAGGAATTTACATTTTCCGTATCGGAACCTCTTCACAGGATACGGTTGCTACAGCCAAATTACATATACAGGAGAGTTCCATTATAGAATTTGTTTCCGAGGCACTTCCCTTAAAAGAAACACTGGAGCGAAAGAGCATCTGTTACGAATGCGCACCGGAAACACTTTATCCACAGCTTCCTCTTTGGAAAATGAAAAAAGTGGACATTTCTTGTACGGATCATAGGAAAACAGGAGAAAGCGTTATCACTTATACCTATGATGCCGCATATCCCCAGACACTTCCCTATGAGACCGTTCAGGTCTTGGAAAAAGAGGAAGTCAATTGGGAGGCTTTTCTTCAGGATAAAATTGACGCAAAGCAGCTGGTGGCAGCATGGACGGATGAAGAACTGGCAGCGTTTAACTGCGGAACCGGTTGGGGTATTGCAGATGAAAACAATCCGGTAGTAGGCGGCAGTTCGGAAACCGTACCGGGAGCCGCAGGGGAAACTACGGGAATTCTTTATGATACCTATGGTATTCCGTCTATGATTCTGGCAGACGGACCTGGAGGAATCCGTGTCAAACAGGAGTTTGATGCAACAAACCTCAACACCGGTAAAAAAGAACATGTGGAACATTACTGTACGGCATGGCCCTGCGGTACATTGCTAGCGCAAAGCTTTGACGAGAATGTTCTGAAAAGGGTCGGGGAAGCCATCGCAGTGGAAATGCAGGAAATCGGTGTGCATATCCTGCTGGCTCCGGGCATGAATATCCACAGAGATCCCCTTTGTGGAAGAAATTTTGAATATTATTCGGAAGATCCGTTGGTGTCGGGAAAGATGGCAGCAGCGTTGGTGCAGGGAATCCAGGATTGCGGATACGGAACCGGAGCCTGTATCAAACATTACGCAGCTAATAACCAGGAATCAAATCGTTCTGCAGTAGACGAGTGGATCAGTCAGCGGGCACTCCGGGAAATCTATCTGCGCGGCTTTGAAATTGCAGTGAAAGATCAGTGAACAATACGCGATCGCCACGTTGACACGCTAATTGTTCTAATTGAAGTTGATGAGCAGGAAACATAGTCTCAGCCTTAAAAATAA
>OGJJ01002059.1_pt1 | contig 13842 bp, 10 predicted proteins | sample 1572081 | NCBI WGS metagenome assembly OGJJ01 (sample SAMEA2582122, study PRJEB24529) | metagenome | biome: Human gut stool | place: China | collected 2011
AGAAGATCCATGCTTCGTGCCCTACCAAGTGCACTTATGGTCGTCTTCAGCGTTCTTTTTGTCAAAATCTTTGGGGCTAGCCAAGGTTGGTCAGAGTTAGAAATCTCAACCCTACTCTATTATCTCCTTGGTTCTATCGGTTTCTTATCTGTATTTAGAGCCTGCATGCCATTTACCCTCTGGCGTGTCCTCTTGGTTGTCTGGTCAGTAGGTGGTTTCCTAGCCACAGCTCTCTTCCCAAGAATTCAAAAATTGCTTGAAATTTCAACCTTAACAGGACAAACATTGCCTGTTTATCTTGTCATGATGGCTGTCTTTACTGTGATATTTATCTTAACAAGTCGTTACCAATCCAGAAAATAAAGAAAGACTGCAATCTGTGGATTGCGGTCTTTTTAGGTGCAAGATTGCTAGCTGAAATATGGTATAATAAGAGGTAATAGAGTTTTGGAAAGTGAGAGAAGATGATTTCAAAGAGATTAGAATTGGTGGCGTCCTTTGTACCACAGGGAGCTATTTTACTAGATGTGGGAAGTGACCATGCTTATCTGCCCATCGAGTTAGTTGAGAGAGGCCAAATCAAAAGCGCCATTGCAGGTGAGGTGGTGGAAGGACCCTACCAGTCAGCGGTCAAAAATGTTGAGGCTCACGGCTTAAAGGAGAAAATCCAAGTTCGTTTAGCAAATGGCTTGGCAGCCTTTGAACTCGACAGCTTCTTTAAGCTCATCGAACTTGATGCTCCAAACAGGTTCGTCGTCCTTAGCTCTACGGTTTTCGTAAAGAAACCGCTTGATCTTTTTCCATTGCACCGGGTCAATGAGCTTTGAGTTCTGCTCCTCCTGCTTCCTAACGAGTTCAGCCGCACTGCTTTTCCCCCTTTTGACGGCGGCCTCTCCTTTTTGAGCAGCTTTTTCAATGGATTTCAGAGTTTCACTTTCGATCTCTCGGATCTTTGCCGCCCCTTCATTCTTGAGTTCAAGTGCTTTCAGAACATCACGGTACAGTTCATTGGTCTGCAGCTCGGCCATTACGGGGTCACGATACAAATGCAGATAAGCCTTGACCGGAATAGGACCGGCATCCGTGTTCTCCTTCCATTCGTCAGGAACTGCAATCGCAGAGATCCCCAAAACAGGATCTTTATGTGCAATCGAATCGCACAGAGCCTGTTTGTGCCGCTGCAGGTGAGCTTTGACAGCTCCTTCTTTAAGGCTCAGAAACTGGATGTACTTCAAATTGAGGTTGATGACCGTCTGTGTGTTGTAAATGCTCTGAAAGCCGCGATCTGTCACCAGAATGTTGTTGGTTAGATCCAAACCGGCAAACTTCATGCGCAGATAAATCTCCGGGAGGATTGTCTGATCGTTGATGGATCCGTCGTAGCTGCAGGCAAAGACCACATCTCCTGTGGCATGGTCGCATACCGTCATATAGTTGACCTGCCGGAGCTCCGGATTCTGTTTGGCATGTCCCCAAGCTGCCGCATTGATGGTGTTTGAATATGTGGAGATGCTCGTACTGTCAAAAGACAAAGTAACGGCCGAGTCGCTGTGTTTGCACGCGCGGTCGTAGCGCAGTTTGTAATAACGCTCAAGCTGCGGCTGCGTTATGCTTGAGAGCATTTCGGCTATTCGCCGGCCGTCAAGCGGCTGAACTTCAGGCAGCCAGACTTGCGGGAGCCAATCCTCGAAAGTCATCATTGCCCCGCCGCCGTCCAGCTTATAAACGCTGAGAGCGAACAGAATTCGTGCGGTTTGTTCGCCAAACACACTTCGAAGATCTTCGTAAATGCCGGTATTTTGGCCAAACTGCCAGGCGGCGTACGACACACCGATGCGCACGGTGTCACAGCTCCAGGAGATATCGGTCGATTCCGGCTTCTGCACAAAGGCTTCAGAGAAGTTTTCTTCAGAAATCAGTTCATGATCGCCCCAAAATACGGTTTGATGAGCGTATTGCGGGAACTTATCCACAAAGTTCTTTGAAAGCCGGATGGAACCATCGTCAAGCAGCCGGCCGACTTGTACCTTTGACTCAACGAAAGAACGTTTCTTCACTGAATCCCATTGATTACGGTAAGCCCTGATGTAAATGCGGCCGGCCTTGTCTTTGGAGGACATAAGCGCCCAGAGTTTGCCTTCGGAATCCAGTAATTTAGCCATGATAGATATGCATGAATAAGTATGTATCTATTATACATGAAATAAAAATTCCTGCAATCTCAACGTAAGAGAAATTGCAGGAGTTTCAGAGTGAGCTAAATAACATTCAAGGCTGATTTGATGAGCCTCAACCCTTTAAAGATCTAGTACTCCGGGAGTTTGGGAAATAAGCCTGAAGATCAACACAGACCTTCAGGCTTATTAATTTTGACGAAGCCCTAATCAAAGGACAATAGTCACTTTATAGCCATACTTTTCTCAAACGCTTCGAGAGACATGCCAAGCGCTTTGGAGCGCTCCCACATCCAAATCAGAAGAAGTCGTTCGATCGTAACTTGTTTAAGCATTTCCCGATTGACATCAGGATAAAAGGCAACCGCCCCGCGCAGCGACTCAAAAAAAGTACGAATACAAATTACTCGCGCTTCAAGCAGTTCCCTCGGCACATTATCCATAGAGCAGGATGGATCCTGATGGATAAGTGCCACCACATGCTCAACAATGCGGCGGTTAGCCGCCACCATGATTTTGTGTACGCCTGGATTAACAAGTGCCTCCCCTGCTACAGAAATGGCTAGCAGCAGGCTGTCAGGATCCAGATATGCGTCGGCCATCAGCTCAAGATGCCTTCGCAACATGGATTTATAGTCCTCCTCTGGCAACGGCTCAATCTTTTGAGAAACAACCATAAGGAAGCGACTCTTTTCGCGCTCTACAAGCGCTTCAATAATCGCTTCCTTGTTTTGGAAATAGTTGTAGAGATTGCCAAGGCTCTTACCACTTTCTTTCGCAATATCACGCAGCTTTAACTGATGAAGGCCATTTCCCTTCACCAGTCGTTCTGCCGCATCAACGATTTCTCGCCGATGCTGTTCGGCAAGTCGCTCCGTCCGTTCCTGATCGGCAACGGGGCTCACTTCTCTGCGCCCTCAGTGGTTTTAGCGGGTTCAGGCAGCTCAGTACCACCGCCTAATACCTTGTAGAGCGTTACAAGACTGGATGCACGTGAGAGTTCAGCCGTAATCACAGCCTGCTGAGCAGATACCTTGGTACGCTGAGCATCAAGGACCTCTGTATAGGCCGCAGCACCGTGTTTGTAACGAGCACTGGAAAGTTCAAAAGCCTGTGAAGCCGCATCCGCAAATTCACGGCGTTCTTTGAGCTCCCGCTCGACCGTACCTTCAGTCGCAAGGGCATCGGCGACTTCTTGGAAAGCCGTCTGAATGCTCTTTTCATAGGTTGCAACAGCGATCTTTTCCTGCACTTCTGCGGAACGCAAGTTCGCAAGATTACGACCGCCAGTAAAGATCGGAATCGAAATGCTAGGCGTAAAGCTCCACAGCCCCGTATTCGCACCAAAAAGGTCAGACAAGTGAGCTGAAGCACTGCCAGCGTTAGCCGTAAGCGAAATGCTTGGGAAGAAGGCCGCGCGCGCCGCACCGATATTGGCATTAGCGGAAATCATGCCGCGTTCTGCAGAAATAATATCAGGGCGATTCAGAAGGACTTCACTCGGCAATCCTGCGGGCAATGTCGCTGGAAGAGTTGCGGCGAGCTCTACCCCAGAGGGCTGTAACTCATCAGGAACTTTAGAGCCCACGAGCAGTTCGAGTGCATTTTTGCTTTGCGCCACTGCGCGAACATAGGTAGTAATCGCAGCTCTGGCACTCGCCACTGTTGTGCGAGCTTGCTCGTAATCGAGGCGGCTCGCAGCACCATATTTGTAACTTTCTCCCACCAAACGGAAGCTTTCCTCTTGGCTGGCAAGCGTTTCTTTCTGTAAGGCAAGCTGTTCGCGGTTGGCGCCAAGAGTCAACCACGCCAGCGTTACTTCTGAAACCAATGTACCCTGCGTCGTACGCTGCGCATCTTCTGACTGCAAGTATGTTTGAAGCGCCTGCTCCGTCAAATTACGAACTCGACCAAAGAAGTCAATTTCATAACTTGCCATTGCCAAATCTGCCGAATAGGCATGCGTTGTGGAGTCCGTCGATTCGCGATGCGTTGTTGCATTGGAAGCTGCAGCAGCGACTGTTGGGAAAAGATCCGCACGCTGCACGCCGTAAAGTGCACGCGCATTCTCAACATTGAGCGCGGCGATGCGCAAATCGCGGTTATTGGAAAGCGCAAGCTCAATGACTTTTTTCAAGCGATCGTCCTGAATGAAGGTCTGCCATTTAGGCAGCTCTTCGCGCTTCAATTCACTATTAGCGTAAGACTCACCTTCTGGCCAGGCTTGCGCTACAGGCGCTTCCGGACGCTCATAGTCTGGCGCCAAATTCACACAACCCGCAAGGGCAAGTGCCGCCGCCAGTGGCATAAGAGACAGCATCTTCTTCATTTGTATTCACCTTCTGTCACAGACAGGAATTTCTTACATTTTGCTCTGTGAGTGCGGCTGCTGTTAAAGCCGCCGCACTCCGAAGTCAGAGGTATCAGGCCTGTACCGTCTTCACCGGCGCATTAGGCCCGCCGGAGATGCGATGCGCGATACGCGTCACGAAGACAAAGAATGCCGGTACCAAAGCCACGCAAAGGATCGTGCCCGTGATCATCCCGCCAAGCACGCCCACACCAATGGCATTTTGCGCGCCGGAGCCAGCACCGTGCGCAATAGCCAACGGCAGCACCCCCAGCCCGAAAGCAAGCGAAGTCATCAAAATCGGGCGCAGGCGCAGTTCGACAGCATGCAAAGCAGCTTTTACCACGTCTTCCCCTGCGGCAACCAGCTCCTTAGCAAACTCAACGATCAGAATAGCGTTCTTAGACACCAACCCCATCGTTGTCAGCATGCCAACCTTGAAGTAAACATCGTTATTCATGCCAAGGAACAGTGTGAGCCCCAGAGCACCGACGATACCGCAAGGAATTACCAGAAGCACGGCAATAGGCACTGACCAACTTTCATAAAGAGCCGCCAAGCAGAGGAACACCACGAGAAGCGAAATGGCATAAAGCGCTGCTTCCTGCGAGCCAGCCTGACGTTCTTGATAAGAAACGCCGTTCCATGCAATTGAATATCCTTCAGGGAATACCTTTGCGGCTATCTCTTCAATAGCTTGCATCGCCTCACCAGAAGACACACCAGCAGCAGGACTACCCTGAATATTCAAAGCCGCCAAACCATTGAAACGCTCCAGACGAGGACTCGAATAGTTCCATTCGACTTCAGCAATAGTCGAGAGTGGAACCATCTCACCCTTGCTGTTACGAATGTGCCAGCGATTCAAATCTACAGGCTGCATGCGTGAAGATGGCACACCTTGGACCCACACTTCTTTAATACGACCACGATCAAGGAAGTCGTTGACGTAACTGCCGGCCAACGCCGTAGAAAGCGCGGAGTTGACTGTAGCAATATCAAGTCCGTAGGCCGAAAGCTTCTCGTTGTCGAGCTTCAGATGCATCTGCGCCGTATCGTCCATACCGTTGTGACGAACCATCGTCAGACGAGGGTCCTGATTTGCAGCCGCAAGAAACTTATTGCGCAGCTCCATCATCTTGGCATGACCAGCGCCTTTTTCGTCTTGAATATAGAAATCAAAGCCGTCTGCGACGCCCAATTCCGGCACTGCTGGCAATGGGAAAAGGAAGCTGCTGGCATTCTTGAATTCAGGAGACATCATGAATGCGCCCATCGCGCGTCGCTGAATAGCAAGTACGCTCTGATCGTCATTGGGTCGAGCACTCCAGTCCTTGAGCTTAACGAAGCCCAAGGCCATGTTTTGTCCGGAACCTGCGAACGAGAACCCGCGCACGGCGAAGAACGAATCTATATCGCGGGACTCCGTTTTTTCCAAGAATTTCTGGATACGAGTCACTTAGTGATCCGTACGTTCCATCGTCGCGCCCTGCGGCAATTGCACCTGCATCAGCGCTACACCCTGATCCTCACCCGGCATGAAGGCCGTTGGAGTTTTCATGAAGCCCCAAACCATGCCCCCCACAACGAGTGCATAACAGACGACGAGCAGCAGCGGATGATGAATAAATCCGCCTACACCGTCGCGCACTGCAAAAGTAAGCGCTTCAAAGCCGCGGTTAAACCATCCAAAGAACCCACCTTTGCCCATATGCTCATCATGGTCAATGGGCTTCAAGATCTTGGCGCAAAGCGACGGCGTCAATGTCAGTGCAATGATGACGGAAAGCACCATTGCAGAAACAATGGTGATCGAGAACTGCCGATAAATCACGCCGGTAGATCCGCCAAAGAAGGCCATCGGGATAAACACAGCTGACAGCACCATTGCAATGCCAACCAATGCCCCAGTAATCTGCCCCATTGATTTCACTGTTGCGGTGTGCGGATCTGTTCCGTCCTCACGCATCACACGTTCGACTACCACAATAGCGTCGTCAACCAACAGACCAATTGCCAACACCATGGCGAACATCGTCAGCATGTTAATTGAGAACCCCGTAGCAGCAAGCGTGCCGAAGGTGCCCAGAAGCACAACTGGCACAGCGATCGTCGGAATGATCGTTGCACGCCAATTCTGCAGGAAGAGGAACATAACGCAGACCACCAGAATAATGGCCTCAATCAGCGTCTTCACCACTTCATGCAGAGCCGCGCGAACGAAAGGCGTCGTATCGAAAGGAACGACGACCTCAACGCCTTGAGGCATCAAACTCTTCAATTCCTCTACTCGTTTCAGTACCGCAGCCTGCGTTTCCAAAGCGTTCGAACCAGAAGCCAGCTTGATGGCCATACCCGAGGCTGCATAGCCGTTGAAAGTACCCAACGCTATGTAGTCCTTCTGATCCAGTTTTACTTCGGCAACGTCACGCAAATAGACATTTGCGCCTTCCTCTGTCACCTTTAAGAGAATATTGCGGAAATCTTCGGGAGTCTCAAGCAAACTCGATGAAGAAATAGTCGCCGTAAACTCCTGCTTGCCGTCAGTCGGCTGTGCAGCAAGACTGCCGGTCGAAACCTGCATGTTTTGTGCGCTGATCGCCGACGTAATATCTGACGGATTGAGCTTGTACTTAACAAGTTTGTCCGGATCAAGCCAGACGCGCATGGCATAAGACGCACCAAATACTTGAGCTTCACCCACACCGCTCACACGCGCAAGCGGTTCCTGAATGTTCGAGGTCAGGAAGTCGCCCAAGTCAGCCGTCTTGATAGACGGGTCCTTACTCACAAAACCAACCACCATCAAGAAATTGGCAGAGGTCTTCTGAATCGTGACGCCGAGCTGTTGAACTACCTGCGGCAGAGAAGTAAGAGCAGTTGAGATCTTATTCTGCACCTGCACCTGCGCCATATCGGGGTTGGTGCCAGTTTCAAATGTCACCGTGATACTTACGCGCCCCGCGGAATCCGAAGTCGACTGCATATAGAGGTAGCCGTCGAGCCCTGTGAGGTTCTGCTCAATCACCTGCGTTACGGTATTTTCAATCGTGCTCGCAGATGCACCAGGATAAGTCGCGGTGATGCTCACTTGAGGAGGAGCGATCTGAGGATACTGACTCACCGGCAGCGTCGAAATCGACAGGATACCGGCTAGCATGATGATGATCGCGATCACCCAAGAAAAAACTGGGCGGTCAATAAAAAAACGCGAAAACATGAATCAGCGTCTCCGGGGTTAGAAGAGCGGCTTGCCTTCGGGAGCCGATTTGGGATCGTATTCTTTTGGGGTCACAACTGCGCCCGGCGCTGTACGTTGAAAACCTTCAAAGATCACACGGTCACCCGCCTGGATACCGGAATCAACAATCCAGAAAGTGCCTTGCGTTTGAGTGGCAACAATATTGCGACGCTCGACTTTATTGTCCTTATCAACGACATAAACGTAAGTATTGCCGCGCGTATCACGCATGACAGACTGCATGTGTACAAGGATCCCGTCCGGACGCAAGCCTTCAACAAGATTGGCTCGGACAAACATACCTGGAAGCAGAAGACGGTCAGGATTGGCAAATTCAGCACGCAGACGCACAGAGCCAGTACTTTCATCAACCTGTACATCCGTAAAAGTGAGTTTGCCCTTTTGAGCGTATTTCGATCCGTCTGAGAGAATAAGCTCTACTTCAGCAGCTCCCTGAGTATCGGTCTTAAGCGTGCCTGCCGCAATTTCACGCTGAATGCGAAGCATGTCGTCGGCAGTCTGTGTCACATCAACATAAATCGGATCGAGCTGCTGCACCGTCGTAAGAGCAGTTGTCTGATAAGCCGACAACAGCGCGCCTTCCGTAAATTCTGAACGCGACACTCGACCAGAAATAGGCGAGCGAACCTTCGTATAGTCAAGATTAATCTTGGCAGTCAGTACAGCAGCTTCCGCAGCTTTCACGGCTGCTTGAGCAGTCTTCATGGCTGCCTGTGCAGCATCATCAGATTGCTTAGAAACAGCATTAGTTTTCACAAGTTCTCGCGAGCGCTTAGCATCTGCTGCTGCTTGCGTAAGCTGAGCGCGCGCTTGCGCAAGCGAAGCTTCTGAACTTTTCAGCTGAGCTTCATAAATGGCCGGGTCAATCTGATAAAGCGGATCACCAGCCTTCACTTCCTGCCCTTCTTTAAAAAGACGCTTCTGCAGGATTCCATTCACTTGCGGACGAACTTCAGCAACAGTGTAGGAATTTGTCCGACCGGTGAGTACCGTCGCAATATGCAGAGGTTCGGCCTTAGCCGTTACCACAACGACTTCCTGAGGAGGCATTTGATGCTCTGCGGCGATGGCAGAGCTGACGAATGTATTTTTTTCGCAGCCCGTCAAAAGCACAACCGCACTGAGCGCAAGGCCTATCGCAGCATGAAGCGTTTTTTGTTTCAACAACATTCTCAATTCAACCCGACTTGACTGATCCATGGAACTTGGTTTGTGCAAATGAACATGCGTTCACTCTGAACAAGAGTTCAGAGTTATAGCATACAAAAACAGTATGCGGGGTTTTTCTAATACTCCTCTTTTATGCTTCTTCGCCAAACCCAAGTCCGTTCACAGGTAGAATTACCTAGTTTGAAAGCTCTATTTGCACTTTTTTGCAAAAGCTTCATCCTCAGCGGCGTCAGCTTCTGCGAACTGAACACCGTGTTGCTTTATTCCGGGAAGCCGGAGCCATGTTCGAAGCCCTCCATTTTCAATATTTCCTCGGCGGTCTCGTCTCGCTCATCACCATCACGAATCCGCCATCCAAAATGCCTCTCTTCATCAGTCTTACACAAGGCATGAGTGAGGAAAGACGGCGTCAACAAGCTAATTGGGCTGGCATTTATGCTGCAGCCATCATGCTGGTGAGTCTTGTCTGCGGCAATGTACTGCTTGCGTTTTTTGGCATTTCGTACGGTGCGATGCGCATTGCAGGCGGTCTCGTTGTCGCAGCGATTGGCTATCAAATGCTTTTTGGAGGTAATTCTCCGAACAAAGCGCCGATTGTTCGCCGCGACCGCGAGGACTATGCTTTTTTCCCCATTGCCATGCCGGGTATCGCGGGTCCCGGTACGATCGCTGTGGTCATCGGATTTTCTACAGAAATTGCAGAGCTCCCGGGCTATATCGATATGGCTATCGCTTTTGCATGGACGGCGCTAGCGATTCTGTGCGCAACCAGTCTCTCATGGTTCATCATGCGCTATTCCGATGTCATTTCAAATCGCCTTGGCCCCTCTGGAACTCTCGTCATCGGTAAGCTGATGGGGTTTCTGCTGATCTGTATTGGCGTTCAGTTCGTCGGATCTGGCATCCGAACTTTCATCGCCGGTGGCTAACTTCAACTTGAATTCAATAAAAAAGACCCCTTGGAAACTTCTTTATTCCAATAGGGTCTTTCTTTGAATTCCAACCAGCTTATTCCACTGTCACGCTCTTAGCGAGATTCCTTGGTTTATCGACATCCGTCCCGCAAACGAGAGCGGCATGATAGGCCAACAATTGGAGCGGTACGACGTGCAGAATAGGAGAGAGCATGCCGTAATTTTCCGGCAAACGAATGACGTGCACTCTTTCCTCAGAGGTGATGTTGCTATCCCCATCGGCAAAAACATACAGTTCGCCCCCTCGGGCACGGACTTCCTGCATGTTGCTTTTAAGTTTCTCCAGAAGCCGATCATTCGGCGCGACCGTTACAACCGGCATATCCTCATCCACGAGTGCCAATGGGCCGTGCTTTAATTCACCTGCTGGATACGCCTCTGCGTGGATATAGCTGATTTCCTTTAGTTTCAAAGCACCTTCCAAGGCAATCGGATAATGCATGCCTCGTCCGAGGAAAAGAGCGTGCTCCTTCCGCGCGAATCTTTCAGCCCAATCAATCACCTGAGGCTCAAGAGCAAGTACAGCTCCCAACGCTGCAGGAACATGGCGCAAAGCCTTAAGTTCTCTTTCTTCGTCCTCTGGCGTGAGTCGGCCATTGAGTTTGGCGAGAGTCAGCGCCAAGAGATAGATAGCCGTAAGTTGAGTAGTAAACGCCTTTGTTGACGCAACACCGACTTCTACACCAGCACGCGTCACATAAGCAAGGCGACTCTCGCGCACCATAGCCGATGTAGCAACGTTGCAAATCGTCAGGGACTTTGTCATTCCCAACTCGGCAGCATGACGAAGCGCCGCCAATGTATCAGCCGTCTCTCCAGACTGTGAAATCGTTATCACTAATGTGTCCGGATCTGGCACAGAAATACGGTAGCGATACTCGCTTGCAATCTCAACATCGCAATGAAGTCCCGCAATAGCCTCAATCCAATATTTTGCCGTCAGCGCAGCGTAATAAGAAGTACCGCAAGCCAGGAAAAGCAGACGTTTCACACCAGTGAAAACCGTCTCGGCCTCTGATCCAAAGAGTTTAGGCGTAATGCCGGCAACGCCTTCGAGCGTATCGCTGATGGCACGAGGCTGCTCGAAAATCTCTTTTTGCATGTAATGGCGATAAGGTCCCAGATCCACTGCGTGGGAATAGGCCTGAACTGTGCGCACCGGACGTTCAACCGACATAAATTCGCTCCCATTTCGAGCGAAAACATCTACAGCATCCGGTGTAATTTCACAGACATCACCCTCTGCGAGATACAAAATTCGGTCAGTGATACCAGCTACAGCCATAGCATCTGAAGCTGCAAACATTTCACCATTGCCAATACCTACTACAAGAGGAGAACCCTGACGAGCCAGAACGACTCGATGAGGCTCATCCTTGCAAATAACTGCAATCGCGTAACTGCCGGCAAGTTCAAGCACACTTTTTTTTACGGCTTCAAGCAGATCACCTTGATAGTTCGAATGAATGAGATGGGCAATCACCTCTGTATCCGTCTGACTGGTGAAGTCATAGCCGAGATTCTTCAAACGCTCTCGAATGGACTCGTAATTTTCAATAATGCCGTTGTGCACGAGACCGATGAGTCCACGGGAAAAGTGGGGGTGAGCATTGCAGACTTCTGGTGCTCCATGAGTGGCCCATCGCGTATGTGCAATCCCTGTCGGAGCATTGAGTTCTTTAGCCTGTCGCGCTAATTCGGCAACTCGCTGAGTTGAACGTGCGCGGCGGAGCCCATCATCGCCAACGGTGGCTATGCCGCAGGAGTCATAACCCCGATACTCCAATCGCCGCAACCCTTCAATAAGCAACGGAACGACGTTACGACGAGCTGCCGCAGCCACAATGCCACACATATGTCTTCTCCCACAATTCAATCAGTTCTTTTTCACCGGGCGAGTCCACCCTTCCACCACTATCTGCCTCGCACGGCCAACCACCAGTTTGCCTGCAGGAACAGAACGCGTCACTGTTGTGCCCGCCCCCACTGTGGCACCAGCACCAACCAAGACAGGAGCGACAAGTTCAGTACCTGAACCAATAAAGGCATCATCACCGATCTCAGTGCGAAATTTATTTACGCCATCGTAATTACAGGTAATAGTCCCCGCTCCAATGTTGACGCGTTCGCCGATTGAAGCGTCTCCGATATAAGTGAGATGGTTCACTTTGCTTGAAAGCCCCACCACAGACTTTTTCACCTCAACGAAGTTACCAATGTGGTTTTCTCCCAGGAGTTTGGCGCCAGGGCGAAGGCGAGAGTATGGACCCACTCGGCTTCCCGTCCCTACTGATGCACCATCAATGTGGCAGAACGGAAGAATCTGTACACCATCGGCTATCTGGGCATCCCTGATGACGCAGTTGGCACCAATCTTTACATTGCTGCCAATCACGACTCGTCCCTCAAAGACGACATTCACATCGATTTCCACATCTTGTCCGCAAGTGAGTTCACCGCGCAAATCGAATCGATCGGGGTCAATAATCGTCACACCGGCCTCAAGAAGTCGTTCAGCCTGCACTCGCTGCCACACCCTTTCAAGCCGTGCAAGCTGTGATTTGGAGTTGATTCCTTCGACCTCCCAGACATGCTCTGGATGGACTGTTGTAATCGACACGCCGTCATTAAAGGCGAGACCAATCACATCGGTAAGGTAGTACTCCCCTTGAGCGTTTTGATTTTTCAGACGACTGAGCCAATCAGCAAGATGAGCTGTCGGGAGGCACATGATGCCGGTATTCACTTCACAAATTCGTTTTTCTTCGGAGGAAGCATCTTTTTCCTCAACGATTGAAGCTACGGCACCTGAAGCATTGCGCACAATGCGTCCATATCCTGTTGGATCCGAAAGCTCTACTGTTAGTAATACTAAACTGCCATCAGCTCCCGCCTCAGCCATGGCCATCAGCGTCTTTTGGGATAACAATGGTACGTCCCCCAAACAGACCAGCGTCAAGGGATCTTCGGGGTTAATTGCTGCCAGCGCCTGCATAAGTGCATGCCCCGTACCTAGCTGTTCCTGCTGAAATGCAAAGACGATATCTGTGCGGCCCTCGTAATGCTTTCTCACGATATCAGCAGCATGCCCAATCACAACCACTCGCGGATGATCGGCTAAGCCCGCCGTGGCATCAAGTACATGGTCAAGCAGCGGGCGCCCAGCAAGCGCCTGAAGCACTTTGGGCAAACTAGAGTGCATACGTTTGCCTTTACCTGCAGCGAGAACAACTACGTTCATGATGAATCCCAGACTGTATGAATGGAGCGAATTCTAACGAACGAAGGGCTCTGCCGAAGCAGAGCCCTTCCAATCACTCGTAAAAGAAAGCCTTGAATGATCAAATCGAGGCTGAAACCGTCACAACTGCAGGAAGGCGACCGCGACCAACCTCCGCATCAACCGGACGACTCATGAGATTGCGATGGCGCTCAGCTAAAAACTTTTTATTGTCGGCGGTCGGAAGCAAAGACCCCACAACCATACCGAAGCCAGCAGCAATAAAGCCACCCAAGACATTCGGAAACACTTCACCTAAAGCTGACCAGGTAAGCACCACCCAGACTGCGCTACCAAGGAAAATCGAAATGTAGCAGCCCAGACGCGTAGCCTTCTTCCAATAAAGTCCGCAAACGAGCGGCCAGAAAGCTCCTACAACCGGAAACTGATAAGCCATTGCCACCATGTCATAAATAGCTGCCCCCTCAAGCGCGATCGAATAGGATAGAACGCAAACAGCGAAAACAGCGACGGAGAGGCGCATGGCTCGAAGCATATTGCGATCGTCGATTTTCATAAAGTGACGAAGCACATTCTCAACAAAAATTGTGGATGGAGCCAGCATCGTCGCAGAGGCCGTCGACATAACAGCCGAGAGCACAGCACCGAAAAATACTACACGCAGCCACATC
>OGJJ01002061.1_pt1 | contig 13832 bp, 12 predicted proteins | sample 1572081 | NCBI WGS metagenome assembly OGJJ01 (sample SAMEA2582122, study PRJEB24529) | metagenome | biome: Human gut stool | place: China | collected 2011
TCCTTACTATATTCCATTGTTACCCTCCATAACTTCTGATTGTTGCCGTCTTGACTATTATGTATCTTTTCTTTCCAAAATGGTATAGGCTTTTATTTTTATAATGCTGCAAAACTTTTCTTCTGTAAGGTATTCAAAGGATATTTCCCTTTGCCGCCGCTATTGGAAAGCCAAAAGCAGCGGCTTTTTTACGCGATATGACCGAAAAGACTAGAAAGCAGGATATGTCATCATTTGTCATTTCTTCTCAATGTAATAACTGCATGGCATATCAAGCCAAATACAAGAGAAAAACAGCCACCGCCAAATAGTGATGCTCCCCACCCTGCACCCGACATTGTCATAAAACCGCCAACAAAGAAAATACCAATGCCAAGAAATATCCCGACACCATAAAAAAGTCCAATTGCCATATCATACTTATTAAATTGTCGTTTCTCTTTTTTTCACATGTTTCCATTTTTGTTATTACCTCCTTCGCAAAATCGTCCATGTGGACTCCAAAAAGAAAACAAATTTTTTTCAACGTATTTAAATCGGGTTCATTAACATCTCTCTCCCAATTCGATAGCGCCTGCCGGGTAACATTCAATTTCCCAGCCAGTTCTTCCTGTGTCATTCCCGATTGTGTTCGCAGATGACGTATTTGCTTTCCTGTTGTAATATCTGTCTGTTCCTTGTTCAAAATAGTTCCTCCTCTCTGCTACTGATTCTATCAATGATATTCCGCAATAGCCAGCAATGAACGCTTGCATTGCGCAAGACCTTACATGATCTTCTGAAACATATGACGAACCTTATCCAGCCGGCTATTGGGGCGGCGGGGCTGTACTGCAGGTTCCCCTGAAGTTTCCTGATACCCTTTCAATTCCGTCAGGCAAACACTTCTTCCATTTGTGTAGAAATTCAGATCGCTTTTGTATTCCCCAATCCGTCTTGCCGGTATTTCTCCAGTTAAGATCGCTTCATTATTTTTTATTGAAGTTGTTTCAATTACCGCATCGTATTTCACAGCATCATGATAAGCCCGTGAAAGATATTCCTGCGGTGCAAACAGGGTAAAAGAAAGATAGGGTTCTAAAACCTGTGTTCCTGCTTTTTTTAATGCCAGTTCCAGCACAATGGGCGCAAGAAAGCGGAAATCTGACGGAGTACTGACTGGGCTGTAATAAATTCCGTATTCAAAACAGATCCTGCAATCTGTCACCTCCCATCCATACACTCCCTGCTCCAATCCATACTGAATCCCTTCCATAACTGCGTTTTGAAAACTTTGGTTTAAATAACCAAGTGACACCTTGCTTTCATATTCTGTTCCGCTCCCAGCAGGAAGGGGAGTGACTGCCAGACCAATCGACGCCCAAAAGGGATTTGGCGGCACTTCAATATGAATTGTATAATGCTCCTCTTTTCGTGGTCTTTCCAGATAAATGACCGTAGGCTCTTTTACCTCTGCCTCGATGCAATATTTTTCATTCAATAAAGAACAAACAACTTCTAACTGTACTTTCCCCAAAAAGGAAAGAATGATTTCATGAGTGACAGGATCAATCACAAAGCGCAGAAGCGGATCAGTATCCGCAATCTCTGTAAGGGCATCCAGCAACACTTCCCTTTGCTCTGCTTTGGCTGGCTCTATCGTTGTCCTAAGAAGCGGCAGGGGATTATCCGTCCATGCCTTGCGTGGCAACAGTTTTTCGTCTCCCAGAATATCATTTAACTTTAATGTGTTGTCAGACAAAATAACAATCTCCCCGGAATCAGCAGTATCTGTCTGGACAATTTCTCCCTTAAATGGAATTGACATCTCTGTAATCTTAATCTTTTCCTTTTTTTGCAAAAAAATCGTTTCCCGTAAGCAAAGCGTACCACTATACAGCCTTACATAGCACCGTCGTTTTTTCTGCTCGGTATATTCAATTTTAAAAACGTACCCGCACAGTTCCGATTGACAGTTATCCGTTTTCGATGAAAAAATATCTGTGATTACATCAAGCAATTCTTTTGTCCCGATATTCTCTTTTGCGCTTCCATGATATACCGGAAAAAAAGTTCCCTGCTGTACCCTTCGCTTTATTTCTTCCTGAAGTTCCCGCAATGTCAAAGGCGCTCCTGAAAGATATTTTTCTAAAAGATCATCATTCCCGGCAATCACAGCATCCCACTTTTCAAAATCCGCAACGTCGGAAAGTGTTAGTTCTGAAAATAAATGAACTTCCTGCATAACCATCATATCTTCTGTCAATTTTTCTCTGATATTTTGATAAGTCTGTGCAGGAACAAAGCCTTCCTGATCGATTTTATTGATAAAAATAATGGTTGGTATCTTCATCTTCCTCAGCGCATGGAACAGCACTCTGGTCTGTGCCTGTACGCCATCTTTTGCAGACACTACTAAAATCGCTCCGTCCAGAACTGATAAAGAACGGTACACTTCTGTCAAAAAATCCATGTGTCCCGGTGTATCTACAAGATTCACTTTGTACTCTTTCCAGTGAAAAGACGTAACGGCAGCCTGAATGGTAATTCCCCTTTGACGTTCCAAAGCCATAGAATCCGTTCTTGTTGTGCCTTTATCTACACTGCCCGGTTCTATGATTGCCCCGCTTGTATACAGCAGGCTTTCTGTCAGTGTTGTTTTTCCTGCATCAACGTGTGCAAGAATGCCAATATTGATTATTTTCATGTGTCATCCTCCATTCACAGCCAAAAAAAGGCATAAAAATCCCCAGCAGCAAAATACTCTTACCGCTGGGGATTTAATCTTTGGACATACACATAAAAGACATACGCCAACAGACGCTTGTCACTTGTCTTGCTATGTCAATATATAAGGCAAAAGTATTCTTAAATAGGCACAAAAAACCAAGCCCTTGTTCCAAAGGACATCCCAAAGTTTTTTGTTCCCACTATTTGGTTATAGTTTTATTTAAGAATACCCTGCCGCATATTTTTTAACTCCTTTTTGGAAATATCATGATTATAACACATCCGCACCCGAAAAGCAAGCATGAAATAAATCTTTCAATCATCACAATTCTAATCTCATAGAAATGACCTCCTGAAATCCGGCTATGCGGGAGCAAAATCCTTTGGGATTTCTTCCAAACTCGACAAATCCAGCCTGTTCATACATAGAAACGGCTCTTTCGTTTTCAGCAACCACATTAAGTTCAAGCTGGCTATAGCCCGCTGCTTTAGCACATTCGATACATGAAGCCAGCAAAGCCTTACCAATTCCAAGCCCCCAATATTTTTTCGCAACGCTGATGCCAAATTCTGCCCGATGCCGTACCTTATACTTTGTACCGATTGCCTCGATTCCTGCTGTTCCTGTAATGACACCGTCAACTATGGCAATCAGTTCAATCTCCCTTTCACTCTCAGCCTTTTCTTTCAGGAACTGGCTTTCCTGTTCGGCATTAAAACTGTTTTCATCTGGATATGTAAGCAAATAATCGGTTTCGCTATGTGTCAGATTGAAATTATCCAATACAAGCTGACCATCACTTTCTGTTCCATTCCTCAAACAACATTCCACACCATTACTTAACATTATTGTTTTATTATATCTCATGCCTGCCCCTTCACTGACAACCGCCCTTAAAGTCAGCTTCTTCATCTATGCAATATCCTAAACAGAAAAATATTTTCTCATTTCATATTGTTTAACAAATACACGAAACTTCATTTTCTTCAAAAATATGTTTAATGCCTGATCTCGCTCATCCACGTTTATTACTTTCATCTCTAAACTCTTTGTTTGTTTCGATAAATCCAACAAAATCTCTGTGGCAACTCCCATTCTGCGATATTGAGGATGTACCGCTAACTGCACAATATCTCCTTTTATTTTGTCCACAATACCATAGCCGATCAGGTTTCCGTCAAATTTAACAATCGTATAAGAAAAGGATCTGGCGATTGCGCATACAGCATCTTTTGCGTTTTGCCATGAAGGTGGATACGTCCAAAAATCCTTGACTATTGTCCATTGAGCTTCTTGTATTTTTTCTGGATGTTCCAGTTTCCACGCTTTATATATGCCTGGTTCTTTTATCCCACCTGTCAGTTGGTAACAATTCAATACTCTGTCAACTTGAAATCCCTGCTTTTTATATAAAGTAAGCGCCTTCTCATTATCCTGAATCACTTCCAGCTGATACACTCTGATTTTATTTTTTATACATATAGCACTGACCAGATTCAATAATTCCCCCATGATTCCTGTTCTGCGAAAATCAGGGATAACTCCTGTTCCGAGGTCATAGACTGTTTTTTCATTATCCCACTCTCTCACTCCATTCAAGATAAAAGCGACAAGCGTTTTATCTACAAAGGCTCCAACTGAAACCGCAGGCATAAATCCATTTCTTTTCAACATTGTCTCAAAGGATTTAAAAGACATATCAACTGAAACCTGATAATCAGAAAATGCCTGTGTAAACGCTTCGTATATACAAATGGAATCTATGTTTTCCAATGTCCGGTATTCCATATTTTCTCCTACTAAAATGTCATATTTACTCTATTGGAAGATTGTGCTGTTTCAAAAATGAGAGTTTATCCCAATAGCCTCGTTGGAATAAAATCTTTCCGTTCACCACCTGAAAAAAGCCACATCCCCGTAACCCCAATGGATCACGCCATTCAAGGATTGCCCATTGCCCATCCTCAAAAATATTTTCTACGATAGCTGTCATATCCGCTGTTGAAAATTCGGCTGTAAACATGGTACGGATTGCTTCAATGCCTACTACTGGCTCATTCGCTACTTGGTGATTTGTCGCATTTTCATGATAAAGAGCTGTAATTGCTTCCACATCATGGTTATTGAATGCATCTACCCATAACTGAACAACTTCTTTCGGTCTTAACATGGTAGTAATCCTCTCCTTGTAATTTCATAATTTTTCTTGTTTGTGCTATTGTATTTGATAAGCAAATGGTTTTTTCTTGCCATTCATATGATTATACCTTGTCATGTCAAGAATATCAAGCCGAAATCATGAATTATTTTGGCTTATGTTGGGAATTGTGTAGACATATTCAATGAGAAAAAGGAACTGTAAAATGTAATCGGGTGAATGAATATGGCAAAAAGACCTGTAGAAAAAATCGACTTTGGCCCCTATGGGTCAGCAATTAAGGCGGCGAGGACAGGACAGAAGGAGTCTCGTAACAAAGTAGGTGATGAGATGTATCTTTCTCCCCGCTATCTCGCCAATATTGAGAATAAGGGACAACATCCGAGCCTCCAAATCTTTTTTGAGCTCATGTCCCGCTATCATATCTCCGTGGATCAATTTCTTTTTGGGGATACGACATATGGGAAAACTACGTTGCGCCGACAGCTTGACGCTCTGGCAGATGAATTGACCGATCGGGAAATCGGAATTATCATTGCCACCGTACAAGCCGTGTTGGATGCCAGAGAAAAAGGGGAGTAACCATGCTCCTGACACAACTGGACAGAGAATGAGAAACGCTATGAACGAATGAAGTTTGTAGCGCTTTTTCTTTGCATTTTCGGTAGCCAAACGGAGGTTTTCGGGATTACCTAAGTACGAAGAACTAAAGAACAGCAAGCACAGCAAACGAGTACCCGTTTGCGATTTTTCTAATTTTCAGGTCCTTTGCCCGAAAATGAAAAATGCTTGTTGGGATAATCCCAAACCCTTAGAAGAACGGAGGAAACCGATGGCGAACCGAAAGAGAAATATTCAGATGAAGTTTTGGGTGACAGCCGAGGAAAAAGGGCTGATAGATGAAAAGATGAAACTGCTCCCCACACAACGGTATGGGGCTTATCTGCGGAAGATGGCGATTGACGGATATATCATCTACACTGACACCACGGACATAAAGGAGATGAATAAAATCCTGTCAGCCATCAGCAGGAACATCAACCAGATCGCAAAGCGGCTCAATGCGGGAGGTTCCGCCTATGCGGCGGACATTCAGGAGATCAGGGAAAGGCAGGATGAGATATGGCAGTTACAAAGACACATCCTATCAAAACAACGCTGAATAAGGCCATAGCCTATATCTGCAATCCTGGGAAAACGGATGAAACCCTCCTGGTGTCCTCCTTTGGGTGTTCCGCAGAAACCGCCGACATAGAATTTTCCTGGACACGCCGCCATGCCATAGACAAGGGCACCAACCTGGGTCGCCACCTGATACAGGCATTTTCTCCTGGGGAGGTCACGCCGAAACAGGCCCATGAAATCGGCATGAAGCTGGCAAATGAAGTGTTGGGCGGCAAGTATGAATTTGTCCTCACGACCCACATAGACAAGGGGCATATTCATAATCACATCATTTTTAACTCTGTCAGTTTTGTGGATTATCGGAAGTACCACTCCAACAAGCAGAGCTATCATTTCATCCGCCGCACCAGCGACCGGCTATGCAAGGAATATGGTCTGTCCGTGATCGTGCCGGGACAGGACAAAGGGAAGCGCTACATTGAACATACCACAGAGAAAGCGGGAACCAGCTATAAGGCGAAATTGAAAACAGTCATTGACCGGCTCATTCCCCAGGTATCTGATTTTGAGGAACTGCTGAAAAGGCTGGAGGCAGAGGGATACGAGATCAAGCGGGGTAAGTACATTTCCTGCAAAGCCACGGGACAGGAACGGTTTACCCGTCTGAAAACCCTCGGCACGGACTATACGGAGGAAGCCATAAAAGAACGGATAGCGGGCAAGCGTACCCGTGCCGCCAAAGCTCCAAAGGCAGAGCGCAAGGGCGTTAATCTTCTCATTGATATTGAGCACAGTATCAAAGCACAACAAAGCCGAGGCTATGAACAGTGGGCGAAAATCCACAATCTGAAACAGGCGGCAAAGACTATGAATTTCCTTACGGAAAATAAGATTGAGCAGTACGCCGATCTGCTCACCCGGATAGAGGAAATCACCACGGCAAGCGAACAGGCAGGGGACAGCCTAAAGGAAGTGGAAAAGCGTCTATCAGATATGGCATTGCTCATTAAGAATGTCACTACCTACCAAAAGACAAAGCCCGTCTATGACGCATACCGCAAGGCAAGGAACAGGGAGAAGTACCGCGCCGGACAGGAACAGGCGATTATCCTACATGAAGCCGCCGCAAGGTCGCTGAAAGCGGCGGGCATTGCAAAGCTCCCGAACCTTGCCGCGCTGCAATCGGAATATGAAGCCCTCCAAGCGCAGAAAGAAGCCCTTTATGCCGACTATGGGAAGCTGAAAAAGAAAGTCCGGGAATACGATATTATCAAGCAGAACATTGACAGCATTTTACAGGCAGACAGGCAGCCGGAACGGGAAAAGGGAACAGAGCGCGGATAAGGATAGCAAAATCCCCGCCGCTGTGCTATGATAGGGCTATCAAAAAGCAGAGGAGCGTTGAGCATGGAAAACCAGAAAATGCCGGAATATGAAACCATACGCGCCGCCGTTGCCGGGGAAAAATGGGCGGTGGAGAAAGTCGTGGAGTGCTACAAGGACGAAATCGACAGGCTATCGACGGTAGCGGTCAGACAGCCGGACGGAAGCACGAAACAGGAAATCAACGAAGATATGCGCCAGTCCATCACAAAGAAGCTGATAGAAGCCCTCCCGCAGTTCCCGCTTGAAGAAATGGAAAAGGGAAATGTCAGATAGGCAAAAAAAGAACAGGGCGCGGAAGCCAGTATATGACTTCCGCGCCCTGTCTTTTTATGGGTGCTGTTTTCGTGAATGTTACGCAGTAGAACGCCATTTTTGGGGGTAAAGGTATAAAGTATCGCCTATCCGATTTTCACGCCCGGAAAGCCCTGTAAATCAAGGGATTTTCCGCGCCTACTGCGTAACAGGGGCGCGTCTTTTCCTCATGCGCTCGGCGGCTTGTCTGCGGGTGATACGTTTCCGGCAGACGGGGCAGTATTTGACACTGTTAGAGGTTGACGCAAAGAACGCGCCGCACTCGGTACATTTCTTCTTATCCCCTGTCTGGTAAAGCTCCGCATAAAGCAGCCTGTCGGCGGGAAGCACCGCAACCCGGAACCACTTGCAGAGAAGCGAATAGGAAATGAGCTGCGGGCATACGCACTCGTCCCCGTCGTCCAGTAAGATACAGTTCCCGTTATCATAATTGCAGCACGTCCGGCGCACAAGGGCGTTGACTTTCCGGCTCTGGGGCGGCGTCAGCCGCTTAACCCCGTTCATACTTCATCAGCGGCGTAAATGGGAAGCTCTGCAAATTCCGCTTCGGTCAAAGCGTCCACTTTGGAAAGGGTGCGCTTTGCAAGCTCCCGCATATCCGCGTCCATGTAGGGCAGCGCGGCGTTGACATTCTCAATCAAAGCCCGCTTGCCGCCCTCGTTGTAAATGCTCAAAAGGTTTGTTTCTTCAACAGTCAGTCTAATCATGCTCATACCTCCATATCGTGATTTTTTGTTTTTGCCGCCGCCTTTTTCGGGGCGGTCTTTGCCTTGTCTGCTTTAAGCTGCGCCCGGATAGAGGGGCGGGGCTTCCTTATCTCCCTGTCCCGGTTCTCCCCCTTGTCAATCAGCGCATACGTCCCATGTCTGCCCTCGATTTTGGAAAAGGAAAGGGTCTTGTAGGGCAGCATGGAGAAAAGGCGGTCAGTGTCCTTTGTGGCTGCAAGCCGCATGAACGCCGGGGAAAGCTCTGCCATGAAATGGGTCTTGTTCGGGCTGTTCGGCTCGTAATGCCGCTTCATTTCCCGCACAATGCGCCGCGCTTCCGTTTCAATCAGCCCGTCCCGCAAAGCGGCAATATGCGCCTTGAAATCCCCCGGCGAAAGCTGCTCCCGGCTGCGCCGTTCTTCCTGTAAGAGCGATTGCAGCGCGTCCGGGTCGTTGGGTACGGCTTCAAAGCGTTCAAATTTCCCAAGCTGCGGGTCTGGGGTTCCGTCAAAATATCTCCCGGCTTCCTGTACCCTTTCCCCATGCTCATAAATCAGCTTCACCGTATCGGCGGGCAGCTCCTTTTCCTTGACGCGCTCATAATGTTTAGAGTAGTCCAGTTCGTACAGATTGCCCTTGATTTTCCCGCGCTCCTTTCCCGTCAGCTCGATTGCATAGGCAAGAACGCGGTCGCTTGTCTGCTCCATGTAGAAACGCCATGTGTTGTGGGGCGCGGTGTCTTTGAGGAAAACGTCGCGCTCCCGGAAACAGTGCGTCCCGGACGGGCGGCAGAACCACAAAAGTGTTTTGTCCTCCCTGTGGGGGCTTGCCGCCGCCTTTGCGATAATCTCTTTGTCAATGTCTAAGTCGCTCTGGTAAAAGCCTGTGTTCTGCTTCATAATCGCTTCAAGGGAAGCAAACAAATCCATGTTTTCAAATTTGCTCTGTTCCGGCATGGGTCAGCTCCTTTCCAAGTCCTGTGACTTCTGCTTTGCGTTTTTCTTCTGTGCCTTTTCCTTGTCGGCTCTAAGCTGCGCCCGGATAGAGGGTTTCTTTTCCGGCTTCGCTCCCTTGCCGCGCTCCTTGTCGGCTTTGACAGCGTTAGCCAGGTCAACAAGGGAAATCTGCTCGCCCGCCTTTACCTTTGCTTCCAGTTCGTCAACGGTGGGGGTGTTGTTGATGATACCGTCAATCATGTTCCCGTTCTGCTCTGTGGTCTGCTCGGCGGTTTTCAAGGGATTGTCCCGCTGCGCCTGTTCTGCGGCAACGGCAAACGCCCGCGTCCCATTCCCCATAATCAGATACTTTCCGTCGTCCGACTGGTGGTGAAAGCCATATCCGGCGGCTTCTATCTGCTCCCGGCTCATGGCGGTCACATGGAAAGTCCCCCTCGGTGTCTTGACAGTTTCGCCCGTTTCCAAGTCGTCCGGGGTAAGCTGCTTTTGCTCCTGTAAAAACTCCGGCACTTCCCGAAAACCTACACTGTCAACGAAATGCGCCGCGTCCTGTCCGTCCTGATGAAGCACTACCACGTCGGAAACGGAAAGGCTGTGTCCCTTAAAATCTTTGGGGTGGTCGATATTGAAACAGGTGTAAATATCTTCAAGGGAAGTTTCCGGCGCAAGGGGCGCGGAATAGACAAGCTCATAGTTCGCCCTGTCAACCACATTTCCCGCCGCCTGCAGGCGGTCGTATGGCTCAAAGCGGAAATCCCTTGTTTCGTCCCCGCCCTTTATCTGGTAAATGGAAAAGGTGTCTTTGTCCTGTCCGGCGGTCTGCGCCGTTTCCTGTGCCTTTGCGTAAAGCTGCTTCACGTCGCCCTCGGTCAGCTCGCCGCTTTTGAGCTGCCCCATAAGCTCGCGGCATTTCTCCGGCGTTCCCGTATAAAGCACGTCGCCCATTTTCGCCCGCCCGTTCTCCTGTGTCACATAGGCTTGCAAGAGGTAGCTGTTTTCCCGGCTGTCGCTGTAAGGGTTCCGGCGCACTCTGTAAATCGTTTCCGGGGTAAAGGCTTCTTTCGGGGCTGCGCCCGCTTTTTCCTGTGCGCCGGATTTTCCCGGTGCGGCTGCTTCCGGATCCGGCTTCTCCGGCGCGGCTTCCTGTCCCTCTCTGGTGGGCTGCTCCTGTCCGGCGGTCTGCTCCTTGTCCTGTGCCTTTTGCAGCTCCGCTAAGTTCTCGTCTATGGAATTGATAATCTCGGCGGCTGCGCTGCGTATCGTTTCAAGGGAGCTTTTCAGCTCGGACAGCTCCCGCCCGCTGCTCCACCCGGCGACATAGCCGAAAGAGTAGTCCGACGTGTCAAGCCCGTAATGTTGGCAGACAGTATAGGCGACGCTTTCCGCTTCGACTTCGCGGGTGCGGCGGTCAACGTGGGGCTGCTGCTCGTCCTTTGGCGCGTTGAGGTCAATGTCGTGCAGCTTCGCATGGGCGATTTCGTGAATAGCGGTCTTTAAGGTCTGTAATTCGCTCATGCCCTCGTTGATAGCAATGCGCTTGTCCTCCAAGTGGTAGTAGCCATGAGAGCCGCCCTCGATATTCTCAAAGGCGATAGGAACGGGGGAAGTCTTTTCAAGGGCTGCGAAAAAATCCTTGTAGCGGTCAACGTCGCCTGTCAGCTCGTCAACCGCAATGTCCGGCAGCTCCTTTCCCTCGGTCTGGGAAACGTCAAAGACGGATACCACCTTGTAGGCGGGTATGGTGACTTCCTTTTCCTCGGTGACGGGCTTCCCGTCCTTGCCGATAACGGGCTTCTGCGTGTGCGGGTCGATTTTCTGCATTTCCTGTTTGATTTTATAGGGTGACGGAGCAATGATTTTAATTCCCTTTTGCCCTTTCATCACGTTTCGTTCAAAGTTGTTCTTCCAAGCGGAAAAGCCCGCCACAAGGGAAGCGTCCGGCTTCTGCATGGCGATAAGGACGGTGTTTCGGAAGCTGTAATTATGGAATTTTGACATGACTTTCAGATATTCCCGGTAACGCTCGCTGTCAAAGAGTTCCGCAATACCCTGTTCCAGACGGTCGGTAATCTCTTTGAGCTTTTCGGCGGGCTTCTCGCTCGTCAGCACGATAGGGATAACCGGGCGCGGCTCCTGTGGCTGCTCTGCGGTCTGCGCCGTTCTCTGCCCCGGCGCGGCTGCGTCCATTTCTACCTTTGACGGGTCGGGTCTTTCCGGCTGCGGGGGCTGCGGCGTTACCCGGTATTCCTCCGGCACGTCGCGCCCGTCGTACCATTCTGTAAAGGTGTTGCGGTTGTTGTAGATATAGCCCTTTTCGGTAAACATACCGTCGTCGTTAATGGAAGCGTCCCGCCCGTATTCCTCATACATGAAATACTTTTTCGCTTCTTCGGGAAGTTCCGGTTCTTCCAGTTCATCAACCAGATAACGCCCGTATTCTTCTTCATTGTGGACGGACGGATAAATCCAGTAGCAGTCAAGGTTCTGTGCAAGGTTGATAATGTCCTGTAAGCTGTCGGCATGGTCGCCGTATTCAATGGCTGCAATGAATTTCTCCCGGTCGTCGTCAAACTGCATTTCCAAGAGCTTCCCTAAATAGTTCAGCTCGTCGGGGTGGGAATACTCGCTTAAATGCTCCGTCAAGCCGGGGATAGTGGATTGAAATTCTGTGAAATGCCATTCCTCATAGTGCTTGAAGTCAATCCCGATACGGTCAAAGACTTCTTTCAGATGTTCGGCAGTCGTGGGGAATGTCACCCATTCGCCCGCGGGTCTGCCCTCGGTGTACTTCCCAAGATTGGAAAGATAGCCGCTTAAAATCGGTTCTGCCATTTGTTCGCTCCTTTCTTTTTCAATCATGCGGTGCATAAGCTCAAAATCCTCAATGCTCATGCTCCCGTCAAATACATAGGGGTTAAAATCCTCCCCGTCCCGGTAGGGCTTTTCGGAAAAGGGAAGCCCCGCTTCATGGGCGGCTGCCCTCGCTTCCTCGATAACCTCCGGGGGAAGCCTGTCGTCATGCGCTCCGATAAAACCGTCAATGTCGTTCATGCTGTTTTCGTAGTGGTAACGCACTCCGGCGGTCAGCTCGTCAAGGCTCATGTCCTCGCCTAAATGCCCGCAATAGTAGCCGTTTAAGATAACGGCGGCGGGGTCAATGCTTTTTATTTCCTCTAACCGGCTCCTGTCAAACGGTTCTAAAGTACCGTCCACTTCAAGATGAAACAGCTCGGCGTTCCATGAACGTCCCTCTTTCCAAAATGCTACCCATGCAATACCGTCCCTAAGTTCCTCTTGATAGTCCTTTACGCTGTCGCGCAAACTTGCCATGTGTAAAACCTCCTTCCGCGTATGGCAGCGCGGACGCTGCGTTTGTGGTTCCATAGTCCCACTACGGTGCGCCTGCATTTCTGCCAAAGATTTTTGAGGATTTTTAGAGGGTTTGGGAAACTTCCCAACAAGCAAAATCCCCGCCAAGCTCTACATGAGTGGCAGGGATTTTACGGAAGTGGGTACCCGCTTCCTATGCTTGCTATTCAAGTTCTTTGTTCTTTGAAATGGTTACTTTGTAATTCACATATTTACCGCCCGTGTCGGCTAAAAGTACCGTTCCGTCGTAGGTTTTGCCCGTTTTCGGAGAGTACAGTTTTTTAACTGTTGCCTTGCCGGATTTAAGAAGTGCTGCGGCAATCTTCGGGGTAAAGGCGGTTTTTCGTTCCTCAAAGAAGCGGTCATTTTTCCACATGGTAAAGCCGCACTCTTTGTTGGAACAGTAGTAGTTTTTCTTTCCCTCATAGACCAGGGACTTGCAGCGGGGACACTTCCCAAGCTCTGTTTTTTCTGTCTTGAAAAGCTCTTGTTTCTCACCCAACACGGAAGCATAGGTTTTTACAAGCTCCTGCGTCATTGCTTCGATACCCTGCATGAAAGCGGCAGGGTCAGCGTTACCCTTTGCAATCTGCGTCAGATTGTTTTCCCATGCAGCCGTAAGCTGCGGAGAAGTTAAGCTGTCCGGCAGGACGCACACAAGGTTTGTGCCGTCTTTGGTAGGAAGTAGCTGCTTGCCCTTGCGCTCGATAAAGCCGCCTTTTACTAACTTTTCAATGACAGCGGCGCGGGTGGCGGGTGTCCCAAGTCCCCGGCGTTCTGCATCCGGGTCGGTGTCCTCATTCCCAGCGCGTTCCATAGCAGAAAGTAAGGACGCTTCATTGTGGGGCTTCGGCGGCGTCGTTTCATGCTCCGTAACCTTTGCAGCAGGGTTTTCAAAGGTCTGTCCCTCGGTAAAGTCCGGCACATCTAAAACAAGTTCGTTTTCGTCGTCGCTGTCCGGCTTCTTTTTGAGGGTCGCCCGGTAAAGCCGTTCCATGTCTTTCCACCCGGCAGCGATTACCGCCTTTCCCTTTGCCGTAAATTCATGGTCGGCGCAGGAGAAAACCGCCGTTACCGCTTCAAAACTGTACGGCTCGGCGGTCGCCATA
>OGJJ01002070.1_pt1 | contig 13778 bp, 12 predicted proteins | sample 1572081 | NCBI WGS metagenome assembly OGJJ01 (sample SAMEA2582122, study PRJEB24529) | metagenome | biome: Human gut stool | place: China | collected 2011
GTCATAAATATTTAAAAAGGCCGCCGCATTGCTGCGGCAGCCCGGCCAATCATGTTGTATATTCACGAACCCTGCGCTCAATAATCTTCTTTATCGTTTCTTCCGCCGCCGATTCCCATGGATGATTCCAGTGCGGAGGTCATACCGTGTGCAAATTCAATGAATTTACCTGTACCGATAGCTACTGCTGTCAGCGGATCTTCTGCGATCACAGTGGTAATACCTGTCTTTTCTTCGATCAGGGCATCCAGTCCGCTAAGAAGGGAGCCGCCACCGGTCATTACGATACCGCGGTCAAAAATGTCGGCTGCCAGCTCTGGTGGAGTTCTCTCAAGTACATTGTGTACAGCATCTACGATCTGGAGTGCCGGCTCTCTTAAGGCTTCCAAAGTTTCATCAGAAGTAACTACAATGGTTTTTGGAAGTCCGGTTACCAGGTTACGTCCTCTTACTTCCATCGTCTGTACTTCCGGTCTGCGGTATGCAGCACCGATATTGATCTTGATCTCCTCTGCAGTACGTTCACCGATAAGGAGATTATGTTTCTTTCTCATATAACGGACTAAAGCTTCATCGAAGTCATCACCTGCGATCTTGATAGAGGTGCTGACTACAGGTCCGCCTAAGGAGATAACTGCAATGTCTGCAGTACCGCCGCCGATATCTACGATCATGTTTCCGCATGCCTTACCAATATCAATGCCTGCACCGATAGCTGCTGCTACAGGCTCTTCGATGATAGCAACCTCACGGGCACCAGCCTGGTAAGTAGCATCTTCTACTGCCTTCTTTTCTACTTCAGTAGCGCCACTTGGGATACAAACGCTGATGCGGGGCTTGCGCAGTGTTCTCTTGCCTACTGCCTTGTTGATGAAGTATTTCATCATTTTCTCGGTAATGGTGTAATCAGAGATAACGCCCTGACGAAGCGGACGGACTGCTACGATATTACCTGGAGTACGTCCGATCATCAGGCGTGCCTCTTCACCGATCGCCATGATCTTATTGGTATCACGGTCAATGGCAACTACAGACGGCTCTTTTAATACAACGCCTTTTCCCTTGATATATACAAGGATACTGGCGGTTCCTAAGTCAATTCCAATGTCATTGGACATCATTGAAAACATATAGTTATTTCCTCCTAAATTGTGGGGTCACGAAAAGTTTCTTGTAGTAGTTTCTTAATATAATTCAAAAAAGGGCCTGCGCTTTAAGCATGACGAATACGCCTCAGAGCAGACTGAAGTTTCTTCTATTATATACAATCTTGAAAAGTTTTCAAAGGTTTTTTTCACTTATTTATATTCTTTATTATTTTTTTATATTATGTACATTTTTTAGACACATTTATTCCGTATTATAATAAGCGTCCACCGAGAGGCGGACAAGGCCTTTGTTTCAAGTGGTTACTTGAAATCACAAAGCTTTTTCATACTCATACCGGACGGAGGAATCCGTCCGGCCCCCCTAAATAATTTTATACCCCTCTAAAAATGCGATAACCCGTTCTGTGTAAGCAGAGCGGGGTTTTTTTATGTTTTTCTTAACATTAGCCGATCATACTGTACTACTGTTTTTCCAGTACTAACTATTGTTTTTTCTTTTTTTAGTAATGTATAAACTGCTTGTCCTTTTGTGTAATCCTTCTCTCCTTTTTGGAAAAAGGACCTGCAGAAAAAATGTCCCTGTTCTATATTACGATCAAGAAAAATATAAATATCCATTTCTTTATAAGGCGTAGACAAAAGATATTCCGCTTCTATCATTGAAAATGTTTGTAATTTTTCATTGTAACGAAAAATTGTTTTATTGCTGTCTAAAAGATACTCTATTTTATCAAAGAAGCACATACGATCTTGTATTTCCGGAAAATAACGGCTCTTTTTGATATCTTCCATGCAGATCGTTTTTGAAAGTATTTGATGAAATATCTTCTCACGATTTCCTCTTGCCAGACGGAGATCACGCAATTTATGTAGTCCAACTAAATGATGAAACTCTGTTGGATCAAAGCGGAGGGTTAATTCTGTTAATCGATTTTTACGTCCTAAAACAATATGGTACTGAACATCCAATAACTGTTCAAAAGCTTCCGCACATTCCAATAAATGGTCCATATTTCGTCCCCCTCCTTATGTATAAAAGAAAACCGCCCTGTATAAACAAGACGGTTTTGAGCATTTTCATTCGGTCCATTGACCTACTCCGGTTTGAGGTTTCACTGCACAACCCCTCTTGAAGACTCCGTATAGCAAGGCTTTCCGGTACGCTGCTATCCTTCAACGTCTGGACAAACACACACTGTTGTCTGTCTGATACTATCATTATACAGTGAGGGGAGAATTATGTCAAGAAAATCCTCAATTTTTCTGACTGTCTACTAATCTAATGGGACACGAAAACATCGAAACTATGCGGATCTACCTGACAAAATCTACTGAGGAACAGCGGGCTACGCTAAGGCTTTTAGACTTGTGTGATCAGATCCGCAGACAAGTGAGTGGTATAGTTATTTTGAAAACGATGTACTAAGATTGTAATGCAGGTTTTCTATATGAACATTTTTCACTTAAGGAGGATTTTTTTATGACAGGACAGATGAATGAGAATGGTGTAAGTACAGCAGGTAAACGGACGCAGGCACAGTTCCGGCGGTTTTTGGTGGAACGGAATATGTCGGAGCAGACAATCAAAGCTTATTCTTACGCTGTAGAACAGTTTTACGGGCTGTATCCCCAGCTGACGGATAAAAATCTGCAGCTTTATAAAGTATTTCTTATTGAACGTTATAAACCACAGACTGTCAACCTGCGGCTTCGTGCCATGAACTGTTTTGTACGTTACAGGGAAAGCTCCCTGTGTCCGGTCTCTATGGTACATGTGCAGCAGAAAGGATTTTTGGAACAGATCATCAGTCAGGCAGATTATGAGTTTTTAAAACAGCGCTTATGGGAAGATGGGGAATATAATTATTATTTTCTTATACGGCTTATGACTGCTACCGGGGTGCGTATCAGCGAATTGGTATTGTTTGATGTTGAAGATGTAAAAAAGGGATACCGGGATATTTATTCTAAGGGGAATAAGCTGCGCAGAGTTTACATTCCGGCTGTTTTGCGAACAGCTTTTAAGGAATGGCCCGGTTTTTCCCAGCGTCCGGATGGGATCTTATTTTTAAACCGGTTTGGAGCTCCCTTATCTGCTTCCGGTATCCGTTTCCAGTTAAAGGTTTTTGCAGCAAGATACGGCATTGACCCGGATGTTATGTACCCTCATTCTTTCAGGCACCGGTTTGCAAAGAATTTTATTGAAGTGTGTCCGGATATTGCCCTGTTATCGGATCTTTTAGGGCATGACAGCATTGAAACCACACGGATCTACCTGCGGCGCAGCAGCCGGGAACAGTACCGTATTGTTAATCAGGTTGTAAACTGGTAATGACAGGGGGTGCATTACATGGAAACTACATTTATTTTTCCCTCAGATAATACCAGGTTTGAAGAAAACGGATCTGAAAATACACTATCCAACGACCTGGAACTGACCCTTTTTAAGGACTTTCTGCTCCGCAAAGGAGCTTCTGATAATACGATCCGTATTTATCTTCTGGCTGTCCGCCACTTTTTCTCCCATTCTGATACGATTAACCCTGAAAACCTCCAGGCCCATAAAGCATGGCTTTTGGAGCATTACCGTCCTGCTACTGTAAATGTACATATCCATGGCATGAATCAGTATTTGCAATATCTGAAAATTTCATCTTTTAAACTTCCTGCCGTAAAATACCAGCAGAAGACTTTTATTGACAATGTAATATCTAAAAGGAACTATGAGATACTAAAAAAGAAGCTGAAAAGGGATGAAAACTGGTTCTGGTATTTTGTAGTACGTTTTTTAGGAGCAACGGGAATGCGGGTCAGTGAACTTTTGAAAATAAAGGCGGAGCATGTAAAACTTGGGATGATGGATCTGTATTCAAAGGGCGGCAAAATGAGGCGTATTTATTTTCCTGCTGCTCTTTGTGAAGAAGCGGAAATATGGCTGAAAAGGCGTGACATCATTTCCGGTTATATTTTTACAGGGAGAAATGGACAGGTGATCACTGCCAGAGGTATCCATTCCCAGTTAAAGGTACTGGCAAAACGGTATAGGATCCCCTCTGAACAGGTTTATCCTCACTCTTTCAGGCACCGGTTTGCTAAGAATTTTCTGGAGAAGTTTAATGATATTTCCCTGCTGGCAGATCTGATGGGACATGAAAGTATTGAGACTACACGGATCTACCTGACCCGGTCTTCAGAAGAGCAGCAAAAATTGATCGACCGGGTAGTGAAGTGGTAGTGAATATGATATAATGAGCCCAAAAGAAAAACAAGCGGCTGCGCAAGCAGACATTTGTTTTTCTAGGGCCATTAACGAACGAATCGCCTACGTTAGCAGGCAGTAGAGCGCGAATGCGCGAGATTCGTGAGTGACCCCTCGCAAGAAAATACAACAAAGGATGGACAACTTATGTACGAATACACCTGGTATCAATGGCTGAGTTTCTTCTATATATATTGCTTTTTCGGATGGATCTTTGAATCTTCTTATGTATCCCTGAAGCAGCGGCAATTTGTAAACCGCGGTTTTCTGCGGCTTCCTATGCTGCCTCTTTATGGCACGGGAGCGGTGATGATGCTGTGGGTATCTCTTCCATTTAAAAGCAGTCTGGTCATTGTTTATATTTCCGGTGTGATCGGGGCTACGGTCCTGGAATATGTGACCGGATGGGGAATGGAACGGCTGTTTAAGATGAAATACTGGGATTACAGCAACCAGCCTTTTAACTTAAATGGATATATCTGTCTTTCCTCTTCTGTTGCATGGGGATTTTTGACGATTTTTCTCACTGAGGTGATCCACAAGCCCATTGAACGATGGGTGCTTCATGTTCCAACTACGATCGGCATCCCATGTTTGTCCGTGATCACAGTGGTTTTCATTATTGATACTGCAGAATCTGTACGTACTGCCCTGGATCTTGCCAAGGTTCTGGATGCCATGACAAAGATGAAGGCGGAACTGGACGATGTTCAGGTACAGCTGGCATTATTGAAGGCAGAAACAGAGCAGAAACTGGAAGAAGCAAAAGAAGATACTGCTATGAAGCTGGAAACTCTCCGTGTAGAAGCAGCCGGAAAAGCTGCACTGCTGCGAAATGAGACTGCCCAGCGTGCAGCCCAGCTGAAATATGAGACAACGGAGCGGACTGCCAGACTGCGGTATGAGACTGCATTAAAAGCTGCCCAGTTAAAGGAACTTGCTGATGAAAAAGCGTCTCAGTACCGTGAAGAAGCTGCCTCCAGGATGGAGACTGCCAGAAATATAAAAGCAGCTATGGCAGCCAGCCGCAATGAACGTCTGGCAGCTATGAACAGCCGGATAGCAGAACTGGCAAAGAAGCGTCAGGATATGACGAAACATATGAATTTCTACCACAAAAGTATTCTGCGTGGAAATCCTTCTGCATCTTCTATACGGTTTGCAGCAGCTTTAAAGGAATTGAGGGAAGCAGCTGAGAACAAGAAAAAGTAAGATATTATATTCCCGACGGTGACTGGCGAGAAAAGTGCAAAAAATAACCCCCAGAATGTGAATTTTCCGTTCTGGGGGTTTTTGCGTTTGCCAGGTATACTTATGAGCCCCGAGCTAACGCGCTCTATTGCCTGCTTACGCAGGCGATTCGTTCGTTAATGGCCCTAGAAAAACAAATGTCTGCTGCGCAGCCGCTTGTTTTTCTTTTGGGCTCATTATATCATATCTAATGTAAAAAGGAAATGGGCAGTTGCAGGTATCTGCTTTTTCAGCTATACTATAAGTTAATGATGTTAAAATATTCGTAATCCACTCATTTTTCTAAAAAAATGCTGACCTGAAAGGAACACACCATGGACCTGAAGAAAAACCTGAATAGCGAACTTGAAAAACTAAAACACATGTCTGTCAAAGACAAGATCTGGTATATTTTAGAATATTATAAATTTCATATGATCGCGATCATACTTTTTATCTCTATGTTGTGGGTGATCGGCAGCAGCATTTACCGCCAGTCTTTTACCACACGGCTTACACTTGCCATTGTTAATGACTACTCCGGCGGCAATTCTTCTATAGAACCATTGGAAAACAGCCTGAAAGACGCTCTTGGCTGTGGAAAAAAGGATCTGATCGAGATCAATTCCGGTCTTTTCATCAATACAGATGAGCCCCAGGCCTCCCAATATGCTTATGCCAGTATGGCAAAGATCGCAGCTCTGTCTGCTGGAGGAAATCTAGATATTATAATTGCTGATCCACAGACCATCCAGCACTATGGATCCCAGAATGCATTTTTAAACCTGGAAGATTTTTTACCGGAAGATTTAAAAGATCGTGCTGAAACGGAAGGACTTTTCTTCTATACAGACAATGGAAGCGGCCAGTCTATAGCTGCCGCTATTTCCCTGGATTCAACGGATTTTTCTGAGCTTACAGGAGCCGTGATCCATTCTCCTTATCTGGCTGTTGTTGCATCTTCTCAGCATACAGAAGATACCCTTCGGGCCATTCACTGGCTGTTTGACCAGAATTGATCTTTACTGCTTCCATTCCAAGGCTTTCTGCCAGTGTGCAGGAAGCCTTGTTTTTTTTCTCGATCCAGGCACAAAGTCTGGCGGAAAGAACTTCATGGGCATAGGAAAGAATGGCAATTGCCGCTTCTTTTGCATAACCATTTTTCCTGTAGGTTTTAAAAATATGGTATCCCAGTTCCAGCCAGCACAAACCGTCCGGAAGTGCCGGAAGAGCCTGCAAAGCAGTTTCCGGGATCTGTGGATTGCCAACACCAGCCATACCGATCAGGACTGTATTATCTTTTTTGACTGTATTATCCTTTTTAACTGCATTATCCTTTTTAACTGCATTTTTTTCAGCTTTCTTTAGCACAGCCCATGTTCCATATTCGTAAAATCCATACTGGTTCTTTATATAAGCTTCCAGCTTATCTGAATCACGAAATATTTCTTCTTCCTTCCCATATTCTTCTTCCGATATATTCTTCGCATCTTCTTTTATAAATTCACGAATGACCAGTCTTTCTGTTTCATCGATCAGCCAAGGAAGCCCCAGATAACGGCGCAGGATCAGCTCTGTAAGTTCATCTGTGGCATACTCTATGGAAGGAATTACATAGGGAATCCCCTTTAAATCCCAGCTGTCTGTGGCTTTCTCATCTGTTTCCCCACTGCTCATACAGCCTAAAACAGCCCTTCCGGAAGCTTTCGCCTCCAAAAGGGCCTGTGGTTCATCGGATATGAGAAGCGTATATTTTCTTCCTTCTATTAAAAGAATGCGCTCCTGTTTCATATTGTTCTATCTCCTGTGAGAACCGTTTTTGAGTTTTTCTGCCATTTTAATATTGATCCCATCATTTCCCGATCGATCAGCACTTCTCTGGCTCTGGATAATCCACACCAAAGGTATCTACAGTCATAGATTTGATCTTCTGCTCCTTTAACGGACGGTCAGAATAATCGGTACGCTCATTTGCGATTTTATCTACAATGTTCATTCCCTCTGTTACCTTACCGAATGCTGCATACGCACCATCAAGATGAGGCGCATCCTTGTGCATGATAAAGAACTGGGATCCTGCAGAGTTTGGCATCATGGACCTTGCCATGGATAAAACGCCTTCTGTGTGCTTTAAATCGTTCTTTACACCGTTCTGGCTGAATTCGCCCTTAATGCTATAGCCTGGGCCACCCATACCAGTTCCCTGTGGGCATCCGCCCTGGATCATAAATCCACGGATGACTCTGTGAAAGATCAGACCGTCATAATAACCTTTCTTCACCAGACTGATAAAGTTATTTACTGTGTTTGGTGCTACTTCCGGATATAATTCTGCTTTTATCACATCACCATTTTCCATGGTAATGGTAACTACTGGATTTGCCATTGTTTTTATCTCCTTTTCATTTCAGAATGGGCCCTGTGATATATGACCTTTCTGTTTAATATAGCAGATTGCAGGGTGGTTGTCCAGTGAGGAGAAAACCTTATATACCTGATTTCATGAAACAGCCTCGATCTCATCTACGATCCGTTTTCCCATTTCTTTTGTTCCTACAAGTATCCTTCCTTTATGCCAGATATCCGCAGTAGCTATATTGGCAGCTAAAACCTGACGGATGCCTTCTTCTATGGCTCCGGCCTCTGCCTCTAATCCAAAGGAAAGGCGCAGCATCTGAGCTGCTGCTGCGATCATCCCAATAGGATTGACCAGATTTTTGCCGATCACAGATTCGTCCGGATAATGAAGCTGGTTTGGTGTATAGATTCCCTGTTCTGTACCACTGATCTCTGCTGAGGGATAAAGGTATGGGGTTCCTGTCAGTCCTGTTCCTTCATCGGATATTATATCGCCAAAAAGGTTAGATGTAACAAAAACATCAAAACGGCCTGGATCGCGTATTAATTCCATGGCTGCATTATCAATATATAAGTGTTCCAGATTCACCTGTGGAAATTCCACAGCTGCCCGGTTGACAGTCTGTCTCCACAGCCGGGAACTTCCCAGCACATTGGACTTATCCAGATTGGTCACTTTACCTCTGCGGTTTCCTGCCAGCCTGAATGCTGTTTTCGCCGTTTTGCTGACAATTTCTTCATTATAATATTCATATTCATATGCTTCTCTTCCCCCATGCCCTTCTCCCTGAACTTTTTCTGAACAGAGGACACCACCGGCAATATCACGGACAAAGGCTATGTCCATCCCATTTTCCAGACGTTCTGCTTTCAGTGGAGAAAAACATTTAAGAGTAGGATAAATACGCACCGGGCGAATATTGGTGCTTACATTTAATGCCTTTCTCAGCTCCATCAAAGCACCTTCCGGACGTTCATCAATAGGCCGGTCCTGATATTTTTTCAAACCCGTATTTCCAAAAAGAACAGCGGGAACACCGGTACAGATATCAAGGCTTTCCTTAGGCAAAGGTTCTTTTCCTGCTTCCAGAGCCTGTGCGCAGGCTAAAACAGGATACAGCCTTAATTCATGTCCAAACCGTCGGCATACAGCCTCCAGCACACAGACTGCCTCTTCCATCATTTCCGGCCCAACTCCGTCTCCCCGGATCACTGCAGCCTCCAGTTTCATTTTTCACTCCATCCTTTCCTATATTCTTAATTAACTGATCATTTTAGAATTGCAGGAGTGCAAAGCACATAGCAATTCGGTATCAGAGGGTTTCATACAACTGCTTTTCTGTCCATACCGGAATCCCTGTATACTCAAAAGCATTATGGTGGAGAAGTGCATCATAAGCACCGTGGGCAAGAGCTTCCATTTCAAATTCCCCTGGAAGAACTGCTACCGGAGCCATGGCTCCGATCTGTTTTTTCAATCTGTCTACCAGATAGGTATCATGAGCCATTCCACCGGTAAAAACGATCCCGTCTAACTGGCAGTTCATGGCAGCATACATGCTTCCTGCATACTTACCAATCTGATAGATCATGGCATCATAGACATTTTTAGCATAAATGTCACCATTTTTGATCCGTTCAACTACTTCCCTAGCATCAAAGGTTCCCAGATGGTCACTTAATCCGCCCTGGCTGCGTACAAATTTCATCAGCTCTTTCTCTGTTTTTCCGCTGAAGCTTAAATGGATCATATCTACCGCCGGGATACTTCCTGTCCTGGTAGGCGCCATAGGTCCATCTCCATTTAAAATATCATTGGTATCCACCATTTTTCCCTTTTCGTGGGCAGTAACACTGATACCGCCTCCAATATGGCAGACGATCAGGTTCAGATCCTCATAGGCTTTTCCTACAGACTCAGCATATCTTCTTGCTGCTTCCTTCTGGTTTAAGGCATGACTGTAGCAGATCCTGTATACACCCTTAATGCCGGTCAGCCTGGCGATCTGGCGCATCTCGTCTGTTGCAGGACTATTTACCATAAATGACGGTTTTCCTGTTTCTTTTTCAAACATAAATGCGATCTGACAGCCTAAAAGTGCCGGATGGGACGCATAGATCTCATCATGTGCTTCCTGGACCATCCGTTCATTTACACGGTAGGTACCACCCACATGGGAACACTGGCCACCGCCTCTTGCAGCAAATCCATCTATATCAGAAAGACTTAATCCATTTTCCTGTAATGCATCCAGGATCATCTGTTTTCTGTACGGGATCTGATCATTATTATTTTTAAAATCTTTCAGTTCCTCTGCTGTATGCACCAGGGACTTTTTAAAAATTTCTTTATCGTCTTCAAATACAGCAATCTTGGTAGATGTAGATCCAGGGTTAATCGCAAGAATTTTCATCACAATCTCCTTTGTCTTTAAGGCAATCCACAGATACGCTCTACAGCCGGTTTTAATATTTTCTGCATGGGATGCATTAATTTGCCTACTGATAATGCACAGATAATCGTCCCCTCCCGGATGCCATCCAGTTTTCCCAGAAATACACAGGAAAGGACAATACCGATCACAACGGTCAGACAATCCATGATGACCTTAATATCATGAAAAGGCTTGCCCGGGAAGAATACACGGTTTACTGCATGAGTCATTCCTTCCATGGGCATGTTTACCAGCTGCACATCCATATACAGGCATACGCCTATTGCTACAAAAACGATACTGATCGCCAGCATAACCAGTTGCCCCGGATAGGTAGGAATGGCAAAATCTCCCACCACTTTCTTTGCAACATCTACAAAGCGGCCAAAAATCGTGGAAAATACCAGCTGGGTCAGGTCTATGGGACGGAATTTTTTCTTAACAATAATATCTGCACCAGGATATAAAAAGCAAAAATGCCGATCACGCAGTTTCCAAGATCGAGTCCTGTAATGCGGCTGATCACATAGGGAAGGGAGTTTACCGGTGAAACTCCCAGAGAAGAATTAACAGAAAATGCCACTCCAAAGGCCATGAATAAAAGTCCGGTCACGTAGATCAGGGCCTTTTTTACCATCAGCATGTAAATCCGCTCCATACAGGAATACCTGTATAAGTCTTCGCCTCTTCTTCCCCGCTTAATGCACGGATCGCACCTGCTGCCAGTGCTTCCATTTCAAATTCGCCTGCCATAACAGTGACCGGTGCAATAAAGGAAAGCATTTCTGTCAGTTTTTCTACTACATACTTGTCATGGGAGATGCCGCCTGTTAATACGATCCCGTCTACCTTTCCATGAAGGACTGCTGCCATAGAACCTGCTGTCTTTCCAATCTCATAGATCATGGAATCGTAGATCAGCTTTGCGTACTTATTTCCATTTTCGATCATAGCAGTTACTTCTCTTGCATCAGAAGTTCCCAAATGATCTACCAGACCACCGGTCTTTGTGATCTTCTCACGCATCTCTTTTTCTGTGTATTTGCCGGAATAGCACATGGTCACAACATCCTTTACAGGAAGCTGGCCACAGCGGGTGGGGGCCATTGGGCCGTCACCATTTGCAATATCATTAGAATCAACCATTTTTCCCATTCTGTGGGCAGTTACAGAGATACCGCCGCCAATATGGCAGATGATCAGGTTCATATCCTCATATTTCTTTCCCTGCTTTGCTGCAAAACGGATACCGATCTCCTTCTGGTTTAATGCATGGATACGGCTCTCTCTGTATATGCCCTTTAAACCGGTTACACGTGCTACATCCTGGAACTCATCTACATCCGGTGGATTTACTACAAAAGCAACTCCTCCGAATTCTTTGGAAAATGCATCTGCCAGCTGTGCACCTAAGGTTGCTGGATGCTTTACAGTATAACATTCTCTTGCATGCTCAAGGAGCTTTTCACCAATGGTGTAAACGCCGCCTTCTACATTTACCAGGCCGCCTCCTCTTGCAGAAAATGCGTCTACGCCCTCTAAGGTCTGTCCTGCTTCTTTCAAGATATTTAAGATCATTTCCTTTCTATATGGAAGCTGGTCACTGATCTCCTTAAATTCTTTTAATTTTTCTGCATCATGGCTGATATTTCTGGAAAAAATTTCCTTTTCTCCCTCAAACATGGCGATCTTTGTGGAAGTAGAGCCGGGATTAATGGCAAATACTTTATAATCTTTCATAATGATTTTCTCCTCGTTATCTAATATCTTTAAAAAAGGGGTTTTCTAAAAAAGCACGCTGACATAGCGCCAACGTGCCTTGTTTTTTGTTGCAATGTGCCTGGTACATCATTTTCATGTACCGAAAAACCGTTTTCGGCTTTTCCACATCTATTAATGGAACAGTGGATATAACAGTCCGATCCAGATAACCATCAGTGCACCACCGATACGGGTAGAGATAGAAGCGAATGCCAGCAGGTTCATACGGTTTGCTGCAGATAAAACTGCCAGATCACCGGAACCACCGATGTTGCAGCAGCAAAGACCTGCTGTAACGCCTGCCTCGTATGCCCACAGACCAGAGAGCTTTCCGAAGATCATAGCGCCTAACATAGCACCAAATACTGCTAAGAAAATAACTACAAATGCACCTGGGCTAAAGTATTCTGCAAGGGTGGAGAACTTCAGGGAGTTGATACCGATACCTGCGATCAGCATTGGAAGCAGTGCTTTTAATGCAAAGTTCATGGAGTATACACAGTTATCAGCAAACTGGTCTGGAAGAAGACCGGTAAATTTGATGATAATACCAAGGATAATGGTCCATGCCAGTCCAGGGATCACACTGAAGCCTGGAATATGGCCAAGGATATTACCAAGTAAGTACAGACAGAAGCTCATGAAAATACCAGAACCTAATGCTACATAATCAGCAGAAGTACCAGGTCTCTTCTGTTCCTGTTCTTCCTCTTTCTGCACCTGGGCACTCTTTGCAGCAAGGATCTCACCATTACCATTTAAGCCCTTCATCTTTGCAGTTACAGAACCTGCAACAGCTGCCATTACAACAGCCAGTACATTTGCGATAGAAGCATAGCACAGGAATTTTCCTGCCATTGGAGTCATATCTGTGCCGGAAAGGCTGGTATATAATGCTGGCAGAGTGGTCATAGCACCACCGGAACCACCGGACATACAAGGAGCACCAATATCAAACAGTGCCTCCGGGATACCATATCCGGTAACCAGACCTGCTAACATACAGAAGCCCAATGCAAATACCTGGCTTCCAAGGATAGTAGGCATATATCTTGCAGTTGCGCCAAGTAAAACCTTACGGTCCATAACCAGGATGGAACCAACTAACAGCATGGCAATATATGCATCCTGGAATCCGCCGCCCATAAGGACCTTAACACCGTTTACCAGCTCCTGGGGAACCAGTCCAACATAATTTAAGAAAGAAGCACCGATCAGAGGCAGAAGACATGCACCGCCTAAGTAGTTATTTACGATCGGGATAGTATTTCCAAGCCAGAAAAACAGGCCGCCAACTGCCATAAGATAAGCAATTGTCATAATAAAGCTAGTTGCCATATACTTTCCTGCATCATTGGAATAGATCTTTACAACCGGCATAAAGCCAAGATAAACAGTTGCCATTACAATGATAAAGAATGGAATGAAATACTTTGCAGGAAGCCCACACACCTTAAAATTTAATTTTTTCTCCATTTTTATTCCCCTTTTACTTTCCGCCCACTAACGCTGCGATGACGATGGACATATATTTATCATCTGCACTTGCCGCACGGGATACCAGAAGGACCGGAACCTTTGCTCCCAGTACCACGCCCCCGGTTAATCCGCCGCCTATAACAGTGA
>OGJJ01002073.1_pt1 | contig 13759 bp, 16 predicted proteins | sample 1572081 | NCBI WGS metagenome assembly OGJJ01 (sample SAMEA2582122, study PRJEB24529) | metagenome | biome: Human gut stool | place: China | collected 2011
GTTTTTGCTAGCAAGTCTTGATAAAATTGGTAGAAATAATCTGTAGATTTCCCTGAACCTGCTAGCTCTTCTTGCCACAGGTTATCATTGAGTTGGAAAGTTTCTAAGGTCAGATAATTTCCTTGACTGATCCACTGTTTCTGATAATCCAACTCTTTGTTTTCTTGCTCCAAACTTTTTCCTACCCCAATCAGTAAGGCCGTCAGTAAAATAGTTGTCCCTATTTTCATCACATAATTGAAGATAAGACCAAATTTGAAAGATGAAAAACTTTTCAGCAGGGAGCTGATTGTCATTTTTTGGATCAAGAGATAGGTCAACCAACTGATAAAGAGATAAAGTTGCAAAAGCAAAAAATGCGACAACCATAACATAGGAAACAAATCTTTTGGCTTGTAATCAAGCAAAAAACACACTCCTAGATTGATCACAAACGCCCCACCTAGGAGGAGGTAGAGGTTGCCTTTCACAACATCAGCTAAAACAGCCCTATCTTGAAAACCAAGTAATTTTTGTACCCCAACTCTTTTCATCTCCATCATTGGCTGATACACTGTCACTAACACAAGAAGTAAAATAGCCAAGACAAAAACAATGGCAGATAAAAGCAAATCTCGATTTATGACTTCCACTGCACTTTTGTAGGTCGGCTCTAGCAAGGTAGCCTGATCTATCTTGAAAAAATCACTCCATTTCTGTACAATCCTATCCTTGTCCATCTCTTGTGTAGAAGTTATCGTATAGCGACCATTTAAACTACGAGATGTATCCTTGATATAGGTTTGAAAAGTCATAAGCTGAATAGACTTGGCTTTTAGAAAGGTCGGAATCGTGCCAAGTTTATTGGAAAGATCTTTATTACTATAGACTCCTTCACCATCTGTGGCAAAATCAAGAGAAGAAATCCCAAACTCTTGGTAGGGAAAGGTATCTTTATCAAAAACACCAGACTTGATCACCTCATCACCACTGTCTGTTTTGATGATGGAGACTTTATACTTCTTTGATACATCCTCAAAAAATCGAAGAACAGATACTGCAGGTTCATTAATATCTTTCAAATACAAATCTAAAGAATCTACAGTCTTTCCCATTTCCCGAATCCGAACCACTTCACGTGTGTAGTTTATATTAAAAACAAAAAAAGTGGTACACAAAAGCAGGAGTAACATACAGAAATTACTGATTTTTTTCATAAAAGTACCTCCTTAGTACTTTATCATCTTAGTCGTAGAATTTGTTCCCTTTTTTCACAAATTTATTTTAGATTTCTTTTTTACTTTTTATGCTACTATGATACAATATTTTTAATCAGTTTCTATTTTCTGTTAACTTTTTTCACGAACAAGGAGAAGATCATGCGCTACGATTTTGGAAAGGTCTATAAAGAAATACGTGAGTCAAAAGGACTGACTCAGGAGGAGGTCTGTTCTGTGGTGGTGTTCTCTCAAAAACCAGTCTATCAAAGATTGAAAGTGGCAAGACAACCCCAAAATTTCCCGAAGTTTAGATTGTTTCACCGCAAGTCAATATAACCTTTGAAGAGTTTGAATATATCTGTCAACTTTATCAACCAAGTCAACGCACAGAAATTATGCAAACCTATCTCAATATGAGCTCAATCCTAGGGACTAATGAACTCGAAAAACTATTTCAAAAATGTCAAGACTACCTCAAAACTCACCACGACCTCCCCATCAAAGAGGTACGAGATATGCTAGAAATTGTTATCTATATTCGCCAAAATGAGACTAAAAAACTGTCAATCGAAGTTAACAATACTGTAAAAAAACTTTGGGAAAAAATTGAAAAACAAGATACATGGTATGAAAGCGACCTAAAAATCCTCAATACCATCCTTTTCAGCTTTCCTATTGAACACCTCCATCTCATCACTGAAAAAATCTTGCAACGCTTAGAAGTCTATAAAAACTATCAACATTTATATGACTTGCGAATGGCAATCCTACCCAACCTCTCCACCATTTACTTATACAATCAAGATAGAAATATGTGTAAACAAATATGCTATACTTTACTAGAAGATGCCAAGAACAAGAAAAGCTACGATAGGCTTGCTATCTGCTATGTCCGTATTGGGATTTGTACGGATGATTCTAAACTTATCCAAAAAGGTTTCTCCCTTCTAGAACTAACTAATGAAACCTCCATGCTATCTCATCTCAAAAAAGAAGTAGAGACCTATCATCAACCAAAGGAAATATAAAAAAGTCGAGGGATTTCCTCGACTTTTACATATTTTTCTGTTAGCTAGTTCTTAATACCAACCGTTGTTAAGCCAGAAGTTCTTGGCAGCTGTCCATGAACCATAACGTCCTGCAACGTAGGCATCTGCTACACGTTCTTGGTTTTCAGCTGAGTAGTCACCGTTCAAGTATGAATCTGTCAATTGGTAACGTCCGATGTATTGGCCATTTGTAGCTGTGTAACTACCGCCTGATTCTTTTTGAGCGATCCATTCTTTGGCTTCTGCTTCAGAACCACTTACAGTAGATGTTGCGACAGTGTTGCTTTCTGCTGTTGGTGCTTCATAAGTTGTAGTTGCAGCTGGAGATTCTTCAACTGTTTCTGTAGCTACTGGAGCTGTTTCTTCCGTTGTTGCTGCTGGAGCTGCAGTAGAAGCTGTCCCTTCGATGACCAAAACTTGGTCAACATAGATAAGGTGGATATCTTTGATGTTGTTTTTTGCTGCCAATTTTTCAGCAGTTGTGTTGTACTTCTCAGCGATTTCTGAAAGAGTATCACCTGATTTAACAGTGTAAGTTACAGTTTCTTGCGCAGAGACAAGAGCTGGGGCAAAGAAAGCAAGCAAAGCTGCTACTCCTGCGATAGTTGTTTTGATTTTTTTAGTTGTTAATGACATATCTAAAAATTCTCCTTCCATTGAATATATCTATGATACCTTTTAAATGTTACCGTTGTTTAACGGTTATATGTAGAAATATTACAAAAATGTTTTATATTTATCGTTTTAAGGAGGCTTTTGTCACAAAAGGCCTTATTTTATACCATCTTTAATCATTTTGAGCTTTTGATAAGGGAAACAAGCGCAGAGGTCCATTCTTTGATATAATAGTTATAAGAATCTTTATAAGGGGAAACAGATGCAATCACTTCGTTTTCAATCTGTCTTTGATATTATCGGACCAGTCATGATTGGCCCATCAAGTAGCCACACAGCTGGAGCTGTTCGTATTGGAAAAATCGTCTCCTCCATCTTTGACGATACGCCGACAGAAGTCGAATTCCAATTATTTAATTCATTTGCTAAGACCTACCGTGGCCATGGAACTGACCTTGCTCTCGTCGCTGGTATATTAGGTATGGATACGGACGATCCTGACATTCCAAATAGCCTAGAGATTGCCCATAAACGCGGTATCAAGATTGTCTGGACCATTCAGAAAGACAGCAACGCTCCTCACCCTAACACCACTAAAATTACTGTGAAAAATGAACACAAGTCCATCAGTGTGACAGGAATTTCCATCGGTGGGGGAAATATCCAAGTTACGGAACTTAACGGCTTTGCTGTCTCTCTCAACATGAACACACCAACCATTATCATCGTGCATCAGGATGTTCCAGGTATGATTGCCCATGTTACTGAAGCCCTCTCTCGTTTCGATATCAACATCGCTCAGATGAATGTGACTCGAGAAAAAGCTGGAGAAAAAGCCATTATGATTATCGAAGTCGATAGTCGAAGTTGCGAAGAGGCGATTGAAGAAATCCGAAAAATCCCTCATCTCCACAATGTCAATTTCTTTAAGTAGGAGGAAACATGTTTTATTCTATCAAAGAATTGGTCGAGCAGGCAGATCTAGACTTCCAAGGAAATGTCGCAGAACTCATGATTGCGACAGAATATCAATTAACCGGTCGAGAACGGCCAGAAGTTCTCCTCCTCATGGAACGCAATCTAGAAGTCATGAAAGCCTCTGTTGAGCTCGGTCTCAGTGAAAATAAATCCCGTAGTGGCTTAACGGGTGGCGATGCTGCCAAACTAGACCGCCATCTCAAAAGTGGCAAGGCCTTGTCTGACTTTACCATCCTATCAACAGCCCGTAATGCCATCGCGGTCAACGAACACAACGCTAAAATGGGCTTGGTCTGTGCTACTCCAACCGCAGGAAGTGCCGGCTGTCTGCCAGCCGTTCTCACTGCTGCTATCCAAAAATTAGACCTTAGCCACGAAGAACAGCTGGATTTCCTCTTTGCTGCTGGTGCCTTTGGACTAGTCATCGCAAACAACGCTTCTATCTCAGGTGCTGAAGGTGGCTGCCAGGCCGAAGTCGGCTCTGCCTCTGCCATGAGTGCCGCAGCCTTGACCTTGGCTGCAGGTGGAACCCCCTATCAGGCTAGCCAAGCCATCGCCTTTGTCATTAAAAATATGCTAGGCTTAATTTGTGATCCCGTTGCAGGACTGGTAGAGGTTCCTTGTGTCAAACGAAATGCTATGGGTGCAAGCTATGCCTATATTGCAGCAGATATGGCTCTGGCAGGAATTGAATCCAAAATCCCTGTTGATGAAGTCATCGATGCTATGTATCAGGTCGGATCAAGCCTACCAACTGCCTTTAGAGAAACGGCTGAAGGTGGTCTAGCAGCAACTCCAACTGGGAAACGACTACAGCATGAAATATTTGGAGACTAACCTATGAAGTACATATTTTTCGACTTGGATGGGACTTTAGTCGATAGTTCCGAAGGTATTGAGACCACCTTTCTACACACTTTTAACCTGCTGGGGGTTCCTGCACCTGATAAAAAAACGATTCGAACCTTTATGGGCCCTCCACTCGAAGTTACATTTACAAACCATCTTCCAAAAGAACTGGTCACAAAAGCTGTAGAAATCTATCGCACCTATTACAAAGAAATCGGCCAACAACAAACCTATCTCTACCCAGGTATCAAAGAACTCCTTCATCAATTGAAGGAATTGGATTACCACTTATTCATCACCACCTCTAAGAATCAGGAAGTGAGTCTCGAAATAGCCCATTCACTAGGAATTGGTGATTACTTTGAAGGGATTTATGGTTCTATCCCAGGTTCCATGCACAAAGCTGATATCATTCAGCGTGTACTGGTGGACCATCAAATTCCAAAAGAGGAAGCTTGCATCGTTGGGGATACTAAATTTGATATCATTGGAGGAAAAACCATTGGCATTCATACAATTGCAGTCAGTTGGGGTTTTGCACCTCTAAATCAATTAAAAGAGGAAAGTCCTGATACCATCATAGACTCTCCCCTAGATTTACTCACTTATTTAAGTTGATAAAGAGGTTTACAATTTTGTAAACCTCTTTATGTATGAAATAACGCTAGGGTAAGAGTACACATCGGTCATCAAGGTTGACGAATACTATCGTACCTTTTTACAATTCTTTCCCACACTTGTCAAGATAAGAAACAAAATAAAAAGAGGGTTTCCCCTCTTTTTTAGTATCCCCAAGCTGAAAGTCCTTGGTTTGAATAGGCATTATAAGCTGCTTGGATTTGATCATCAACTGTAGCAGTTGAACCCCAACCTGGCATTGTTTGGAAAAGACCACTAGCCCCAGACGGGTTGGCTGCGTTCACTTGACCATTTGATTCGCGGGCAATAATGGCTTCCCAAGTTGATGCAGGAACACCTGTCATTTCAGCCATACGAGCCGCTGCATAGGATCCAACTTCTCCAGCAGTATTCCCATTTGCAAGTACAATACCATTTCCAGAATTCGTAACAACAGGTGCTGCATTATAAGTGGCAGTAGTTGTTGTTTCTGCTACTACTTGATTTGTAGAAGCTTCGGCTGCTGGTTCTTGACTTACTGTGGCAGTATTTACTTTGTTGATCAATGATTTTGAACGTTCACCCAACTCAATAATTTGACCAGCATGGATCAAATCTTGATTGCTGATTTGATTCAATTCAACAAGCTTTTCGATAGTAGTGTTATTCTTAATCGCAATTTCTGATAAAGTATCACCATATTTTACTTCATATGTTTCAGCATTCACTACCACACCAGAAACAAAAAGTGAAAGAGCTGAGATAATAGAAGTTAATGTCCATTGGACCTTTTTTGTGTTCATCAATACATTCTCCTTTCGAACATAATACTATCTTACACATTAAATGTTACAGTTAGTTATAATTTATGTTACAAAGGTTACAAAATCATGTATTTTTCATGCAAAAAACGCTATAAATAGCGTTTTTCTTCATTTTTTTAGAAAAATTCCCCTATATGTAGTGGTGGTATTCTAATATTTCAACCAAAAAATGATAGCACCAACTGCTACTACAGACAGAATAGCTACACTATCTAAAAATTGCCATTTTAACTGCCTATAACGGCTTCTTCCCTCTCCACTTTTATAACCTCTTGCCTCCATGGCAATTGCAAGAGCATCTGCACGTTTAAAACTTGATGCAAACAAGGGAATTAAAATCGGTATAAAAGAGCGAATCTTTTGAAGGAGATTTCCTTCTCCAAAATCAACCCCTCTAGCTCTCTGTGCATTCATAATGCGAATTGTATCATCCATCAGAGTGGGGACAAAACGGAGGCTCATAGACAACATGAGCCCAATTTCATGAGCAGGTACTTTGATCATTTTAAAAGGAGTTAACAGCTTTTCTACTGCATCTGCTAAGCTTAAGGGTGTGGTTGTCAGCGTTAAAATCGTTGAAAATACAACAATGAGAATAAAACGACAAAAGATCACACCAGCTTGCGCAAGACCTTTATCCGTTACAGTCAAAAAATAAAATTGAAATAAAGTCTTACCGCCAGTCGTCGCAAACAACTGAAAGAGTGTGGTGAATGCGATAATAAAGACCATAGACTTCAAACCATTAATAAAAAAACGGAAGGGGATCTTAGCAATCAAAATCAAAGCAAGGGCCAATAAAAATAACAGAACATTCGTCACCACATTATTAGCCCAAAACAAAATAACAATTAACAAGAAAAGTCCTAGTAACTTTGCCCTTGGATCCATACGATGGAGAATGGAATTACCTGGTACATATCGTCCTAAAATCATACTATTCATGTCCAATTAACTCCTTAAACTCCTGTAAAGTGATTGGTAAAATTGGCAAAGATAGTCCTTTTTGGCGCAAGCGCCAAGCAAATTTCGTCACTTTCGGTACACCTAATTGTATGTTTTCTAATCCTTCTACATCCTGAAATACATCCCTTGGATGCCCAGACCTCACCATTCGTCCTTTTTCCAAAACATAAACAAGATTTGCGTATTCTGCCACATCTTCCATAGAATGACTAACAAGAACGATGGTCATCCCAGCTTGATGAAGTGACGCAAATAGCTTCATTAATTCCCGTCTACCTGACGGATCCAAACCAGCTGTCGGCTCGTCCAAGACCAAAATTTCAGGTTCCATCGCTAAAATGCCTGCAATCGCAACCCGTCTCATTTGTCCTCCAGATAATTCAAAGGGACTCCGTTCAAACAACTCTTCAGAAAGACCGACTAAGCGTAATTTTTCCTTAGCAATGCTCTCAGCTGATTCTTGGTCTACTCCAAAATTTTGAGGCCCAAATGCGACATCTTTTACAACAGTCTCAGCAAATAGTTGACTTTCTGGAAATTGAAAGACGAGACCCACTTTTTTCCGAAGATCCTTTAGCTCTTTTTGAGAAGACTCAGAACTAATGCGCATATCATTCATTTGCACTTCCCCTCGACTGGGCAAAAGCAAACCATTTAATAATTGGAGGATGGTTGATTTTCCACTTCCAGTATGCCCAATTAGAGCTGTATAAGAACCGCTTGGGATTTCCATATTCACATCAAAAAGAGCCGCACCTTCAAATGGAGTTCCTTCTTGATAGGTATAACTAAGCTGTTTTAAAGCAATTCCCATAATAGTTTCTCTAGCTCTCCTTCAGTCTGATAGGTTTCTCCAACTGGAAAACCTTTTTGATGTAACATGCTTCGCAATCGATTCGCGAAAGGTTCCTCTAGTCCAATTTCATCTAAATCATCTCTAGAAAAGAGTTCTCTTGGAGTCAGATCCAAGGTCGCTTTTCCTTTTTCAAAGAGAATAACCCGATCACTTAGGGAAACTTCCTCTAAATCATGGGTAATAGAAATAACGGTTAACCCATATCGTTCTTTGACTTCTCGAACCGTACGAATTAGTTCTAGACGCCCTTCAGGATCCAACATACTGGTTGCTTCATCTAAAATGATGATTTTAGGTCGTAAAGCAATAATTCCAGCAATGGCCACTCGTTGCTTTTGTCCACCGGATAATCTAGCGGGTTCTCGATCTTTGAACTCATCCATGCGGACCATCTTCAAAGCTTCATCTACTCGTCGAACCATCTCATCTCTTGGAATCCCTTGATTTTCCAATCCAAACGCCACATCATCTTCAACTGTAGCTCCAACAAACTGGTTATCTGGATTCTGGAAAACCATGCCAATCTCACTACGTTTATCCCAAACATTTTCAGGAGTTAACAAATCTCCGGAAATATAGATTTGACCAGATTCCGGTTCCAACAAGCCATCAATCAAGCGGACCACTGTTGATTTACCACTTCCGTTATGTCCAATAATGGATAACCATTCACCATGTTTCACGTGAAACGATGTATCATTTAACTGATGGTTCTCGTCTGTTTTTTGGTATTTAAATGTAAGATTTCGAACTTCTATAATATTATTCATTTATCTAAAGGTATCTTTAAAGAGGTAGGCACTGCCTTTAAAGTATTCATATCCAGAGTAGACTGTAAAGATTAGCGCAACATAAAGCGTTAGTTGGCCCAATAAATCCCAATGAAAGAGAAGGAAAATAATGGCAAACATTTGTGAGAAGGTTTTAATTTTTCCAGGCATAGCTGCTGGCAAAACAACTCCTCCTGTTTCAACCAATAACAGACGGAGGCCAGTTACGGCTAATTCACGGCAAATAATAACTGCTGTAATCCAAGCCGGAACCATCTTTAATTCAATCATCATGATAAAGGCAGACATGACAAGAAGCTTATCAGCCATGGGATCCGCAAATTTCCCAAAGTTACTAACAACTTTCCATTTACGAGCTAAATAACCGTCCAAATAATCGGTGATACTAGCAACTGCAAAGACAATAGCTGCTGCTACATGCCAACCATAACCTTTACCAAATATTAGCATCAAAATAAAAATGGGAATAAACACAATTCGAATCAGTGTTAAGGCATTAGGAATATTTTCTTTTTTCATTCTAGTCTCCTTACTAGTTTACATGATCATTTACATCTATTTGACAAAATAGACGTCGTTTTAATTCGACAAAAACATCATTCCACTTTTTTCCCGTTATTTAGGGAAAATGATAAAGTCCGTCATATCACAAGCATTGACAAAATCTCGCCCAACCTTTACAACATCTTGTAAAGAAATACTCTGTAAAATTTTTGGAAGATCAAATAGATTTTCACCTGTCTCAATTGGATTAAATTGAGTCGCAATATAATCCAAGGAATTCAAACCGTGTAGAAAATCTCCAAACATTTCACTTTTAATCGTATCCAAATGCTCTTGAGTCACATCAGGATCTTTCTCAAAATTCTTAATGGCCGTTCTGAACTGATGGGATATACTAACAGGTTCTGAAGTGTCCATCGTTAACATCACAAAGTGAAACGAAGATTCTACTTCAATTTCGAGTGTCAAGGAGTTGTCAAGTTTACCAACTTCATAAAGCGACTGAAATCGCTTGGATGTCCACCCAAACATCATTGCAAACAATAATTTGAGGATAATCTTATAGCGATACTGGTAAAGAGGAGGAATCTGATTTCTTCCACGAATTCCAATTGCTAATTTCGGTGAAGCAACTTCCATCCGACTTGTCTCATTTTGAACAACCGGATTTAAGTCTACAGGTGAAATGTGAGGAAGAGGATTTGAAGAAGCCTTCATCTCAAATTCAGAAACAAGGTTCACAAGACTGTCAAGATCAAAATTTCCGACAACCACTAGATGCATGTTGGATGGTTGGTAGAATAAATCGAAATTATCCTGTAAACTCGCTTCATCAATTTGAGAGAGAGAAACTGTCGTACCTGCAATATCTTGGGCCAAGGGTGTATCTGGATAGAGATTTGCTAGCGCCCTAAAGAATAATTGGTAGTCAGGACTATCTTGGTACATTTCGATTTCTTGTTGAATAATCAATTGTTCCTTCTTTAGAGAATCCTTTGAGAGATGAAGAGATTGTGTCATCTCCAGTAACAATCTCAGACTTTCATTGACATACGAGGTAGTCGAAAAGAGATAACTGGTTTGTGTAAAGCTAGTAAAGGCATTACTTTCAGCTCCCAACCGTACAAAATGTTGTAAATAATCTTGACCGTCTTGATTTTCAAATAATTTATGTTCAAGAAAATGTGCAATCCCTGCTGGAAATTCTTTTACACCTTCTACTCCATCCATTGTAAATCTTGTGTCAACTGAACCGAATTTAGTAGAAATGATTGCATAGCTTTCATTAAAATCCGTTTTTGGAATTAAATATAACTTTAATCCATTTTGGAGAGTTGTCTGATAAACGCATTCTCCAACAGCTGGATACTCTATTTTCTCCAAATCTTTCTTTATCATTCTCTTCCTTCCATAAAATAGACCGCTTGTAATTTGAGCGATTTTGCAACAGCCATAATTTCTTCTTTCGTCACCAGTTGAATGGCTTGGATCCAATCATCAATTGACAAGAACTGTTTTCCTAAAGTAGATTGTAAATAAGATCTTTCAATTAAGGTGCCAGGTCGATCCTGCGACAATTTTGCAGCATTTATAATCATTTCTTTTGTCAAGCGCAACTCTTCACTTGTAAACTTCCCTCTCTTCAAGTCACTCACTTGACGACTCATCAGAGTCATCGTACGGGTTCTATTTTTTCTATCAATCCCTGCATAGATACGCATAAAATGAGAAAAAATATCAAAATGGCTGGAGATAGTATAAGCCAACCCTTCTTTTTCCCGAATGACTGTAAACAATTTTGAGTGAGAGAAAGCCCCCAGTAAACCATTTAGAACAATCAAAGCAAAATGCTCTTTTTCTCCATACTGAACAGGAAAATGATAACCTAACTCTAAAATAGATTGATGAGTTTCTCTTTGCTCAAGTCCTTCTCTGACAACATTTGAAAAAGATTGGGCATAAAAAAGATTGACATGAGATTTACGAGGTTGTAAACCAAATTCACTAATCTTTTCAATGACCGCTAGTTCATTGAAATCACCCATAAAGAAAAAGTCAATCAGATTTGTTTGAAGCATTTCTTGAAATGCTTGATAAGCTGACCCTTCATCCTCATACTGAATCTGCTGGACACTTCCATACTTGCTTAGTTTCATATCAGCTTGATCATAAAACAAACGATTCAATTGTTGGTGGGCATAATAAAAATGATTTTCAATTTCTGCTTCTAGTTCTGTAACGAGATTTTTTTTCTCTACTGAAAAAGTTTCTGAATGAAAGCACCCATTTTCTGCAAGAGGAGCATTCAGAGATACCTTTAATAAATCCAACATCTGATCTGTCAAGACATTTTTCTTGCTCAAAAAAGCATCACGGACATAGGATAAATTAATATCAATGTAGTGTGTTTGGCCACGTTTGGAAACAGAAGTAGAAAAATTGGCTCCATACAAGTTCGCCAACTGTTCTCTAAATTGCTGAGAAGTTGGGTAAAGTTGATTGGCTGTTTCTATCATGCGTGAGGCTAGAACCCGTCCTGCTATTGTTTCTTCAGAAAGGGGGGCCGAGAATCGTACTTTTATCTCATTGGTCTTAAATTTTTCTGATTTTATAAAATGGATTCGAACACCAGTAACTAATTCCATCGTTATCCTCGTTCTAACAAATATTACTCTTCATTATATCATGAAATCCCAGTAAAATCTTTCCCAGACAGATTAAAAAACGTTTACACTGACTCGCCCTATCTTAGGTTTTTCATCCTTTTATGGTATAATAACAATCATTGAGGTGAACTATGAATTATAAACTTTTTGATGAATTTATCACACTACAAGCCCTATTTAAAGAACTGGGAATCATCCAAAGCGGTGGAGCTATCAAAGCCTTTTTACTGGAAAATCAAGTAGAGGTCAATGGAAAAGTGGAAACCAGAAGAGGACGTAAGTTACGAGTCGGAGATACAATCGAAGTAATTGGTGAGAAGGAAGTCATAACACTGACAGAACCTAGTCCAGAAGAGATTGAAGACTATCAAGCGGACAAGCTAGAAAAAGAACGCGTTGCTCAATTGGTGAAGAAATTAAACAAAGAACAGAAACAAAAAAAAGACACAAAACCAAAAAAAGAGGAGAACAAACGGAAACCCGTTCGTTTCCCAGGGACATAATATGTGGCTTAAATCCATACACATTCAGAAATTTCGAAATTATAAAGAAGTAGATCTCCAATTCCACTCTGGTTTGAATATTTTCTTAGGCCAAAATGCTCAAGGAAAAACCAATCTCCTTGAGTCCATCTACTTTTTAGCCTTGACCCGCAGCCATCGGACCCGTTCCGATAAAGATTTAATTCATTTTCAAGAGGAACAATTTACCGTTTCAGGAGTGGTAGAAAAAAAGACCGGCTCTATCCCTCTAGAAATTTCCTTATCCTCAAAAGGAAGAGTCACTAAAGTGAACCACTTAAAACAAAGCAAGTTATCAACATATATCGGTAACATGAATGTGGTTCTCTTTGCTCCAGAGGATTTACAACTTGTTAAAGGCTCACCCGCTCTTCGTCGCAAGTTTATTGATATTGATTTAGGCCAGATGAAACCCGTCTATCTATCAGATTTAACAGCCTATCATCATGTTTTAAAGCAGCGAAACAGTTACTTAAAAACGGCAACTACCGTAGACCCAACCTTTTTAGATGTTTTGGATGAGCAATTAGCAGATTATGGTAGCCGAGTCTGCATCCATCGGAAAGATTTTCTTAAAAAATTGGAAAACTTTGGCCAGGAAAAACATTTTGAAATATCCAATCAAGCCGAAAAACTCACCATTCGGTATGACTCCTCTGTTCCTTTTCAAGATGAACAGACACTTCGCCAATCCTTTATCACCTTGCTTCGAGAAAATCGGACCAAGGATCTTATCAAAAAAACAACCAGTGTCGGTCCTCACCGAGATGACATTAGCTTTTACATCAATGATATGAATGCGACTTTTGGTAGCCAAGGGCAGCACCGCAGTGTTGTTCTTTCCTTAAAATTAGCAGAGATTTCATTAATTGAATCACTGACGAATGAAAAGCCGATTTTACTCTTAGACGATGTTATGAGTGAACTTGACAACAATCGTCAACTACATTTACTAGAAGTTATCTCTCGTGACATCCAAACATTTATTACAACTACTACCTTAGATCACCTAAAAGACTTGCCTGAAGACTTAAAAATCTTTAATATTCACTCAGGTCAAGTTGACGAATAATTAACAAGGTTGTCAATTTTGATTGACAACTTTTTGACATAATAAAAGTGTGGAATCTTATGATTTCACACTTTTATTTTTTATTGAACGGAGTAGTTTGGTGCTTCATTGGTAATTTGAACATCGTGTGGGTGGCTTTCTTTAAGACCTGCGCTCGTGATCTCGACGAATTCCGCCTTTTGCTGAAAGGTCGCGATATCCTTGCTGCCGCAGTATCCCATCGAGCTTCGCAAGCCGCCTAGCAGCTGAAA
>OGJJ01002082.1_pt1 | contig 13718 bp, 10 predicted proteins | sample 1572081 | NCBI WGS metagenome assembly OGJJ01 (sample SAMEA2582122, study PRJEB24529) | metagenome | biome: Human gut stool | place: China | collected 2011
AAGTCAGTGAAAGACACATTGCGGTCTACGTATAAGGCTTCTACCTGATGGAAGAATGCGTGTGCACGGTAGCTGATGGCTTCATTACGGTATACACGTCCCGGACAAAGCACGCGGATAGGAGGCTGTGTAGTCTCCATAACACGGCTTTGCACGCTGGATGTGTGTGTGCGAAGAATGATGCTGTGCGATACGTTTTCTGTATCATTTTCGATGAAGAATGTATCCTGCATGTCGCGTGCCGGATGGTCTTCGGCAAAATTCATGGAGGAGAATACGTGCCAGTCGTCTTCCATTTCCGGTCCATCGGCGATATTGAATCCCATACGGGCAAATATATCGATGATTTCGTTTCTCACGATGGAGAGCGGATGGCGGGTTCCTAATTCTATCGGGTAGGCTGAACGGGTCAAGTCAATATCGTCACAGCCGGTATCTTGGCTTTCGAACTGTTCTTTCAAAGCGGCAATCTTTTCTTGTGCTTTGTTTTTCAGTTCGTTCAAGCGCATACCCACTTCTTTTTTCTGTTCGGCGGCTACATTGCGGAAATCTGCCATCAAGTCATTGATGGCTCCTTTTTTACTGAGGTACTTGATGCGGAGTGCCTCTAATTCCTCGGCGTTAGCGGCTTTCAGCGCCTCTACTTCCTGCAGAAGCTGATTGATTTTAGCTATCATATCGTTGTTATCTTATTTATTTTCTAAGTTAAAAACGGTGCAAAGATACAATATTATCATTGTTTTGCCTCCACTTGGGGAAGATAATTTGGTATCAGTACCGTTCACTTCTGTGTGGCTTACTTGTAAATGCTTTGTGAAATTACTGCGATCACCTTTAGCAAGCATGCCAATTTGTTTCTGCATGGTAGACGCAAAATTGAGGATCATCATGATTACCGTATGTGCTACACGTTCTGTGCTGTACGCTGGAATATTGCATACAGTAATGCCTCTTTCCTTTGCTGCATTTAGGTCGATATTATTATAGCCAGTACCAGCTTCTACGATGAGTTTTACTGTATCTGGGAATTGTGAAAGTAACTCAGCAGTAACAGGAATCTCTTTTGTTACTACTACAGTGGCACCTTGAATACGTTCAATAAGTTCTGCATTAGTGCTATCGTCATATACTTGTACATCATTTGATAAAATAGAAAAATCTAGCAAATGATCGTAATTCATCTTGCCTGCATTAACTACTACAACTCGTTCGTTCATCATATCCTCCTAACAATTTCTATTAAGGGTAAATGTATTATATAATAATTATACTACAATATACTCTATATTATATGCTAATCTATCATAACTTATGCAGATTAAAACTAATTTCCCCTAGAATATAAATCCAAATGAAATTTTAGCATAAACTTTCACAAAAACTATTGTTTAATTCCCTAAAAGTTATACAATAAAAGTAATGTATTTTAGGAGTGAAATTATCATGAGACCAACATATTTAACGATTGATACAAGCTTGGTTCGGGAGAACCTACGCAAAATAAAAGACAGCCTCCCTGAGTGGAGTACATCCACAGCTGTTATCAAGGCCAACGGCTATGGTCACGGTAGCGTTATGATGGGACGTATTGCTGTTGAAGAAGGTTATGAATCCTTAGCTGTCGCGATTCCAGAAGAATCTGTACCACTTCGCAATGCTGGCATTATGGTACCTATTTATTTATTAGGCCTTACGAGACCACAATCCTTTGAACTTGTAGCGGATACCAATTCTATTCCTGCTGTTTGCGAATCCACAGATTTAGAGGCTCTTAACAAGGTGGCCGACAACCACGATATGATTATCCGTGTCGCCGTAGCTGTAGATACAGGCATGCATCGTATAGGCATTAAACCAGAGGATGCGGTGGAGTTCATTAAGCGCGTTGAATCCTATCCAAATCTTGCAGTAGATGGATTCTTTTCACACATGAGCAATGCTGATGCGGCGGATCAAAGCCATGCCCATGGACAGGCTCAAAAATTCCATAAAATGGTGGATGAAATCCGCGCCTTTAGACCTGATGCGGACTATCGCTTCTCCCTCGCCAACAGTGCCGGCCTACTATCCGTAAAGGATAGTCTCTTCACAGATGCACGACCAGGTATCATCCAATACGGCATTATGCCATCTCTCGATGTGCCAAATCGATTAGGTCTAAAACCGGTTCTCTCCTTCCACAGTGAAGTCGTACATGTGCAGCATCTCGAAGCAGGCGAAGGTATTGGTTATGGTTCTACCTATGTCACACCAGAGCCGATGACAATCGCTACTATTCCTGTAGGCTACGCCGACGGTTATCCACGCAGCCTATCCAATCGTGGTACCGTCCTCATCCAAGGTACCCGTTGCCCTGTAGTAGGACGTATTTGCATGGACCAATTCATGGTTGCTATACCTGATACGATTACTGTTGCACCAGGCGACAAGGTTGTACTATTAGGATCTCAAGGTCATGAAAGCATCTCTGCCCTTGAAATCGCAGCCCTCGCCTCCACCATTCCTTATGAAATCTTCTGTGGCTTCTCTGATCGTGTGCCACGACAATACATATAACACAAAAAGGATGACATTGATAATTCCAATGTCATCCACAAAAGTAAAAGCACCACCGAAAATTCGGTGGTGCTTTTATTCTCCTATACCATACACATATGGATTGTGTGTGTTGTATGTGTCATGAAATATATATGAATTTTTGGCTAAATTTCTATAGATTTTTTACAAATACGATTCATGAATCATCAATTCATATTATATCTGCTGATTTCTGTGAAAGCCCATACTATGTAACCTCTCCCATATTAGTAAATACTAATTTTTTCAATATGACACAAAGCTAGATAATTCATGAGTAAATTTTTAGAAAAAATACTATATTTAGCTACCAAAAAGCTACCAATAGATTTGTAATTTTTAAAAAATAAATTTGAAATACTGGTTAGCAACTCTTGCGAGTTTTCCCTATTTATTGCTCGCAATATAAATTGAAAATAGGCATTAAAAAAGACGATAGATGTTGCTTTTCTATCGTCTTTATAAACAAAAAAACAGAGCAGACTTTTTACAGTCCCACATCCATCTTTGGATGGTTGGAAAAATCCAAGCTCTGTTTAGTATATTATACCATTTTTTTCATTTACCTAAAAGATAAAATATCCTGCACTCTATAATTTCATTTTCTTTCTCTTCATTGCAGAAGAAATACTACATAAATTTTCTGCAACATATATTCCCATTTTTGCAAGATCTACATAATCCTCAAAATTAATCAATTTCGGATTTGTGCTATCATATCTATACATGTCGTGAGTAAAGTCATTTCTAAGTTTCCTAAATGTTATTAATTGATTATCTAATGTTGTATTGTCAACCGTTAAATTAAATGCTTTATAATCTTTAGAAAAATCAATATCCAATAATTTGGTATTCTTAATTCTATATTGTAAGAATCCAATCATTTTTTTCTTTTTTACATCACTTTCTAAATACTTATTTTTAATAGCATTATAAATATACTCTGTTTTTTTTATTCAACATATCTCCATTTGCTGATTTTCCTATATGTTCACAAATACGCTTTGTTCTATTTTCAATTATTGCATATGAACATGCTATCGATTCTAAATAAAATTTATTTTCAAATGATACATGCATCCTCTTTCTTAAATTATCTACAAATATAGTTTGATTAATCATTACATATTCTCCAAATTATTTTATATAGCCTATTATACCAAATATACCCATGCCACATAAAGCTATAACAGAAAATATTACAATCTTGTAATTACTGTATTTCTATTCATCTTAACTTTCCCTTTTCTCTTGATATATTCCTCAATATCAAAGGCATTTTTCTTATTACAATCTTCAAGTAACTTGTAATTCTTGTGCTTTGTAATATCGAATTTGTCTGACAAAAACGGGCTGACACCTCGAAGCTGAAAAATACACTTACTGCCATCCATAACCGTTATCTCATCTTGACTCATCAGCTCCTTTCCTGTCTTTTGATAATTCAGTCCATAACTATTGGCATTGGATCTTGTTTCCGATGTGTTATATAGGTCTATGGTTTCGTTACCCGTGTTTCAGATAGTTCTTTAAGTGTGATCTTTTCCTTTCCACCGAGAAACAAGGTACTATCACAGTTACCTACTATCGTATCTGCATTATCTTTATAAATTGCCTTTAGCTGAGATTGTGCTTACAAGATAATACTTGCGGATATTTCTCTACTTCGGATTGTCGCTATTAACTTCTCAAATTTTGGAATTAAGCCGATGTTGGCAAACTCGTCAAGCAAGCACCTTACATGAACAGGTAATCTTCCCCCGTATTCATCATCTGTCTTATCACAAAGTAGATTAAATAGCTGTGAATACATAATAGATCCCACAAAGTTAAAAGTATCATCTGTATCAGAGATAATAATAAAGAGTGCTGTCTTTCTATCGCCAAGAGTGTCAAGCTCAAGTTCATCTTCCTTCATCAAGTCTCTAAGCTCCTGAATATCGAAAGGAGCAAGCCTTGCACCACATGATATAAGAATAGACTTCGCCGTTTTTTTGATGGATTGAAGAAAACCGTTCGAATTACTGCTGAAGTTTTAGGCGATAGAGCGCCTGAAATCGCAGAAAGCTATATCAAAGAATTAGAAGACAATATTCAATTTGTGGAAAATCGTCTTAAAGATCTCAAAGATGAAAAGCACCCTACGGTGTTACATATCACTAAAGGCTCAGACTTATTTATGATTGACGGCGGAAAATCCATGATCGGCGAATGGATTAAATTAGCCGGTGGTAAAAGCGTGTTATCAGATGATGCCAATATGGTGACCGTCACCGTGGAAAGCATTATTCAAGCGAATCCAGATGTTATTATTATCGGTAGCAGTGGTAATAAGGCGCAAGCAGCAATCGAAAAAATCAAAGCTGATCCAGCATGGCAGTCTATAAGTGCGGTTAAAAATAATCGTATTTATGCGAATCCAACAGGGACTTTTCCATGGGACCGCTACAGTGCAGAAGAAGCCTTACAAATTCTTTGGGCAGCTCAACTCTTCCACCCAGAGCAATTTAAAGACTTAAATATGGTGGAAAAAACGCAAGGTTTCTATAAAAAATATTATGGCTATGACTTAAGCAAAGAAAATGCTGAGCAAATCTTAAAAGGGTTATCACCTATTAAGTAGTATTTTCAAATTATATATTTATCTATATAATGTCTACTCTTTTTAACTTAAACATAAGGAAATGCTAAATGAAAATTAGTGCAAGAAACCAACTTAAAGGTACTGTAAAATCAATCGAAACTGGTTCTGTGAACGCAATCGTACACATTGATATCGGTAACGGTAACATCATTTCTTCTACCATCTCTATCGATGCTGTAAAAGAATTAGGTTTAGCAGTTGGTAAAGAAGCATATGCGATTATCAAAGCAACCTCTGTAATGGTTGGTGTTGAATAATCTCAACTAAACCGTTTAAAAAGTTTATATAGCCGCACTTTAAAGTGCGGTTTTTTATTCTTTAAAAAGACAGCCTAATTGACCGCACTTTTTATAAACAAATAGAAAATCTCATCAATATCTTAAATTTATCCCCTCCGGGTTATTTTATATCTCATGTTTTAGTGATAAATTTATCCATCGTTATATATTATGGTATATAAAATATTTGTTTTTATCATATGGAGGTTTTATGTTACACAAAAAGTACAAACTCAGTTTATTGAGTTTGGCGCTTATTTCTGCATTTACCTATGCAGAAGAACAATTAGAGGAAATACAGGTATCAGCAGATAGTAGCGCTGAACAGTCACAACAAGGTTTTAATACAAGTGTTTTGTCTGCTAAAGAAATTGCCAAACAACCTGTTGTTAATGACATTGCTGAATTAGTAAGAATGCAGCCTGGTGTGAACTTCACATCCGGTAATAGCAATGGTTCTTACGGCAATAAACGCCAAATTGATATTCGTTCTATGGGGCCAGAAAATACACTTATTTTAATTGATGGCAAACCGGCTACTTCACGTAATAGTGCACGTTACGGACGATTTGGTGCGCGCGATACACATGGTGACAGTAAATGGGTACCGGTGGAAGAAATCGATTCTGTTGAAGTGATTCGTGGTACATCAGCAGCGCGTTATGGTTCAGGTGCGATGGGTGGTGTGGTAAACATCAAAACAAAACCTGTTACAAATGAATTAAAAGGCGGCCTTTCCTATTATTTAAATTTACCGGAAGACAGCAAATACGGTACAACTAATCGTACGACGTTTAATTTAAGCGGTCCTTTAATCAAAGATGTATTAGGATTCCGTTTATATGGTAGTTGGAGTAAAACTCGTGCAGATTCACCATCTATTAATGAAAATCCAGATGGCACATGGTCTTATGCAGGTCGTGAAGGTTTACGCAATAAAGATATTGCTGGTCGTTTAGATTGGAATATTACCCCAAATCAAACCTTAACCTTAGATGCAAGTTATAGCCGCCAAGGCAATATCTATTCTGGCGATAGCGAATCTTGGGGCGCGAATGAGAGTGAAAAAGAATTAGCAGGACGAAATTTAGAAACTAATCGTGTTTATCGTCAAGCTTACTCTCTCACTCACAAAGGTAAATGGTCTTGGGGTGAAAATGAAACTTACATTGGTTTTGATAAAACAACTAACACACGACTACCTGTTGGCTTAGGTTTTGCAATGGAAGGACATTGGAATGGCGGTGATTTAAACTTTACTGATAGTGATCTTACCAATACTCGCTTTAGCAATGAATTACGTATTCCATTCACATTGGGTGCAGAACATCTATTGACTATTGGGATGGAAGCCAATCACAGTAAACTCAATGACCCAAGTTCAATGAGTTATAACTTAAAAAATAATAAACCAATGAATTTAGGTGTCATTCCTTGGTTACAAAGTGAAAACCGTAGTGGTAAAACCAGCTTAAGCGAATACGGCATCTTTGTTGAAGATATCATTGACTTTGGTCAAGGAACAGTTGTTACCCCAGCCATTCGCTTTGATCATCACAGTGTTTCAGGTAGTAACTGGACACCGAGCTTAAATCTTTCACAAGAAGTGAATCCATATTTAACCTTAAAAGGTGGTATCGCTCGTGCCTATAAAGCTCCTAACCTTTATCAAATTACAGAAGGTTATGTATTGGCAAACCGTCAAAATAACTGCCCTGCAACCGCTGCCAATATTAGAACGGTGGGCGCATGTTATACCATTGGTACGAAAGATCTCAAACCTGAAACCAGTGTAAATAAAGAGATTGGTTTTGAACTTCATAATCAAGATGGTTATAAATTCGGCTTAACCTATTTCCATAATGATTATCGAAATAAAATTGAAGCAGATGAAACCTTGCTTGGTACAACCTTTAACCCAAGTTTCTCTCGCGTTACACGTTATGGGACAAAAGCCAACCAAAAAGATTACATTAAAACCACCAATATTTATAAATGGGGTAATGTAACTCGTGCAACGGTTGCTGGTTTTGAAGGTTATTTAAACTTACCTCTTATTGCGAATAAATTAAGTTTAAATACTAACTTTACTTATTTCACAAAAAGTAAAAATCGTGCAACAGGTAACCCGTTAAATCTTTCACCAAAATATACGATTAGTTCTACACTTTCTTATCAAGTGACAGATAATCTCGATTTTGCCACAACTTATACTCGTTTTGGTAAACAGTTTAGCAAATCGACAGGAACACGTTATATGGATTTCAGTCGTAATGGTTTAGCACAAGATACAACGCTTCAAGAAAGCCAAGGTAGTTATGGTATTTGGGGCGCAAGTATTGGTTATAAATGGCAAAACTTTAGTGCACGCCTCGGTGTCAGCAATATCTTAAATAAAAGATTATATGTTGATGGCAAAGCACAAAGTTATAATGAGCCAGGACGTGCTTATTACACAACTTTAAAATATAGCTTCTAATCTCTTAAAATAAAAAAGAGCGATGAAAAATTATATTCATCGCTCTTTTATTTTATCTATACCTTATTTTAAAGGTGGTAAGCCTTGTAAAATTTGCTGTGCATTTTCTTTGCTTAGATCATAGTTATAGTATTTTTTATAAAAAGCTTGTGTTTTTTGTACCATATCTAAATCTTTAAACAAGTCTGGATGAAAAACCTGCGCCGCCCAAAGAACTTGTAATGCTTCTTCTGCACTATAACGATCCCACAAGAAGGTGCCCATTGGGTTGACAAAAATACGATTATTTTTAACCGCACTTATACTTTGCCAACGAGGGCTTTGTTTAATCTCTGTAACTGCACGTGCTGCATTTGGGCCACCAACAGTAATCACATCAGGATTAACTTTAATCACTTCTTCTAATCCCACCTCTACTGCGCTGTCTAATTCAGGGAATGCACTTCTCCCCCCTGCTTGACGAGTCCAGGCTCCGATAATACTTTTTCCACCATCTACCACGGTGAGATTTTCATTGCCTGTAATATGCATGACCACAGGTTTTTCTGACTCAGTAAGATGTTTAGTTCTTTCCTTGGTGAAAGCAATATTACCTTCTAATTCTTTAATGTACTCTTCTGCAATCTTTTTCGCATCACCACCGATAATATCTGCGGTTAATCGAACGGTTTTCTTAAGTCCATCAAAATCTTTGAAAATGGCTAAACCCCCTTTTAATCCTGCACGATTAACTTCATCGACCATGTTTTGACTAGGAAGAATCACGACATCTGGTTGTGTACCTAATAATTCTTCAGTCTGTAAATCGCGTCCATTACCTAGCGCAGTCACTGTTTTGATTTTAGGATAAACTTCCGCAAACCAAGGATGATCATGAATATAATTAGTGGTAGCCACCACTTTATCCATTCCGCCCAATAAAAGGACGATTTGGTTGTTTGCATTCCATAAATCTGCGATACGTTGCACGTTATCAGCAATTTCAATTTTATTGCCGGCTACATCTTCAATCATTTTGGCTTGCAATGCACAAGGGGCAACTAATAAAGCAATCAAGCTCAGTTTTATCGCTTTTTTCCACATATTTTTTATCTCCCTAATAGTTAGAAAAGTTAATGTAAAAATTCTTAGAAACGAATCAGTGGCTTTTATAGTCTCTAGTGAAGTTCCATTTTCACCTCAAAATAGCCTTCCAATATTGAAATCTACAGCGAGGTGAATTATAAACTAAAATATATAATGATCGTTATATTAAATAAAAAAAGGCGGCCAAATTGACCGCACTTTGATTACGACGATAGAGGATGAAAAAACTAGAAACTGTATTTTAAATTCGCAAAGTAGGAACGACCGCGCTCGTTATAAGTACGTGCAGTACCTGCATTACGATAAATACGTTTATCTAAAATATTATTGACACCAACACGTAGGCTTAAACTGTCATTAAATTTATATCCGACATTCGCGCCCCAAATACCATAACTACCAAGCTGATATTGTGTAACAAGGCTTTCACCTGTGGTATAAATTACTTGCATAAAGTTTTCAGCATGCTCAACCGTTTTTTGTCTACCATAGCGAGTATAAGACGTATTGAAGTCCCAATGATCGTTAATTTTCCAGTTTAAATTACTGTTCACGGTATATTTCGGTACAAGCGAAATCGGGTTGCCCGTTGTCTTGTTTTTATTTTTGAGCATACAAGTGAAATTCGTGCTGAATACTAACGCATCATCTAAGAATGGTAAGGTAATATTCCCTTCTAATCCTTCAATAATTGCTCTTGGTGTATTCCCCCAACGATAAACGTTAGTTGCCGTGTAATTACGGTAAATCGCTTTTCCGTTTGGTGTATTGCTTGAACGAATTTCACGATCATAACCACCAACAGGCGCATCAATCGTGGTTAAGAATTCACCATTTGAAACGATTTTATTACGGTAATCATTGTGGAAATAAGCGAAAGAGAATAATTTGCCGTCTTTTTCATATTCCACACCAATCTCTTTATTCCAGCTGGTTTCTGGTTTGATATTTTCATTACCGAGGAAGTAACAAGCACGTCCCCAGTCAAATCCTCTAGGATTGCTGTTTGTATATGGATTTTTTACTGTGCCCGCACCACCAGTCGCATTTAATGCGTTAGGGTTATTCCAGTTATTCGCACTATCAATCGGACAACCATTACTTGCATTAATTAACAAATAATTTGGTGAAGATTGATAAAGGTTAGGTGCTTTATACGCTCTGGCTACCCCACCTTTAATTTTCCAGTTATCGCTAACTTGGTGTGAGAAGTTTAGTGATGGACTCCAATTTGATTTAGAGTTCGTACTAGAATCAAAACGAATCCCTGGCGTTAAAATAGTCTTGTTATTTGGCAACATAATGTTGTCTTCTAAGAATGCCGCCCATTCATTTTGCGCCACTTTACCACTACGGCCTTTATCTGCTAACCACGGCACAATCGCATACACTTGCATGGTTTGTGTCATCGAAGCGGCATCATTTAATTCAGAGCGAGAACCTTCCATACCAACAGTCAACATATGTGCTGTTTTACCTGTTGTAAACGGAATATAAAGTTCATTGCTGAAACGATAGTTTCTGAGTAAACCGACAGATTTATTTAAGCCGTTATAAGCCCCTTCTGTACTACCTAATAAACCTTCCGGATAATGATAGTTGCGAGTTTGATCAAAGGTAAAATAAGTGCGGTTATCGAAAGTGCCCCATTTTCCTTCATGGGTTAAGCTATAGCTTTGACGATAAAGTGTTGAGGTTTCAGCTTTTTGTAAAGCAAGATCACGACTGGTCGTCATGGCTTTGCTGACTAACACTGAACTGTTTTGAGTATCACCGTTATAGATATTACCTTGACGGCTATATGTAGCATCAAAGGTTAATTTTTGATTGGGTGTAATGTTCCAAACTAATTGCCCTGCAATATCACGGTTACGCACGCCTTCACGACCAGCATAACGTGTGTTGTCTTGTGTTCCTGCATTATTATTAACGCCAGCATCTTCCCCTGCGTTAATATCTAATGCATCCGCTTGTGTTTTTGCAATATTACCGTATAAACGGAAACCTAACACATCTTTAACTAATGGTCCACTGAAGTTAAAACCAAGACGATTGGTGTAACCTTCTTTGCTGTCTTCTGGCTGCTCGGTGAAAAGATTTAAACTGCCGTGATATTCACTGGTGGGGGATTTCGTTTTGATATTGACTACACCACCCATTGCACCAGAACCATAACGTGCAGCTGCAGGACCGCGTAATACTTCGATAGATTCGATTGCATCTGCCGGTACCCAGTTGGTATCACCGCGAGTATTACGTGTACCATTACGTCCATAGCGCTCAGAATTACGGGATTTTACAGGTTTACCATCAACTAAAATTAAGGTATTTTCCGGCCCCATAGCACGAATATCAACTTGGCGTTTATTACCACGAGCACCGCCTGGCGCGTTGGTGCTTAATGTCACTCCAGGTTGTTTTGCAATAATTTCAGATGCATCATTTTCAATTGGATCGCGTTCTAAATCTTTTTGTGAAATGACTGAAACACCTAATGACTGTTTAACTTGTTGTTCAGCCGTGACATTAATTGCTTCTAACAGCTCTTCTGCATAAGTGGTATTAGAAATGACAAGTACCGCTAACAAGCTGAGTTTGTGTTGTTTTTTCATTGGTTTATCCTTAAGAAATCGCTATATAAGCATAAATATAGAGGCTGTATTTTACATCGCTATATAAATATGTAAATAATGAATGTGCGTTAAATCCTATTTGCGCCATCAAAAAATTAATCATTATTTATATTCATGCAAAACTTGAAAATTATGAAGTTGTTTAATTTTTAATTCTATTGCATTCTATATATGAACAGACGTTTAGACGTCTAAAAAAACAAAAACAATAGAAGGATTCATTATGACAACATTTCATTTAGCAGGATTTCCGCGTGTAGGCGCAAAACGTGAACTTAAATTTGCTCAAGAGCGTTACTGGCGTGGCGAAATTGCAGAAGCGGATTTATTAGATATTGCAAAAAGATTACGTGAACTAAACTGGCAACACCAAGCCAAGGCAAATGCTGATTTTGTCGCGGTGGCTGATTTCACACTTTACGATCACATTTTAGATTTACAAGTGGCAACAGGTGCGATTCCTGCTCGCTTTGGTTTCGATAGCCAAAACTTAACACTCGATCAATATTTCCAATTAGCGCGTGGCAATAAAACCCAATTTGCGATTGAAATGACAAAATGGTTCGATACCAACTACCATTATCTTGTACCCGAATTCCATAAAGAAACGCAATTTAAAGCCAATCCAACACATTATGTGACACAAATTCGTGAAGCTAAAGCGCTTGGGTATCAAGTTAAACCAACAATCGTTGGTCCACTCACCTTTCTTTGGTTAGGTAAAGAAAAAGGTGCGACATTTAATCGCTTTGATTTATTAGCACAACTCGTGCCTGTTTATGTTGAAATCTTAAATACGTTAGCTGCAGAAGGTGTGGAATACATTCAAATTGATGAACCCGCTCTCACCTTAGATTTACCGGCAGAATGGGTTGCCGCTTATAAAGCGGTTTACGCCACTTTTGCTGAACAAGTGAAAGCGAAATTATTGCTTGCGACTTATTTTGGTTCTGTGGCAGAACATGCTGATTTATTAAAAGCCTTACCTGTAGCAGGTTTACATATTGATTTAGTACGAGCACCTGAACAACTTACTGCCTTTGCGGATTACGACAAAATTTTATCTGTGGGCATCATTGATGGTCGTAATATTTGGCGTGCAAACTTAAATCAAGTGTTAGATGTGGTTGAACCATTAAAAGCAAAATTGGGTGATCGTTTATGGATTGCGCCAAGCTGCTCTCTCCTTCATACACCTTATGATTTAGAAGTTGAAACGCAACTACAAGCCAATAAGCCTGAGCTTTATCAATGGTTGGCTTTCACGCTACAAAAAATTCAAGAATTACGTGTTATTAAGACTGCACTAGAGCAAGGCCGTGAAGCGGTTCAAGCAGAATTAAATGCTTCTCAAACTGCTGCGGACACACGTAAAAACTCGGGTGAAATTCACCGCACTTGTGTCGCAGAACGATTAGCAAATCTACCAAAAAATGCTGACCAACGTAAATCGCCATTTGCGGAACGCATTAAATTACAAAATGCGTGGTTAAATTTACCACTTCTGCCAACGACGAATATTGGTTCTTTCCCACAAACAACAGCCATTCGTCATGCACGTGCCGCCTTCAAAAAAGGCGAACTTAGCTTAGCGGATTACGAAGCTGCAATGAAAAAAGAAATTGAATTTGTTGTACGTGAGCAAGAAAAATTAGACTTGGATGTATTGGTACATGGCGAAGCAGAACGTAACGACATGGTGGAATATTTCGGCGAATTACTCGATGGTTTTGCTTTCACAAAATTCGGTTGGGTACAAAGTTATGGTTCACGTTGTGTGAAACCGCCTGTGATTTACGGTGATGTTACTCGTCCAGAACCAATGACGGTACGTTGGTCAGAATATGCCCAAAGCCTAACAAATAAAGTGATGAAAGGCATGCTGACTGGTCCGGTCACGATCTTACAATGGTCTTTCGTGCGTAACGATATTTCTCGTGAAACGGTCTGTAAACAAATTGCAGTAGCGCTTTCTGATGAAGTATTAGATTTAGAAAAAGCAGGCATCAAAGTGATTCAAA
>OGJJ01002092.1_pt1 | contig 13668 bp, 10 predicted proteins | sample 1572081 | NCBI WGS metagenome assembly OGJJ01 (sample SAMEA2582122, study PRJEB24529) | metagenome | biome: Human gut stool | place: China | collected 2011
CGCTTCTTCACGTCCTAATTCTCCTCTACCTGTAGCTTTACAAGGTTTTTTTAACGATAATCTCGCTTGCCATATGGGATGGACTAACGATTATCATTTGGATATCAATACTGAACAAAATTATTGGATTGCTAATGTAGGTAATTTAGCAGAATGTCATCTCCCTCTTTTTGACTATATTAAAGATCTATCAATTCATGGTGCAAAAACAGCAAAAGATTTATATGGTTGTAAAGGATGGACTGCACATACTACAGCCAATCCATGGGGATATACAGCTGTATCAGGTAGTATTCTTTGGGGATTATTCCCGACTGCATCTTCTTGGCTTGCCTCTCATTTATGGACACAATATGAAAAACCTGTCTATGTTTGGAAAGCGTAATTGCGATAGGAGTGAGGAGAATTACTATGACAGCCATCAGTATTTCCAGATACTTGTCGATGGCAAAAAGTATAGGTACCAGATTTTCTCATATGAGACGGTTAGTGATGACAGTGATGAGTATACTGTGGGCTTTGAGCCTGACGAGACATTTGGCAAATTCGTACAGAGGATGGCTGCCTCATCAATGAAGGATACAGGCATAGTCCCGACAAAGGATGACAAGGTTGTGACGCTTTCAACCTGTTCCACAAGCGGTGAGACATACAGGTTTGTGGTACATGGTGTGAGGGTTGATGAGCATTGATAATGAAAACAGGTGTATAATATGAAAAAAGAAGATGAATTACTTAAAGAGCTTACCGATATGGTAAAGGAAACAAAGAAGGGGCAGATTAAGTGGAAGCTTTCCTGCCAGACTACAGAGTACAATGATGAGGCCGTAAAGCCGACAGTTACAGAGGATGGCATCACCTGGACTGTTGATGAGTGCTACGTGTCATATGAGTGTACCTATAAGGGCAGTGATTTTGTGATGATTACATATGAGATGATTCATACTGCCGGTGATAAAAGACAGACAACCAACCTTGTTTTTTTACCGCCGCTTGGCATCAGATACTTTGATATCAGCACACTGCTTCCATACTCAGTGCCGGCATCCAATATTCTCACCTACGAGATTCACACGCTGTGGCTATTACTGCTTGAGATGTATAAGAGCGACAACACAAGCGTAGAGCTTGACGCGAGCTCCAGGGAGCTTATGATTGAAGAATAGGGGATATGATATATGTATGCAGTGATTACAGGAGCAAGCTCAGGAATAGGTGAGCAGTTTGCAAAGAGACTTGCGAAGGAGGGGGATGACCTGATTCTTGTTGCCAGAAGGCGGGAGAGGCTTACAGCTCTTTCTGATAAGCTTAAAGCCACTCATAAGGAGCTTGAGTGTGATATTTTTACCGCGGATCTGATGCAGCTTGATGAGTGTCAGAGACTTTCGGACTATCTCGAGGAAAAAGATATAGAAATATTTATAAACAACGCAGGCTACGGTGATTGCGGCCTGTTTGAGGAGACTGATATAGCTAAGGAAATGGGCATGATAGATGTCAATGTGCGTGCTGTACACTTCCTGACGAAAAAGCTTTTAAGACAGATGAGGGTAAAGGACAGAGGTTTTATCTTAAATGTGGCAAGCTCTGCGGGTCTTATTCCTGCCGGCCCGTACATGGCTGCCTATTATGCCTCTAAGGCATATGTTGCGAGCCTTTCAAGGGCTGTTGCATGTGAGCTTCGACAGAGCCACAGCCATGTGTATGTGGGGTGTCTGTGTCCGGGACCGGTTGATACAGAGTTCAATGATGTGGCGAATGTGCGATTTGCGCTGAAGGGGATTTCCGCTGAATACTGCGCCAATTATGCCATAGACCGGATGATGAAGCACAAAACGGTCATAGTGCCTACTCTCAGGATGAAGCTTGCTACAACCTGTGGCAGATTTCTGCCACAATCTTTGTATATAAAGATTGTTTCACATCAGCAAAAGAAAAAATGGCACATTGACTAAAAAGTCTTTAAAAATTGGTTGAATTGCCCTATTTACAGTTATTGTAAATTTTATTATAATGTATACGAAAATAAACGAAAAGGATAGTATTATGAAATTAGGAGCGATTTATTCAAAGGAAAAGACAACATTTACACTGTTTTCGCCTGTTGCGGACAGTGTTTTTGTTATTTTTTATGATAAGGGAAATGATTCGACCGAGACAGGCAGGCTTGAGATGATGCGCGGAGAGGGAGAGCTTCGCAGTATTTTTTCTGCTACTGCAGAGGGTAATCTGGATGGTGTTTATTATACATATGAGGTTCATACCGCAGATGGCACATTCAGCTCGCATGATCCGTATGCAAGAGCCTGTGGTGTAAATGGGCACAGGTCTATGGTTATTGACCTGTCAAAGACTGATCCTGATGGATTTGCAGATGAGGACAGGCCAAAGCTTGCAGATCCTATGAGCATGGTTATCACTGAGGTGTCTGTCGCGGATGTGTCTGCCGGTGCATCTGCTCATTCTGGGTATCCGGGTAAGTTTAAGGCATTTACTGAGGATAAAACTCTTTCGTATTTCAAGGATATGGGAGTGACACATCTGCAGCTTATGCCGTCGTATGATTTTGCCAGCATTGACGAGAGTGATTCCTTAAAGGAGCAGTATAACTGGGGGTATGATCCGTACAATTACAATGTGCCGGAGGGCTCTTACTCGACAGATCCGTTTAATGGAGCCGTGAGAGTGAGAGAGTACAAGGAGATGGTACACTCGATTCATGAGGCGGGTCTTGGTGTAATCATGGATGTGGTTTACAATCATACCTTCAATGTTCATGACAGCTGCTTTTACAAGACTGCGGGCAATTATTTCTACCGCATGCTGGATGCTGCAAAGTACTCTGATGCATCAGCCTGTGGCAATGAAATAGCCTCAGAGAAGCCTATGGTCAGAAAATATATCATTGATTCGCTGTGCTACTGGGCGAGTGAGTATCACATTGATGGCTTCAGGTTTGATCTGATGGGAGTACTTGATATCGAGACATTGAACGAAGCCAGAAAAGCTCTCTTAAAAATAAATCCTGATATAATAATGTACGGAGAGGGCTGGACAGGTGGAGAGAGCACTCTGCCAGAATCAGAGCGTGGCATGAAAATAAATGCTCCAAGGACACCGGGCATCGGCATGTTTTCGGATGATATACGTGATGCGGTAAAGGGACATGTGTTCTATATGGATGAGCTGGGCTTTGTCAATGGAGCTGCAGACAGAGGTGAAGAGCTAAAGCAGGCTGTTACGTGCGCTAAGTGGGCCAAATCGCCTATGCAGTCGATTAACTATCTGTCATGTCACGACAACTATACTCTCTGGGACAGGTTTATCATATCCAATTCACATGAGAGTGAAGAGATACGTATCCGTATGAATAAGCTTGCAGCAGCCATCCTTTTTACAGCGCAGGGGATTCCGTTTTTCCTGCATGGAGAGGAGTTTGCGAGAACAAAGATTAGTGAGGCTGATGGTGCTCCTGTAGAGAACAGCTATTGCAGTCCTCTCTCTGTCAATGCAATAGATTATGACAGGGCTGAGCAGTTTTCGGACCTTAAAGCCTACTATAAGGGGCTTATAGCACTAAGAAGGGCTCACAAGTCATTTTATCTTGACACAGTAGATGAGATTAAGAAATCCGTACATTTCATGGATGATATGCCTGATGGCGTTGTAGCATATACTATTGATAACGATACAGAGAAGGTGTTCGTAGCTTACAATGCCGGCAAAAATAAAATCACAATTAAACTTGCAGATGCTTTGTGGGAGGTTCTTGCAGATGAATCTTCTGCGGGAGATAAAGCTCTTTACACAATAAAAGACCAGGCAATAATACCTGGGGTATCATGCCTGGTTGCAGTTAGCAAATGTTAGTGAGTTGATTTATTTATGTAGCTTGTCTTGTATTTTGAATATACGATTTTCTGGCTGCGATACAGGCCAAAGTATCCTGACAGCATATAGCTGAATGGAATTGCCAAAAGAAAGTACGGCATGCCGTCGTAGCCAAACAGCTCAAAGCTGATGAGCAGCGATGTAATCGGACAATTGGTGACACCACAGAACAGTGAAATCATGCCGACAGCTGTACACAGCGATGGCTCAAAGCCTGTCAGATTGCCGAACAGGCATCCAAATGTTGCGCCTATGAAAAAGGATGGTACAATCTCGCCGCCCTTAAAGCCTGCGCCAAGAGTCAGTGCGGTGAAGATGATTTTTAGCAGAAATGCTTCAGGTCTGACAGAGCCGTCTATACTGCTTTGGATGACACTCATTCCGGTTCCGTTGTATGTCTGGTTTCCTACAAGCATAGTTGCTATGATGACAAAGCAGCCACCAATGAATACTCTTGTATATTTGTTAGGCAGATATTTTTTGTACAGCGCCTCACTTGAGTGAAGGGCCACACAAAAGAGTATGCTTACGAGTGCGCACAGTATTGCAAGCACAGATATTTTTACTGAGTTTAAAATGGTAAAGTCCGGTATGTTTTCAATAGCAAAAAATTCATTTGTAACATTGAAGTATGATGCGATACCGTGAGCGATGAGGGAGCTTATCACACATGGAACGAGTGCTATATAATACATGACACCGACGCTTATCATCTCCATGGAGAAAATAGCGGCTGCCATCGGAGTGCCAAACAGAGCACTGAATGCAGCGCTCATGCCACACATAATCATGACATGCTTGTCCTTTTCATCAAATCTGAATACCCTGCCTATAGAGCTTCCGATGCTGCCTCCCATCTGCAGTGCAGCACCCTCACGGCCGGCAGAGCCACCGAACAGGTGAGTGATAAGTGTGGATACAAATATAAGCGGGGCCATTATAAAGGGCACCTTGTCGCCTGAATGGATAGCTGATATTACCAGATTGGTTCCGGTGTCGTTATCGTCTTTACACAGATGATAGAGTCCTACAATGGCAAGTCCGCCGATTGGCAGAAAGTAAATGAGCCAAGGGTATTTCATTCTGAAATCGGTTACGACCGACAGAGCAAAATAAAATGCGGTGCCGCAGCTTCCTGCGACTATGCCGACAACGATAGAAAAGATTACCCATTTAATGTTATAAGGCGTTTCGTATTATGCTTTACCTTATGCACAATCAATTGCCTGGTTGTTTCATTCATTATGTTACACCTCTTTTAAACTTTTTATTAATTTGATATTAACATTAACTAATTTAATTTACAAGTTGCACTTTATGATGTTATAATAACTAAATAAAACGAAAATATCATATGATTTCATATGTATATTATATATTATTTTAAAATACAGGCTCACGCAGCCAAACAATGAGTATACAACAAAAGGGAGGAAAAATAACATGAGAACTAGCGGTGTATTAATGCCAATCTCATCACTGCCATCACAGTATGGTATTGGAACTATGGGAAAGGAGGCAAGACGTTTTGTCGATTTCCTTGAGAAGGGAGGTCAGACATACTGGCAGATTCTTCCAATCTGTCCTACCAGCTATGGAGATTCTCCATACCAGTCATTTTCAAGCTTCGCAGGCAATCCTTATTTTATCGATCTGGAGCTTTTATGCAAGGACAAGCTTCTGACAAAGAAGGAGTGCGAGTCATATAAGTGGGGCAAAAAGCCACAGTATGTAGACTATGGCATTATGTATGTCAACAGATATGCTCTTTTAAGAAAGGCATATGAGCGTTTTTCAAAGAAAACACCGGCTGACTATGAGGCATTCTGCAGTAAAGAGGCAGAGTGGCTTGATGAGTACACACTCTTTATGGCATTAAAGGATGCCAATGGCGGAGTGGCATGGAGCGAGTGGGATGATGCTCTTAAGTTTAGAAAACCTGAGGCTATGGAAGAAGCAAAGGAGAAGTATGCAGATGATATTGCCTTCTACAAGATGCTCCAGTATCTCTTCTTCAAGCAGTGGACTGCTTTAAAGGCATATGCTAATGAAAAGGGCATAAGAATTATCGGAGATGTACCTATTTATGTTGCCATGGATTCAGCAGATGTATGGGCTAATCCTACACAGTTCTATCTCGATAAAGACTTAAATCCAATCGAGGTGGCAGGATGTCCTCCTGATGCCTTCTCAGCTGACGGACAGCTCTGGGGCAATCCTCTTTTCAGATGGGATGTTATGAAGAAGGACAGCTACAGCTGGTGGACAAAGCGTATCAGTGCTATGGCAAAGCTTTATGATATCGTGCGAATCGATCATTTCAGAGGTTTTGATTCATTCTATGCTATTCCTGCAAAGGATGATACAGCAAAGAACGGTGTATGGAAAGATGGACCTGGCATGGATTTATTCAACGTGCTTGAGAAGAAGCTTGGCAAGCTTCCTATCATCGTGGAGGACCTCGGCTTCCTCACACCTTCCGTAAAGAAGCTTTTAAAGGATTCAGGCTTCCCTGGCATGAAGGTTATCCAGTTTGCCTTCGATTCAAGAGAAGATAGCGATTATCTGCCACATAACTATCCGCAGCACTGTGTTGTATACACAGGTACCCATGACAATGACACAGTTATGGGCTGGATGAAGACAGCTCCAAAGGATTGCGTAAGGTTTGCAAAGGATTACTTAAACCTCACAAAGGAGGAGGGCTACAACTGGGGCATGATGCGTGCGGCATGGTCATCAGTTGCCGATATGGCTATTGTTCCTATGCAGGATCTGCTTGGACTTGATTCAAAGGCCCGTATCAACATTCCTTCAACTACCGGTGGCAACTGGCAGTGGAGAGCTACTCCTTAGCAGATAGACAATAAGCTTGCAAAGAAGCTCCACAAGTGTATGCAGATGTATGCACGTCTGAGAGAGGAGCCTGAGGAGGCTTCTGACAAATCAGATGCTAAAGAAACAGCTGATACTTCTACAAGCAAGACAGCAGGATGTGAGAAAAAGGCTGCTAAGTAGTTTGGTTTAAAATACTATATATTATTACAAAAGACCACAGGTTATCTGTTTTGAAGCCTGTGGCCTTTTTATGTGTAATAATTCAAAGAGCAGGTGAATACACTTTGATTATAGAATAAAGTGTATGGAGGAAGCTTTTATGGGCAGTACTATGGACAGTAAAGAGTTTGATTTATATAAAGATATCAGATGCCGCACAAACGGCGAGATTTACATAGGTGTCGTCGGTCCTGTGCGCACAGGCAAGTCCACATTTATAAAGCATTTCATGGAGCTTTGTGTAATTCCGAAGATGGACAATGAGTATGCTAAAAAGCGTGCAGTCGATGAACTGCCGCAATCAGGCAAAGGAAAGACTATTATGACGACTGAACCGAAATTTATTCCACAGGATGCGGTTACTATCAGTCTGGATGATGGCAGCGCTGTGAAGGTACGCCTTGTGGACTGTGTGGGCTTTACAGTGGGGGATGCTGTCGGTTATCTCGAGGAGGACGGCGAGCGTATGGTCAAAACACCGTGGTTCGACGAGGATATACCTTTTGAGGAGGCTGCAGTTGTAGGTACAAAAAAGGTAATAGAGGAGCATTCGACAGTGGCTGTGCTTGTAACCACTGACGGCAGCATAGGCGATATAAAAAGACAGAGCTATGAGGCAGCAGAAAGAGAAACAGTCATGCAGCTTGAGGCTTCAGGAAAGCCATTTGTAATTGTGGTAAATACTACAAAGCCTTTTGCGGCAGAAACAAGACTTTTATGCGAGTCACTTAGCAGAGAGTATAAAGCGGCTGCTATTCCTATAGACTGTGAAAAACTTTGCATGGGACAGATTACAGATATCATGGAAAAGCTCTTATATGAATTTGCAGTCACTAGAGTGGACTATGATATACCGAAATGGGTGCAGCTTCTGCCTTATGACAATTATGTAAAGCAGGCCGTAATTACATATGCAAAGACTTTTCTTGCAAGGGCTTCAAAGCTGAAGGATGTCGCACAGATGAGCACTGATATGCCTGAATCGGATGGGGATATATTAAAAGTGGTATCTCTTGCCGGGATGGGGCTGTCTGATGGTGTGGTAAAGGTTAAAATTGAGATTGCAGAGAAGTACTACTACGAGAATATTTCCGCGCTGTGCGGTGTGACTGTTTCCGGGGAAAAGGAGCTGATTTCCCTGATTCTTTCACTCACTGAGGAAAAGAATGAGTACGAAAAGATTAAGGATGCTTTTTCATCGGTGCAGCAGAAGGGTTATGGTGTTGTGATGCCACAGCTGTCTGATATCCGAATGGAGGAGCCTGTGCTTATAGCCCATGGAAACAAGTTTGGTGTAAAAATGAAGGCCATTTCACCGTCAATACATATGATAAGGGCTAATATCGAGACCGAGATAGCGCCGATAGTCGGAAGCAGGGAACAGGCAGAGGATCTGATAGATTACATAAAAAATGGTGAAAACAGTGACAGTGGAGTCTGGAAGACTAATATTTTTGGAAAGTCTGTCGGTGAGCTTATGGAGGACGGAATAAGAAGCAAAATAATGCAGATGGATGATGAGTGCCAGATAAAGCTTCAGGAAACCATGCAAAAGATTGTGAATGACTCAAATGGTGGCATGATTTGTATAATTATATAATGATATGGGGGTCAAAAGGTATTTTGACCCTTTAATCATATAATTATTGATTGGTAATTAGAGTTTAATTACTATATTATACGAAATATAAGTTGACTATATAGCATAAAGATAGCATAATGATACATAAAGACTGATTTAAAAGCGAAAGAGAGTAGGTTACATGCAGATAATTTTTATACATCACAGTTGTTTTCTTGTGGAACTGGATGACAAGGTGCTTATATTTGATTATTTTGATGGAGACAAGGTGGAGGGTATGCATTTTACCGGAAAGCTGCCATCTTATGAGCCGGATACAAAAATCTATATGTTTGCAAGTCACAGCCACAAGGATCATTATGATATGGATATTTTGCGTCTGGCTGACAAATATCCGAATATACATTATGTTTTTTCGAAGGATATCCGTATCAGTCCGCATTTTTTATCAAAGCATGGCATTGATCCCGCTGTCAGGGACAGGGTGACATTTGTTTCACCTGACAATACATATCATGTGGATGATCTGGATATAATGACACTTAGATCCACCGATGCCGGTGTGGCGTTTTATGTTGCCTCAAACGGTGTGAGCCTGTTTCATGCCGGTGATTTAAACGACTGGGAGTGGGATGGCGCCGGTGATTTGATAAACGGCAGAGTGCGCAGAGCCTTCAGGCATGAGATAAAAAAGCTTTCGGAAAAACCAATAAACGTGGCTTTTTTCCCGATGGATCCAAAGCTTATGGAGTATCAGTTCAAGGGTTTTGATTATTTTTTACAAAATACCTCGGCAGAGTTTGTTTTCCCTATGCATATGTGGCAGGACTACAGCGGTATCATTGAATACAAGAAGAGACTCAGCAATAAGGACAAGGCTGACAGGGTTATTGAGATTGAACGTGAAAATCAGACGTTTGCTTTTGGAGAGAACTATTGAATTATTTCACAAATTCATTTATAATAAATTAGTTCAATAAATTTAGGAGGGTAATTATGGGGGACTTTTTCATGTGCGTAGCACAATATGTTATTATTATGATTGTTTTGGCGGCCATAGGTTTTTGTGGGGCTTTAATAGGGGTAAAGCTTCGTAAAATGAAGGACGCAAAGACAAAAGAATAGGAGATTCAAGTAATGAAGAAGAGTTATGGCGTTAACGAATTACGTCGTATGTACCTTGAGTTCTTTGAGAGCAAGGGACATCTCGCAATGAAGAGTTTTTCACTGGTGCCTCACAATGACAACAGTCTGCTTCTTATTAATGCAGGTATGGCACCGCTTAAACCATATTTTACAGGACAGGAGGTTCCACCAAGACGCCGTGTGACTACATGCCAGAAGTGTGTCAGAACAGGTGATATCGAGAATGTAGGTAAGACAGCTCGTCATCTTACATTTTTTGAGATGCTCGGAAACTTCTCGTTTGGCGATTATTTCAAGCATGAAGCAATCGCATGGTCATGGGAGTTTTTGACAGAGGTGCTCGGTCTTGAAAAGGACAGGCTTTATCCTTCCATCTACGGTGAGGATGATGAGGCATTTGATATCTGGACTAAGGAAGTAGGAGTGCCTGGAGATCGTATTACCCGTTTCTACAGAGATCCAAAGACCGGTGAGTGTGACAACTTCTGGGAGCATGGAGCAGGTCCTTGTGGTCCTTGCTCTGAGATTTACTACGACCGCGGTGAGAAGTACGGCTGTGGCAAGCCTGATTGTAAGGTAGGCTGTGACTGTGACCGTTTCATGGAGGTGTGGAACAACGTATTCACACAGTTTAACGGTGACGGACACGGTGGATACACTGAGCTTGAGCATAAGAACATTGATACAGGTATGGGACTTGAGCGTCTTGCTGTTGTAATGCAGGATGTTGATTCGGTATTCGATATTGATACAATGAAGGCTATCCGTGACAAGGTCTGCGGGCTTTCAGGCAAGAAATATCATGTCGATGAGATGGACGATGTTTCTATCCGTCTTATCACAGACCATATCCGTTCGTCTACATTCCTTATTTCTGACGGAGTTATGCCATCTAACGAGGGCAGGGGCTATGTGCTTCGCCGTATCATCAGACGTGCCGCTATGCATGGACGTACACTTGGCATACAGGGTGCATTCCTTGGCAAAATCGCGCAGGTTGTTATTGATGAGAGCAAGGACGGTTATCCGGAGCTTGAGGAGAGAAAGGATTTCATCCTTAAGGTGCTCACTCAGGAAGAGGAGAAGTTCGCGAAGACTATCGACCAGGGACTTGGTATCCTTGCAGATATGGAAGAGCATATGAAGGCTGACGGGGTCAAGGTACTTTCAGGAGAGGATGCATTCAAGCTTTACGATACATACGGCTTCCCTGTAGACCTCACGGCAGAGATTCTCGAGGAGAAGGGCTTCACATATGATGAGGCTGGCTTTGAGAGTTGTATGGAGGCTCAGAGACAGAAGGCAAGAGGAGCCCGCAAGGAAACAAACTATATGGGTGCTGATGCCAATGTTTACAATGATATAGATTCTGAAATTACTACAGAGTTCACAGGCTATGACAAGCTTACTGACACAGCTGAGATTGCTTTCCTTACCACATCGGATGATGTAGTCGAGGCTCTTTCAGATGGTGATAAGGGTTCTGTAATCGTGCCAAACACACCTTTCTATGCCACAATGGGTGGTCAGCAGGGTGACAAGGGTATCATAAAGACAGAGAGCGGTACATTTGTTGTTGAGGATACTGTAAAGGTAGTCGGCAACAGATATGCACATGTAGGATATGTGTCAGAGGGTATGATCCGCACAGGCGAGAAGGCTACACTTTCTGTTGATACAAAAACAAGAACAAACACATGCAGAAATCACTCTGCCACTCATCTGCTTCAGAAGGCACTGCGTGAGGTACTCGGCACACATGTAGAGCAGGCAGGTTCTTACCAGGATGCTGAGAGAACACGTTTTGATTTCTCTCATTTTTCTGCTATGACTGCTGAGGAGCTTAAAAGGGTTGAGGATATCGTAAACGAGAAAATCAACGAAGCTATTGAAGTTCGCACAGATATCATGACTGTCGATGAGGCTAAAAAGACAGGTGCCATGGCTCTCTTCGGCGAGAAATACGGTGAAAAGGTACGTGTCGTATCAATGGGCGATTTCTCAAAGGAGTTCTGCGGTGGTACACATGTAAAGAATACATCTGATATCAAGGTATTCAAGATTCTTTCTGAGAGCGGTGTAGCTGCAGGTGTAAGACGTATCGAGGCTATCACAGGCGACAATGTATTCGCTTATTACAGCAATATGGAGAAGGAGCTTGAGGAGGCCGCTAAGGTTGTTAAATCAACTCCTGCCAATCTCAAAGAGAGACTTGAGCACCTGATGGCTGAGATGAAGGCACTTCAGAGTGAGAATGAGTCTCTTAAGAGCAAGGCAGCAAAGGATGCGCTCGGCGATGTTATGGATCAGGTAGTTGATGTAAACGGCATCAAGCTTCTTGCAACAAGTGTTGACGGCGTTGATATGAACGGACTGCGTGATCTTGGCGATTCTCTCAAGGAAAAGCTTGGCGAGGGAGTTATCGTGCTTGCTTCTTCAAATGAAGGCAAGGTAAATCTTGTTGCCATGGCAACAGACGCTGCCATAAAGAGCGGTGCGCATGCAGGAAACTTAATCAAGGCAATCGCCTCAAAGGTAGGCGGTGGCGGCGGTGGACGCCCTAACATGGCTCAGGCCGGTGGAAAGAACCCGGCAGGTATTCCTGATGCTATTGCTTCAGTAAAGGACGCACTTTCAGGTATGATTAAGTAACAAAAATGCTTATATAGTACTTTAAAATGCATCTTTTAAAAAATAGGTCTAAATTTGTTAAAAAAATCAAATTAGACCTATTTTTTTTTGTGAAAGTATGGTAAAATTGTACTAAATTATAAATTGAGATTAAACTGAAAGGATGAATATGTATGAAGAGGTTAATAGCTGCAACACTTGTGGCTGCCATTGGGGTTTCATTACTTACTGGATGCGGAGTATCAAATAAATCACATGACAATACACAGGTGGGGACGACGGAGAATTCTTCGGATAAAGCGAAGGATAAGGAAGTAAAGATGCACGTCTGGTGTTCGAAGGATGATGTGGATATTACTACACAGTTGATTGAAAGCTTCAAGGAGGCTAATAAAGGAACTGATTTTAATATAATTATCGAGGAGTCAGAGGATTCTGATGCCAGAGATAATATATTATCAAATGTGCATAATGGTGCGGATGTATTCCCTATAGCGGATGACCAGATAACTTCTATGGCAGCGGGAGGCGCTCTTTATGAGATAGAGGATGTGGATGCCGTTAAAAAGGCTGACGATGAAGGTGCGGTTGAGGCTGCCACTATCGATGGCAAATTATATGGATATCCGCTGACCGCTGACAATGGATATTTTATGTATTACAATAAGAATTATTTCTCAGACAGCGATGTGGCTACGCTTGATGGCATGCTCGACATTGCAGGGGCCAATGGTAAGTACTTGACTATGGACTGGAGCTCAGGCTGGTATCTGTATTCATTTTTTGGAAATACAGGGCTTGATTTTGGCGTGAATGATGATGGTGTGACAAACCACTGCAACTGGAATTCTATCATCACGAACATCAAGGGTGTTGATATAGCACAGGCTATGCTTGATATTGCGGCTAAGCCGGGCTTTAAGAACTGCGTACAGGACGATTTTATTGCAGGAGTACAGGACGGAAGTATTATTGCCGGTGTCAGCGGATGCTGGAATGCAGCAAAAATCAAGGAATTATGGGGCGATGATTATGGTGCTGTAAAGCTGCCTACATACACATGTGCCGGACAGCAGATTCAGATGTCATCGTTTAAAGGCTATAAATATATGGCTGTAAATGCATACACCAAGTATCCTGAGTGGGCAAATAAGCTTGCCCAGTGGTTTACAAACGAGGATAACCAGAAGCTACGCTTTGAGATGAAGAATGTAGGCCCTGCCAATAAAGCGGCAGCCGCAGATGATGCGGTCAAAAAGGTTCCTGCTATTATGGCTGTTATGGATCAGGCACAGTACGGAAAGCTCCAAAGAGTTGGAAATTCTTACTGGGATGCTGCGACGGAGTTTGGCGAAAAAATG
>OGJJ01002100.1_pt1 | contig 13613 bp, 9 predicted proteins | sample 1572081 | NCBI WGS metagenome assembly OGJJ01 (sample SAMEA2582122, study PRJEB24529) | metagenome | biome: Human gut stool | place: China | collected 2011
CCGAGGTGCCCGGCGGCATCGGCGAGGAGGATATCGTCTATCTGGTGCTGCCCTACATCCACTCTGCCCGCGAGGGCGTGCTGCGTCTGGGCAGCCTGCTGGAACAGTACGGTACTTACGAGATGAACGGCATCGCTTTTCAGGATGTAAACGAGATCTGGTGGCTGGAGACCATCGGCGGTCACCACTGGATCGCCCGCCGCGTGCCGGACGATGTGTATGTGGTCATGCCCAACCAACTGGGCATCGATACCTTTGATCTGGAAGATGCTTTCGGCGCACAGGAAAACTACCTCTGCTCTGCCGATCTGCGGGAGTTCATTGCCAAGAATCACCTCGACCTTTCTTTGGACGGCGCACTGAACCCCCGGGACGCCTTTGGCAGTCATGATGACGCCGACCACGTTTACAACACCCCCCGCGCATGGTATATGCTGCGCTACCTCAACCCCCGCACATGGGTGTGGGAGGGTGCCGACGCCGACTACACCCCCATGTCCGACGACCTGCCGTGGTGCATGGTGCCGGAGCGCAAGGTGACCCCGGAGGACATCAAGTATATGCTGTCCAGCCACTATCAGGGCACCCCCTATGATCCCTACCTGAGCTACGGCGACAAGTCCGCAAAGGGCGCATACCGCTCCATCGGCATCAACCGCAACGACTTTATGGCGCTTTTGCAGATGCGTCCAGACCAGCCGGAGGAGTCCCGCGCTGTGGAGTGGGTGGCCTATGCCTCCAACGCCTTCAACACCATGGTGCCCTTCTACGCTAACGTGGAGCGCACCCCGGAGTATCTGGCCAACACCACCGGCACCGTGTCCACCGATAACTTCTACTGGACCAGCCGTCTGATTGCCGCCATGGCAGACGCCTCCTATAATAAATCCCTCTTCCACCTCGAGCGCTACGAGGAGGCCGTGCTCTCCGCTGCCCGCGCACTGGTGAACCAGTACGACGCAAAGCTTGCCGCCGAGCCGGACGCTGCCCGCCGCGCCGCCCTGCGAGAGGAAGCCAACACCGCCATTGCCGCCATGCTGCAGGAAAAGGCTGCCGACACGCTGGACAAGGTGCTGTTTGAGCTGAGCAGCCAGATGAAGAATGCTTATTCCCGCTCGGATGCCTGATGTAAACCAGCCGGAGCACCAAAACCGGTCATGACCGGTCACATAAACGCAGAAAAGACCACCGCATACACAAGTGCGGTGGTCTTTTTGCGTGCAAAAGCTCTTGTATCCAAGGTATTGGAAACTCTGCACAAAAATGATGAAAATTCTTCGTGAACGAAAATGACCGAAAATGATTGATTTTGACAGCGTTTTTGCTATAATAAAGATGCAAACAACCAAAACACGCCAAGACCGCGCAAAACCGGTCAGGCGTGGGAAGGGGAGAGACACTATGCTGGCAGAGGAACGTTTTGCGCTGATCCTAGAGCAGCTGAACGAGCAGCGCACCGTGACGGTGCAGCAGCTGTGCGAGGCGCTGCACACCAGCGAATCCACGATTCGGCGTGACCTGACCGAGCTGGACCGGCAGGGCAGGCTGACCAAGGTACACGGAGGGGCCACCCTGCCGGACAGCCGCTTTCTGGCAGACGAGCCCACCATGGAGGCTAAGGAGACGCTGGCGGTAGCCGAAAAGCGCAGCATTGCGGCAGCCGCCGCAGCGCTCATCGCCGCCGAGGATTTTGTGTTCATTGATGCAGGCACCACCACGCTGGAACTGGTGCGGGCGCTGACGGGTGTGACGCTCAAAGCCACCTATGTGACCAACGGCGTGGCGCACGCCCGGCTGCTGGCGCAAAAGGGCTGCCGGGTGTATCTTCCCGGCGGGCTGCTGCGTCCCCAGACCGAGGCCATCGTGGGTACGGCGACGGTCAGCAGCATCCAGCAGTATAACTTCACCAAAGCATTCATGGGTGCCAACGGCGTGGCGCTGGAGGCGGGCTTTACCACCCCGGACCCCGAGGAAGCAGCGGTAAAGGCCGCAGCCGTCCGCCGCGCTCGGGAAAGCTGGTTTCTTGTGGATGACGCCAAGTTTTCTAAAATTTATCCGGCGGTCATCACAGAGCTGCACGGCGGAGCCATCCTGACCAACCGCTGCCCGAACCTGAAATATAAGCAGTATACCTTTGTAAAGGAGGCAGAAGCATGATCTATACCGTTACCTTTAACCCGGCTATTGATTACGTTGTGCGTCTGGACGCACCGCTGGAGGTGGGTGCAGTGAACCGCGCCCAAGGCGAGGACTGCGTGCTGGGCGGCAAGGGCATCAATGTGTCCGGCGTGCTGGCGCAGCTGGGCTGCGAGAGCGTGGCGCTGGGCTTTGTGGCCGGTGAGACCGGCGCATGGCTGGAGCGCGGTTTGGCAGCACAGGGGCTCAAGACCGACTTTGTGCATCTGGAAAGCGGCATGACCCGCATCAACGTCAAGATCAAGGCGGGGCAGGAGACTGAGCTGAACGGCGCAGGCCCTGCCATCCCGGAAAGCGCTTTGCAGCAGCTGGAAGCCCAGCTGGACAAGCTGGCCGAGGGCGATATCCTCATTCTGGCAGGCAGCATCCCGGCAAGCCTGCCGCAGAGCGTCTACGAACGGCTGCTGGCGCGGCTGCAGGGCAAGGGCGTGCGCGCGGTGGTGGATGCCACTCGCGACCTGCTGGTGAACGTGCTGCCCTACCATCCCTTCCTCATCAAGCCCAACAACCATGAGCTGGGCGAGATCGTGGGCAAGGTGCTGACCACTGACGCAGAGATCGTGGCAGCTGCCCGCACCCTGCAGGAAAAGGGTGCACGCAATGTGCTGGTGAGCATGGCCGGGGACGGTGCGCTGCTGCTGGACGAGCAGGGACAGGTGCACCGCATCGGTTGCCCCAAGGGCAAGGTGGTCAACAGCGTGGGCGCAGGCGACAGCATGGTGGCCGGTTTTGTGGCCGGGTATCTGCAAAGCCGCAGCTACGCGCAGGCGCTGCGGCTGGGCACCGCCTGCGGCAGTGCTACGGCCTTCAGCCTTGGGCTTGCCACAAAGGAAAAGATCGACGAGCTGCTGGCGCAGCTTTGATAGGAGAAAAGGAACAAAGGAGGAACGTTTATGCGCATTACCGAGTTATTTACCGCACAGTCCATTGCGCTGGACGAGGCGCTGCAGACGCAGGAGGAGATCCTGAGCCGTCTGGTGGAGCTGCAGGCTACCCACGGCAACATCACCGACAAGGAGGCCTACAAAAAGGCGCTCTACGCCCGCGAGGCCGAGGGCTCTACCTATGTGGATAACGGCATCACCGTGCCCCACGCCAAGACCAATGTGGTCACCCGTCCCAGTCTGGCCGCCCTGCGGCTGAGCACCCCGGTGCAGTACAACGCCGAGGATGACGGCACCACCGACCTGCTGTTTGCCATTGCCGCACCGGAAAACGGCAGCCTGCACGTTGATATGCTGGCCCGCATGATGCAGATGCTGATGAACGAGGACTTTGTGGAAAAGCTGAAGGCTGCCAAGACCCCCAAGGAGTTCTTGGAGTGCATCGACGCGCAGGAAGAAGCACAGTTTGGTGCAGAGAGCTTTACCCAGCAGGCTATCCCGCAGGACGGCTACCGCATTCTGGCTGTGACCGCCTGCGTCAACGGCATTGCCCACACCTATATGGCCGCCGAGGCACTGACCAAGGCTGGCGACAAGCTGGGTCTGCCTACCAAGGTGGAGACCAACGGCTCGGACGGCGCAAAGAATATCCTGACCCGCGCCGAGATCGCCGCCTGTGACGGCATCATCGTAGCAGCGGAGAAAAAGGTGGACACCGCCCGCTTCGACGGCAAGCCGGTGCTGTTCACCCGCGTAGATGACGGCATCCATAAGCCGGAGGAGCTCATCAAGAAGATCGCCCACGGCGAGGTGCCTGTGTTCCACGCCGAGGGCGGCGCAGCAGCCGAGGACGACACCGCCGGTAAGGACAGCTTTGGCCGCAGCCTGTACAAGAACCTGATGAACGGCGTTTCCCACATGCTGCCCTTCGTGGTGGGCGGTGGCATTATGATCGCGCTGGCCTTCCTGCTGGATGATTACAGCATCAACCCTGCAAACTTCGGCATGAACACCCCCGTTGCCGCCTTCTTCAAGACGGTGGGCGGCGCAGCCTTTGGCTATATGCTGCCCATTCTGGCAGGCTTCATTGCCATGTCCATCGCCGACCGTCCGGGCTTGGCCGTAGGCTTTGCAGGCGGCGTGCTGGCTATGAACGGCACCAACTTCACCGACCTTGCCGCAGGCAGCACCACCGGCATCTCCGGCGGCTTCCTTGCAGCGCTGCTGGCCGGTTTTGCAGCGGGCTACATCGTGCAGTTCCTTAAAAAAATCACCGAAAAGCTGCCCGCCAGCCTGAACGGTATCCGCCCCATGCTCATCTACCCGCTGGGCGGCATTCTTATCGTAGGTGCGATGATGTGCGCCGTGAACCCGGTCATGGGCATGATCAACACCGCCATGACCGACTGGCTGAACGCACTGGGCGGCAGCTCCAAGGTGCTGCTGGGCGCCATCGTGGCCGGTATGATGAGCGTGGATATGGGCGGCCCGGTCAACAAGGCAGCCTACGTCTTTGGCACCGCAGCCCTTGCCTCCGGCAACTACGAGGTGATGGCCGCCGTCATGGTGGGCGGCATGGTTCCTCCCATTGCCATTGCCCTGTCCACCACCTTCTGCCCCCGCAAGTGGACGTTGGACGAACGCCGCAACGGCATTGTGAACTACGTCATGGGTCTGTGCTTCGTGTCTGAGGGCGCTATCCCCTACGCAGCAGCCGATCCGCTGCGCGTCCTGCCCAGCTGCGTTGTCGGCTCTGCGGTCGCCGGTGCGCTCTCCATGACCTTCGGCTGCGCATTGCGCGCACCCCACGGCGGCATCTTCGTATTCCCGGTGGTGGACCATGCTGCGCTGTACTGCGTGGCGCTGGCTGTGGGCAGTGTGCTGGGTGCAGTGATCCTGAGCCTTGTCAAAAAGACCCAGCCTGCTGAGGCGAAGTAACAAGCCATTTTCTTCTCCATACGGATAGTTCTTCATAAGAGCAAAGGGGACTGCCGCGGTGTGCGGCAGTCCCCTTTGCGTTTTGCGCAGGCACCATTTTCACAAAAAACAGGACAATATACCGCCCAAAACGGCCTATCCTGCCGGAATTGCGTTCAGCGCTTTGTTTTGCATTGCACCCCACCCCGGGCTGTGGTATACTTATATTCGTGATTTTAAAGCCCGGGTATGGTGTGCCGGGCCACCAGAGAGGAAACGAACGATGAAAATAGGATTTGACAACGACAAATATCTTGCGATGCAGTCTGAGCATATCCGCGAGCGCATCAAGAAGTTTGACAATAAGCTGTATCTGGAATTCGGCGGCAAGCTGTTCGACGATTACCACGCCTCCCGCGTGCTGCCCGGCTTTCAGCCGGACTCCAAACTGCAAATGCTTTTGCAGCTCAAGGAGCAGGCCGAGATCGTCATCGTCATCAGCGCCGAGGACATCATCAGCAACAAGGTGCGCGGCGACTACGGCATCACCTACGATCTGGACGTGCTGCGTCTCATCGACGCTTTTCAGGAGATGGGGCTGTATGTGGGCAGTGTGTGCGTGACCAAGTACACCGCCGCCGCCGAGGTGGAAGCCTTTGAAAAGCGGCTGAGCAGTCTGGGCATCCGCACCTTCCGCCACTACAAGATCCCCGGCTACCCCAACGATGTGGCCCGCATCGTCAGCGACGAGGGCTACGGCCGCAACGAGTACATTGAGACTGAGCGCCCGCTGGTGGTCATCACCGCGCCCGGCCCCGGCAGCGGAAAGATGGCCGTCTGCCTGTCCCAGCTGTACCATGAATATAAGCGGGGCGTCAAGGCCGGTTACGCCAAGTTCGAGACCTTCCCCATCTGGAATATTCCCCTGAAGCACCCGGTCAATCTGGCCTACGAGGCTGCTACCGCCGACCTGAACGATGTGAACATGATTGACCCCTTCCATCTGGAAGCCTACGGCGTGACCACCGTGAACTACAACCGCGACATCGAGATCTTCCCGGTGGTGAACGCGATGTTCGAGTTGATCGCAGGCCAGAGCCCCTATAAGTCCCCCACGGACATGGGCGTGAACATGGCCGGTAACTGCATCGTGGACGACGCAGTCTGCTGCGAGGCCTCCCGCAAGGAGATCGTGCGCCGGTACTACAAGTGCCTGTGCGAGCAGAAGATCACCGGCACCGCCAAGGAGAGTGAGCGCTATAAGCTGGAGCTGCTGATGAATCAGGCCGGACTGACCATGGGTGCACGCGAGGTGGAAAAGCAGGCACACGCCCGCAGCGAGGCCACCGGCGGCGCACCGGCTGCTGCCATTGAGCTGAGCGACGGCACTGTCATCACCGGCAAGACCGGCCCGCTGCTGGGTGCTACCGCAAGCGCCCTGATCAACGCGCTCAAGTATCTGGCGGGCATCCCGCAGGAGACGGATCTGGTCAGCGCCGCTGCCATCGAGCCCATCCAGACCCTCAAGACCAACTATCTGGGCGGCAAAAACCCCCGTCTGCATACCGACGAGATCCTGATCGCCCTGTCCAGCTCTGCTGCCTCCAGCGAGCTTGCCGCAGCAGCCATGCACCAGCTGCCTAACCTCAAGGGCTGTGATGTGCACTCCACCGTGCTGCTTTCCAGCGTGGACAGCAGCACCCTGAACCGTCTGGGCATGTACCTGACCTGCGACCCCGTCTACGAGGAAGAGGATCGCAAGTACCATAAGCTGTAAAAAATAGCAATGCGCAAACTCCCCTGTTAAAGCCGTCTGGCTTTGGCAGGGGAGTTTTGGCTATTGCCTTGCTACTTGTCCGCAGATATGGTACACTTGTTCTGCTTATTTTTTAAAGCGGATAAGAAAAGAGGATTAATAATATGGAACAACAACACAAGCGCAGCGCATTCTCCGGTAAGATCGGGTTCGTGCTGTCAGCCGCAGGCGCTTCGGTGGGTCTGGGCAACATCTGGCGCTTCCCGTATCTGGCAGCCAAATACGGCGGCGGCATTTTTCTGCTGGTATACATTCTGCTGGCAGTCACCTTTGGCTATACCATGATCGTGGCCGAGACCGCGCTGGGCCGTATGACCCACAAAAGCCCAGTCAGCGCCTACGCCCACTTCGGTAAGGGCAAGGGCATCCGGTTCGGCGGCTGGATCAACGCCATCATCCCCATTTTGATCGTGCCGTATTATTCGGTCATCGGCGGCTGGGTCATCCACTATCTGGCAGAGTATCTGTGCGGCCGCGGCAGTAATCTGGCAGCGGACGGCTACTTCTCCGCCTTTATCACCAACGGTCTGCAGGCCGAGCTGGCGTTTTTGCTGTTCAGCCTGTTCACGCTGGGCATTATCTTTGCCGGTGTGCGCAACGGCGTGGAGCGCGTCTCCAAGGTGATGATGCCGGTGCTGGTGGTGCTGTCGCTGGTCATTGCGGGCTACTCTGTCACCCGTCCCGGTGCACTGGCAGGTGTGAAGTATTTTCTGGTGCCCAACCCCAAAAACTTCTCTTGGATGACCGTGGTCACCGCCATGGGGCAGATGTTCTATTCTCTGTCCATTGCCATGGGCATTCTGGTCACCTTCGGCTCCTATATGAAGAAGGACGTCTCCATCGAGGAATCCACCGAGAACGTGGAGGTGTTCGATACCGCCATTGCCATCATGGCGGGTCTGATGATCATCCCGGCGGTGTTCGCTTTCTCCGGCGGCGACCCGGACACTCTGCAGGCCGGTCCTGCACTGATGTTCATCACCATCCCCAAGGTGTTTGCCAGCATGGGTCTGGGCACTGTGGTGGGTGTGCTGTTCTTTGTGCTGGTGCTGTTTGCAGCCATTACCAGCTCCATCGCTCTGACCGAGAGCGCCGTCTCTACCTTTGAAGATGAGCTGGGCTGGGACCGCACCCGCTCCACCGTGCTCATCGGCGCCATCATGGTGGTGCTGGGCAGCCTGTCGGCACTGGGCTACGGCCCGCTGGCCGGGGTGACCGTGTTTGGGATGCAGTTTCTGGACTTCTTCGACTTCCTGACCAACTCGGTCATGATGCCTATTGCAGCCATTGCCACCTGCCTGCTGGTATCCCGCGTCATCGGCGTGGAGCAGATCGCGCAGGAGGTGGAGCAGGACGGTCAGCGCTTCCGCCGCAAGCCGGTGTTCAATTTTATGATCCGCTGGCTGTGCCCCATTTTTGCAGCCATTATTCTGGCAAGCTCGGTGGCAAACGCCTTTGGCTGGATCGCCATGTAAACGGTACGATTCCGTGGATGCGGCTCACGGCAATCCACTTTTGCAGCTTGACCCAGAGCAAAAGCCTTCCCCCCTTGGGGGGAAGGTGGCATTGCGTCAGCAATGACGGATGAGGGAAAATTACCCGTAAGCTGCTGCTTACCTGCGCCCTCATCAGTTACCTTCGGTGACCGCTTCCCCCGACCGGGGGAAGCCTTCATATAGAAGCTTTTTACAGGAAAACAGGACAAGGGGGCCCTTATGAAAATGGAAACCTTGAAGCAGCAGATCCTGACAGCAAAGGGTGACATGCGGGCAGAGCTGGTGCTGAAAAACGCCCGGGTCATCAACGTGTTCACAAACGAGATCGAGCAGGCTGATGTAGCCATCCGTCAGGGGGTCATCCTTGGCGTGGGGCACTATACCGGCGAGACTGAGCTGGACTTGCAGGGCAAGTATGTCTGCCCGGGGCTTGTGGATGGGCACATCCACATTGAAAGCTCCATGCTCTGCGGCCCGGCCTTTGAACAGGCGGTGCTGCCCCACGGCACCACGGCGGTGGTCACCGACCCGCACGAGATCTCCAATGTAGCCGGTACGGCGGGGCTGGATTTTATGCTGGAGACCACCAAAGATCTGGCACTTTCGGTCTACTTCATGCTCCCCTCCTGCGTGCCTGCCACCGGGCTGGACGAGTCCGGCGCGGTGCTGGAGGCAGAGCAGCTGCGCCCCTACTATCAGCAGCCCCGGGTACTGGGGCTGGCTGAGCTGATGAACTCCTACGGCACAGTGCGCGCGGACGAAAAGATCCTGCAGAAGATCTGCGACTGCACCGCTGCGGGTAAACGCATCGACGGGCACGCACCCTTCCTCAGCGGGGAGGAGCTGAACGCCTATATCGTTGCCGGGGTACAGTCCGACCATGAGTGCTCAGAACTCCACGAGGCCATGGAAAAGCTGCGGCGCGGGCAATACATCATGGTGCGGGAGGGTACCGCAGCGCAGAACATGGACAGTCTGCTGCCTCTGTTCCGGGAGCCCTATTGCAGCCGCTGTATGCTGGTGACCGACGATAAGCACCCCGGGGATCTGTTGCAGGGCGGGCATATCGACTATATCATCCGCAAGGCCATTGCCGCCGGGGTAGACCCGGTGGTGGCAGTGCGGATGGGCACCCTTGTCCCGTGTCAGTACTTCGGTCTTGCGCACAGCGGCGCGGTAGCTCCGGGCTATACCGCCGATTTGATCGTGCTGTCGGATCTGGAACAGTTCACGGTGGAGCAGGTGTACAAAAAGGGCAAACTGGTGGCGCAGCAGGGCAGAATGCTGCACCCCGCCGCCCTTACTGCGGACAAGGCACGCTTTGCGAGGGTGTTCGATTCCTTCAATATGGACAAGATCACCCCGGAGCAATTGCAGCTGAAGCAGACCGGCACCCGGCAGCGCGTGATCTGCCTGACCCCGCACGCCCTGCTGACCACCGAAAAAATCGTTCCGTTCTGCCAGCACCCGGGCACAGCGCCCGGCGTGGATGTGGCGCAGAAAATCGTCAAGCTGGCGGTGTTCGAGCGGCATCACCGCTCCGGTCATGTGGGCTTGGGCTTTTTGGGCAACTACGGCCTGCAATGCGGCGCGGTGGCTTCCAGCATCGCCCACGACTCCCACAACCTCATCGTGGCGGGCACCAACGATGCCGACATGGTGCTGGCGGGCAACACGGTGCGCAAAAATAAGGGCGGTCTTGCCTTTGCACTGAACGGACAGGTGGTAGGGGAGCTGCCGCTGCCGGTGGCAGGGCTTATGAGCACCGAGAGTGCCGGGACTGTGGAGGAAAAGCTGCAAGCGCTCAAGGCGGCACTGAAAGCCCACGGCATCTCGGAGGACATCGATGCTTTTATGACCCTTGCTTTTGTAAGCCTGCCGGTCATCCCGAAGCTGCGGCTGAACACCTACGGTATCGTGGATGTGGAGGCCCAGCAGATCGTCCCGGCGGTGTTCTGAGAACGCTGCCTGAGAGGGCAAACTATAAATCTGACGTTTTTATCGCAATGCCGGACAGTCTGCGGGCTGTCCGGCATTGCGTTTTACGGCAAGATAGCTCTTGACTTTTTGCCACAGAACCGGTATGTTGATATTGTTCGTTTATAACACAGCATGGCATTTATAATACAAGGAAGCTTTATGGAAAAACGCAGTACACCCTCTTTGCAGATCACCGACCGCTTTGGCGCACAGGCGGCCTTTGCCAGCCTGCGCCTGCCGGATGGCACCGAGGCCGCCGTACCGGCAGAGCACGCCGCCGCCATTTATGTGAACGAGCAGCCTGCCTTCCGGGTGGTATGCACCCCGGCACTGCTGCCGCAGCTGGCCTTGGGACGGCTGCTCACCGAAGGATGGATCGCGTCTGCGGACGAGGTGGAGCAGATAGCCGTCTGTGCCGAGGGCGCAAAGGTGCAGGTATATCTGCGCCACCCGCTGCCCACCCGCCGCGCCGCCGCGCAGGAGGTTGCCAGCTGCTGCACCGATAATATCGCGCTGGGCAGTCCGGTGGAGCAGCAGCCCCTGCGCCCCGTGCCCGGGCTGGATTTGCAGCCGGAATGGGTGGAGCGCCTGACCGCCGCCATGCACGCCGGGCTGCCGCTGTACCGCGCCACCCGGGCGGTGCACAGCTGCTTTGTGCTGCACAAAGGGGAAATTGTTTTTGCCTGTGAGGATCTGGGACGGCACAACGCGCTGGATAAGGCGGTGGGCTGCGCGGTGCTGGCAGGACTGCCGCTGGCGGAATGCGTGCTGTACACCAGCGGCCGGGTGCCGCTGGATATGGTGCGCAAGGCCATCCGCGCCGGGGTGCCGGTGCTGATAAGCAAAAGCATGCCCACCGTGCAATCCGCAGAGCTTGCAGCAGAATACGGCCTGCAACTGGTGTGCGGACGCAAATTCCCTAAAGTTTAAACAAATATTACAAAAACAATAGTTACAAAACGGAAAAGCCTGTCTGTTTCTGTTGACATACTCCGCGCACGCATGTTAATATATTATCGAAGAGACCGCTCCGCTGTTGCAGCAGCCAGAGCGGCCTCAATTGCTGTCCGGGGTTACCCGGCAAAATAAAAAACAGGCAGGTGATAACATGAAGCAGGCAACCAACCCGTTTGCGCCCGTACCGCTGTGGCGCAAGCGGCTGCCGGGCTATGCAGCCATGGGCGTTGCGACCATCGCCTTGGCGGTCGGTCTGACCACCTTGCAAAGCGCACGCACCACGGTTGCCGGTACCCTGCTGCCGGTGTCGGAGGCGGATGCAGCCGCCTACGGCATCAGCGCAGTGTACCAGCTCGACGATGGCAGCTACCGCGTGGAGGGCTCTCAGAAGGGCTTCCAGAGCGATGTGCAGGCTGCCGTGACCATTGACGCCGAGGGCAATGTTTCCGCAGTAGAGATCCTCTCTCAGGACGAAACCGAAACCCTTGGCGGCCAGTGCGTCAACCCGGAGTTCACGTCCCAGTATCAGGGCGCAGCTCCCTTCACGCTGGCAGGCAAAAGCTACACCGTAACGGACCCCGTTACCGGTGCCGCCTATGCCGCTGCCGGTGCAGCGGAGGAGCAGCCCGCTGCTGCCGGGGATTTTGACCCCGCACAGTGGCGCACCTTCGATACCTCTCCCGAGGCCGAGGCTACCCGCAAGATGTATGCTGCGGGGCTTACCTTCTCGGCTTTGAAGGGCGAGGCACTGGGCGATGAGCTGACCCCGCCGCTGGATTCCAGCGCAGAGGCCGTAGCACGGCGCAAGCTGTACGCAGCCATGCTCAGCAAGAGCGCACTGGACGGCGAGCCGATGGCGATCCCCTTTGCGGATCTCTCGGCAGAAGAGCAGTCTAAGGTGCGTCTGGAGCAGGCCAGCCTGACCACTACCGGCAATGCGTCCGGTGCCGTCAGCGCAGACCTGACCGAGGTGGACGCCCTTTCCGGCGCGACCATCACCTCTTCGGCTGTGACGACCATCGTCAACAACTCGTATTTCTATGTGACCGAGGTGCTCAGCGCAGAGTGACCTCAACGGAGGAATGGAACCTATGGCAAAAACTGATTTCCTGACGGCTGACATGACCCGCCGTCAATTCATGAAGATCTCGGGCAAGAGCCTTGCAGGGCTCACCCTGTCCGCTTCCATGCTGTCCCTGTTCGGCTGCTCTCAGCAGCAGGTGGATTCCGGCGCAGTGGCCACCTGGGCACTGCCGCAGGGCCTGCTGGTGGTCAACGCAGACCTGTGCACCGGCTGCCAGCGCTGCGAGATCAACTGCACCCTGACCAACGATGGCGTGTGCTCCTCTTACATCAGCCGCGTCAAGATCCAGCGCCGCCTGAATCTGGACGGCGCAGGCAACGGCCTGCTGTCCGGCACCGATAACTGCTTTGTCTACTTCCCGGATACCTGCCGCCAGTGCGAGGACCCCGCCTGCGGCAACGCCTGCCCCCAGAAGGCCATTATCACCAATGAGCAGGGCATCCGCGTGGTCGATACCGACAAGTGCATCGGCTGCGGTGCCTGCGTGGAGGCCTGCCCCTGGCACATGCCCACCGTCAACCCCGAGACCGGCAAGTCCTCCAAGTGCATCGCCTGCGGTGCCTGCGTGGCAGGCTGCCCGTCCGGCGCTCTGTCCATCGTGGACTGGGATGCCGTCACCAGCGCAGCACAGGCTGCCTACATGGACCTGTAAGGAGGAGGAACAACAATGGCTGAAAGTTATGGCTGGGCAGGCAAGATCCTGCGCGTTGACCTGACCACCGGCGAGATCACCACGCAGGATGACGCAAAGTACCATAAGTATATCGGCGGTATGGGCATGGCCTACCGCATCATGTATGAGGAAGCTCCCATGGACCTCGACCCCTACGACGAGAAGGCACAGGTCATCTTCGGCGTCGGCCCCCTGACCGGTGCCGGCGTGCCCTGCTCCGGCCGCATGAACGTCACCTTCCGCTCCACCTGGTCCAAGGGCAGCTCCATCATCGACGCCCACATGGGCGGCCACATCGGCCCCATGCTGAAGTATGCGGGCTGGGACGGCATCGTCATCACCGGCATCTCCGAAAAGCCCGTCTACCTGCGCATCGAGGACGACGAGGTCTCCCTCGAGGATGCTTCTGACATCTGGGGCAAGGGTACGTTCGCGTCCAACAAGTGGATGGTGGAGCAGAACGGCCGTGAGTTCGAGACCGCTTCCATCGGCCCTGCCGGTGAGAATCTGGTGGACTACTCCACCCTGAACACCAGCTTTGGCAACTCCGGCGGCGCCGGTCTGGGCGCTGCCATGGGCAACAAGAAGCTGAAGGGCCTGGCCATCCGCG
>OGJJ01002108.1_pt1 | contig 13577 bp, 10 predicted proteins | sample 1572081 | NCBI WGS metagenome assembly OGJJ01 (sample SAMEA2582122, study PRJEB24529) | metagenome | biome: Human gut stool | place: China | collected 2011
TTTCTCTATCAGAAAAGTAACTGGACTTCCATTCTTCGACAGGGATTTTCCCTCATTTAAGGAATCTGTTAATTCCTTCTTCACGAACAACCGTCAAAAAATAACGGAACAGCCTGATTTCCATTGCAATCTTTCTGAAAATCTTTTCTACATTTCATTATATTGATACTTTTTTACTTTTTTTCCTGTAATGATACAAAATATACTTCCACTTACACCAAGTATAAACAGCATAAATGCTGCGCCGGAACCTTTTCCTGTACCAAACAGTGTTTTTAGAATTGATGAATCACCCAATGCAAACATCAATGGTTCGCACACATTATCTACCATAAAACCACCTAAAAATAATCCAATCGGGATAGTAAAAAACTGGAGCGTATTACGGCACGCATAAACACGCCCTTGCAGTTCCACCGGAATGGTACTTCTAAGAATCACATCCAAATTTGCACTCATAACAGGTACAAGAATCCAGCCAATAATCTGTCCAACGCACCAAATAAACGGTTCTCTGGCAAATGCAAGTAAAAAATTCTCAGTTCCTAAGGAAAACAGCATTGTCAAATAAACAACTTTAACCCTATCCTTCGGCTTCGGTAAAACAGAAACAATCAGACTACCAATAATCATAGCTACACCAGAACATGAAGTAACAATTCCAAGAACTGCCTGACCACCTTTGGGATTCGGAAGCACATACCCCGGTAACGTTGCATCAAATGCGGAAGCCACCAGATTGACACCTGCCATAAATAAAATCAGCGTCATAATCATTGGATTGTCTTTCAAAAATCCAATTCCCTCTTTTGCAAGGACAAGTACACTTTCTTTCCTTTCGCCCTGCCTTTTCGGAATTTCGATGAAAAACTGCAATGCTGCAAATGCAACTACAAAACTTCCGATATCTACTGCTATCGCACCATTAAGTCCTACAAAAGAGTACAATGCTGTAGCAATCAAAGGATTTAGTATGGATATCAGTGACCTTGATAAAGAACGAAGACCACTTGTTTGCTGATAGTACTTTTCAGGAATGATAATCGTCATAGCAACTTCTGATGCCGGCTGCTGCACGGTATTCATTAATCCCGAAATCGCATTTAAGACATACAAATGCCATACCAGCAAACGATTTGTGCTATGTAAACCAAATACTACTATGGTGCAAAATACCGCAAGTACATCACAAACAAGCATTGTCTTCTTTTTATCAAATCTGTCTGTCAATGCTCCTGCAAATATGCTCATTAGCACATACGGTGCATAAGAGCATATCGTGAGTGCTGCTGTGCTTAATGAAGAACCCGTCTTTTCATACAACCATAAAGTAAGTGCAAATGCTGTAATACTGCTGCCGAGCTGGGATACACTTTGCGTACTCCATAGAATCAAAAAATTTTTTAACTCACGTAATTCATTTTTCTTTATATTTTTCATTTCTTTGCTCCTTTTCGCATTAACTATTTCTCAAAACAGAAGCAAAGCCTGAGGATATCAGCCTAATGCTATTCCTCCATGCAGTCTCCTCAGACTCTGCATGGAGCTACTACAATACAAAGTATCATTTTCTTCTCTTCTCCTATAAATTTGATCATTAAAAACCGGAAATTGCATCAAAGTTTAAAAACTTCCGTTCCTCACGGTTTTCAAATACGGATTGTTAATTTCTTATACCATACCATGCTGAACTTTTTATTACAATATTCGCTCTTATTATTTTCTTTTAACGCCAATCGTCGGAAAAGTGTTTTTTAATACGATTTAGGTGTAAAATAGAAACGATGTTTGCAGATGTGCCTGACAGCTTCGTTTACCATAGTTCCCGTCGGTTATTTAAAAAACTGATGGAACCAATTTTCATATAATTTTACAGGTGATAACATGTATCGTGATTTGACAAAAGGCAGCATAACAAAAGGGCTGGTTCTGTTTGCTCTGCCCATGATGGCAGGAAATCTTTTTCAACAATTTTATAACATTGCGGACACGCTGATCGTGGGGCAGGCGCTGGGAAAGGATGCCCTGGCCTCCGTGGGCTCTGCCTATACGCTGATGACCTTTCTGACTTCTATTTTTCTCGGTCTGGCCATGGGCGCCGGTGCACTGTTTTCCATTTATCTTGGCAAAAACGACCCAGATACTCTAAAAAGTGCCATCGTTCATGCTTTTGGGCTGATTTTTGCGGTAACACTGGTATTGAATGTGGCAGTCTATGCCTTTATAGATCCGATTCTTCGTTTTCTGCAGATTCCTACCCAGCTTTATGCTTCCATGCGGGAATACCTGATGATTATTTTTGCCGGACTCATCGCCACTTCCCTCTATAATTTTCTCTCCTGTCTGCTCCGGGCAGTGGGAAATTCTGTGACACCCCTGTGGTTTCTCGGGATTTCCACGGTATTAAATATCGGTCTGGACTTGCTTTTCGTGCTGGTTTTTCACTGGGGAATTGCAGGTGCTGCTTTTGCTACCATTCTTGCACAGTATGTTTCCTGTATTGGTTTGTTACTTTTCGTTATTTTTCGTTGTAAAGAGTTACTTCCTGAAAAAAAGCATTTTCAATGGAATAAAGAAATTTTAAAAGAAATCTTTGATTTGTCGATTTTGACCTGTGCACAGCAGTCTGCCATGAATTTCGGAATTCTTCTGGTACAGCGTCTGGTGGACAGTTTCGGCGCTGTGACCATGGCAGCCTTCGCCGCCGCCGTAAAAATTGATACCTTTGCCTATCTTCCGGTACAGGATTTCGGCAACGCCTTCTCCACCTTTATTGCACAAAATTACGGTGCCGGCGAAACCTCCCGTATCAAGCAGGGAATCAAAAAAGCAACTGCTCTCAGTGCCGGATTTTCCCTGGTGATTTCCGCTCTTGTTTTTACCTTCGCCAGTCCTTTAATGAAGATTTTCGTAAAAGCCCAGGAAACGGATGTCATTGCCTGCGGTGTACGTTATCTGCGGATTGAGGGTGCTTTCTACATCGGCATCGGTTGTCTTTTTCTGCTTTATGGACTGTATCGCGGCGTGGAGCGCCCCGGAATGTCTTTGGTTCTGACTATTATTTCCCTGGGAACCCGTGTCGTTCTTGCCTACGCTCTGGCAGATCCTGTGGGAGAGGTTGGCATCTGGATTGCGATTCCTATTGGTTGGTTTCTGGCTGATTTCGTTGGATATGGGTATTGGTTTAGGATGTACTGTAAAAAAACAAGTTAATCGCGTTTTTCATTTTCACTTATACTCCTTAGGCGAGCAGCCTTTCTTTTCTTTAAAAAGTCTGGAAAAATAGGAAAAATTATCATAGCCTACCATCATGGCTATATCTGAAATAGAATATTTACCTTCCCGCAGGAATTCTACTGCCTTATCAAGCCGATAATTTACCAGATAATTATGCAGGGATTTTCCTGTGCGCGCTTTGAATTGCCGTGACAGATAATTGATATTCATGTAAGAGATGCTTTCCAATTCATCCTTTGTTATCGTTTTCGTGTAGTTCTGTTCAATGTACCGGATAACCTTCATCACGGTATCTTGGGAAGCTTCCTGCTCCTGCTTGCATTTCATCACGGCTTCTACCACGTACTCTGCAAACTTATTCATATAGGAAATGGAACGAACTGCATCTTCAAACAGCTCACTGTACCTTTCGCTGTTGAAAAGAGAATACGCTTCAATGGCATTTTTCTGTAAAACAGAGCTGCTGATCTGAACCAGCATTGCCCGCACTTCCCGCATCCTCTGGCGTGTCAGACTACGATTATTAAGCTGGCATATGAGATATTGGTTGATTTCCTCCAATAGTATCTTCTTTTCCCCATCCTGTAACAGCTGTTCCCATCCTTTCGTATCTGCAGTGTCAGCATCCCTCCGACTTTTGACATACAGATCATAACTGATTACAGAACCCTTATCGGAAATATCATCCAAGGAAATCTCTTCCATTTCTTCCAGTGCTTTCGGTGCCTCCAATATACTGATATTCTCCCGATAGTAGCAATTATTGGCACGGGATACATAGCGATTCAGGCTTTCCACCAGTTCCACGCAAACCTTCCGTAAATCCTGCTGCTGTGCCAGCTTCGTCAGAATTACCGTCATCGTATGATTCGCTGTCAGAAGAATTGCTTCCGGCTCATAATGTTCTTTTTGAAAGATTTCCATGGAAATATTTTTGAAAATAAAATTTTTATCCACGCTGCGGATTGTTTGCAGTCGCTCATCGTCGCCCATCTTGATCACACAAATGCTGACAGGCTGTTCTACCCTGTAACCAAGCTTTTGCTCTTCTATCTCCTCCTGCAGTTCCTCCGCTATATAGTCTTCCAAACTGTAAAGATACCGATACCAGAAACTCTGCTTTAAACTCCACTGGTTATCCATCCAGTATTGTCCGTACTCCTGTACCTTTCTGGACTGCTCCCGTTTGTGTACCTCCTGTATGGCATTCTTGACATGCTCTTCAAATTCCTGATAGCGGATCGGCTTGACATAGTAATCAAAACACTTTAGGCGCACGGCTTCCTGCGCATAGTTAAAATCTGCAAAGCTGGTACAAAATAAAGTCACTGTCTGCGGATAGTTTTCATTAATCCATGCCAGCAGATCAAGACCTGATCCATTGGGCATCTCAATATCCGTAATCACAACCTCAATCGACTGCTCCTGCATCTGTTCTTTAGCTTTTCGTACATTCAGTGCAGTGAATACCCGGCTGATTCCAAGACTCTGGAAATCAATGCCATCCAGCAGCCCATCCAAAACATATTGATTATCATCCACCAGCAAAATATTCATGTTTCCACTCTCTTCTCACTACGATTCATAGGAATGTCGATTTTTACAATGGCACCTGTTTCATTATTTCCGATTTCTATGTGATAATTGCCATGATACAACAGATCCATACGTTGCCGGATATTGCCGATACCAATCTGATAGCCGTTTCGCATAGACTGATAGGTACCATCCTGAATACCCTGCAGAATCTTCTCATCAAAGCCCACACCGTTGTCCTGTATTTCTACACAAAGTCGTTCATCCTCTGCCTGGATGCATTTGTGAATTCCGATCTGAATGAAAATTCCCGCTTCCTTTTCTCCGTATTTAATGGAATTTTCCACAAAGGTCTGAATCATAAGGGGTGGAACTTCCACTTCTTCGATTTCGCAATCCCGTTCAATCCGATAACCAAAAGTTTGTCCATATACTTTCTGGGTAATCTGCAGGTAGCTCTCCGTCAGTTCCAGCTCCTTCTTAAGTGGAAGGAAACCGGAATTACATCCCAGCAATAACCTGAGATATTCCGAAATGTTCACACACATTTCCTGGACATTTTCTTTCTGATTCAGCTGTGCCATGCTGTAAATCACATTGAGACAATTAAGAAAAAAGTGAGGCCGTATCTGCTGCTGTGCAAATCCAAGCTCTGCCTTCTGAATCTGAATCTGCTGTCGGTACTGTTTCAGCTGGAGATTCTGTACTTCTTCGGAAAGATGATTCAATAATTCTGCCGCTTTATCTAACTCCACTGCCTGTTCTGAAATTTCAAAGGCCTGTTTCCCATCCCCATCCACAATCTGATTGTAAAACTGCAGAATGGGCTGTAAAATCCGATTTTTCACATAGACAGCAAACAAGAGAACAGCAATCAGCACTGCAAGTGCCATCACTACGATGACTACCTGTAGCAAATTTCCATTCTCATACCAGTTCTGACGAATGCTGAAGCCCAGTTCCACCTCACTCTGCATCTCGTTCACAGAAAATGTATAGGATACAAGGCCTTTCGATACTTCATCCTCCCGTGACTGTATTTTTCCTTCCCGGTTTTCCAGTGCCTGCAACACAATTCCATCCTTATCCCGAAGTTCCACACTATAAAAGGAAGCGAAATCCTGTTCCACAATATCCTGCACATAATCCTGCAGGCAAAGCCATGCCCCAATATAAATATTCCGATAGTGAAAGGCGGTACACAAATACTGATTATCACTCACATACCATTGACCACTCTTTGATACCGTAAGCTCACCGCTGTCAATCTGCTCTTGTAACTGACGGTAAAACTCCATCCTGCTTGCATAGTCATTTTTACCGTAATTCACCAGAGAATCGGATTTCGTATCATAGACCCAGATAGAATATTGTGTTCCATAGACATTGGCAACACTGTTTAAACGGTTTAAGACCCGCATCTTTTCAAGATTATGATGAATAAGTGCTTGTTCCGGCGTATCCTGCGCATCTCTTTCCGACAAACGTTGAATATTACTGTCACTCATTGCCAGATATTGCAATTCCTGGTTCAACTGGGAAAAAGTGTTATTGTAAATCTCCACATATTTGCGAATAGCATTCTCGCTGCTTTGAAAGGCATTATTTCGATAATTACTGACCAACACCTGCCCCAACAGCAGTCCTATGATAGAAATACCAATCAACAAACAAATCAGAAGCTGTATTGCTTTTGTAAATACCGGTTTTCTCTTCTTCATACAAACTTACTCCACCAGACTTTTCCTCTTTTTCCAACGCCCTGATAAAAAATAAATGGTGGAAGGAATCGTACTTCCATAGCTTGCCATTCCATAACCCAGTACAAATCCAAAAAGCCCGGTTTCGAGAACAACACCAAACAAATAACTGAACACGATTCGCAGGACGAAGCCATCCAGAATTCCAAGTACCATGCTCAGTTTCGCATAGCCAATTCCCTGTACAAAGCCATTACTGCCACGCATCAGAGCCATGGACGGGAAGCTCCATACAATGGCATAGACAAAAACAGGCGCCAGTTCAATCACGTTGGCATCATCGGTAAAAAGTCCAAACATTTGTCTGTTAAAAATCAGGTAGACGATCGTAAACAGCAAATAAAAAACCGCACTGTAACCCCATGCCCAGTAAACCAGCTTTTTCACACGCTCCGGCTTCTTCGCCGCAAGATTCTGTCCAACCATGGGAGAAAGTGCCAGCATGATACCCTGTGATACTTTATTGATGATATCATCCAACTTACAGCCCACACCAAAGGTCGCAGAAGCATAGACGCCAAGACCATTGATCATACGATTGACAAACATCATGGAAATATTGATGGCACAGCTGGAAATGGCAAAGGGAATCGCCAGTTCCGTGAGTGGCACCAGAATTTCTTTCTGAATATGAAAATCCTCTCTTCGGAATTCCAAATCATAACGTGCACGATTCCGATAAAGATAAAACAATGCACAGAGAAAAGAAAGTGCCTGTCCGATAATGGTTGCCAGTGCTGCTCCGGGAACACCCCATTGCAATGCTCCCGTAAAAACCAAATCCAGTACGAGATTCACCACCGATGCAAGCATGATGAAAAGAAAAGGATGCCGGGAGTCTCCCAGTCCACGGAAAACCGCTGACACCATATTATATCCAAAGGAAAAAATCAGACCAATCCCACACACAACCAAATAGCCGGAAGCCATTTCATAGGACTCCGGTGGTGTGTTCAGCAAATGCAGCAGCTGATTTCCAAAGATTAAAATAACAGCACTTAATGCAATGCCCATCATAATCAAGACAGAGAACATGGTTCCTACCGTCTTTGAGATCACGTCTTTTTTATCAGCTCCCACCAGCTGTGCGATGTAAACCTGTCCGCCTGTGGACAATCCCATGCATAGCATCGTGGCAAAGGTGAAAATCTGGCTTGCAGTGGATACGGCTGATAGACCATAGCTTCCCACATATTTTCCGACTACCATCATGTCCACCAGTGAATATAAAACCTGCATGGCATTGGAAGCCATAAAAGGCAATGCAAATAGAATCAGTTGTTTGGGAATACATCCTTCCGTATAATTTCTGACTTCCTTTTTCTGCCTTTTCTCTGCCGTACCCATCAAACCACTCCTGCTCTTCTTTAAATAAAACTTCCGTTAATCTTTAATTCCCGACATAAATCCAATATTTCATCATCTACATTTTCGCGCAAAACCGGAGACTTGTCAAAAAACATTGTTTTCTCATGACCTTCCTTACAAGGCTCCCATTCCGGAAGCAATGGGCTGGCAGGTCTGCCTGTACGGGCAAACTCCATAAATGCACCTGACATCTGTTCACACAACCTGTCCGATACCTCTTCGATATTTACGATTGGGGTTTTGTCCAAATTATGGAAAAAATAGGGAATATCACTGCAATGCCATGCCGGTGTTCCACCAAAAGCCGGGAAATCCAGGTCAAAAAGATATAACCAGGTATCGGCGCATCCCTGTTTTACCCGTTCTCTTGCCCACTTTTTCGACTCATAGCGAAAGGCTCCGCCGTCTATCGCAAATAAGTCTGCCAGCACCTTTTCGGGATATGCTTTCCGGAAAGCAGCAACTAAAGCCGTTCCTTTTTCCTCGCCGTATTTTTCTACGATGATTTCCTGAATTTTTTCATCCGGCACATGCTCCTTACGATAGGATGAACTGTAAAACTCTGAAAAGACAGAGCCAATGATAACCGGAATGGTCTTAGCATGCTCTGTAAAACCAACTTTCATCGGATCTCCCACATAATCCACATTGGCATGAGGTCCAAAGAAAGGAATACCTCGGTCTGTGATCAATGCACCGTAGGCTTCCAGATATGCTTCTACCAGTTTCTCGTAGGGAATGGTCTGCAGACGATCAATCTCTTCTTCTGCAATTTCCAGATTTGCCATTGTCCGACGGATGACCGGTTTCATATCTACGGTATGATCCGTCAAAACTTCTCCCAGAGTACCACTCATGATCATTGCTTTATGAAACAGACCGTCTGCCTGAGGCATCTGCATCAGACTGATGACCTTTCCACCACCGCCTGACTGTCCGAAAATCGTCACATTATCCGGGTCGCCACCGAATCCGGCAATATTGCGGTGAATCCATTGCAGTGCTGCTACCAGATCCAAATTTCCTGCATTGCAGGATCTCTCATATTTGTCGTCAAATCCTCGCAAATCCAGATAACCCAGTACATTGAGACGGTGATTCACAGTGACAATAACCGCCGGTCCGTACCCTGCCAGACTCTCGCCATCATAAGCATACTGTTCAATGGAAGAGCCTGCAAAGAATCCACCCCCATGAAACCATACGATAACCGGCAGCCGATTCTCTGCCTGCAAAGACGGAGTCCAGATATTCAGGTTCTGGCAATTCTCATCCGGGAACCACACCCGATGAGGACTCATAACATCCCCGTCCGCCCGATCCGGAAACATCAGAGGACAGACGGAACCATAATGAAGTGCATCTCGGACACCCTCAAAGGAGTCTGGCTCTTCCGGCGGGCAGAAACGCTCTGCTTTTGCATAGGGAATCCCACGAAACTGATAAATGTCACGGAATTGATAACCTCTGTATTTACCCTGTTCGGTTGCAACAACAGTATCTTCTGTAGTGCATTGAAAATTCATGGCTAAGTCTCCTTGTTTTTTTAGATTTTTCTCTTACCGAGTTTACTGAAAGAATCGGTTCTGGGAAGCCAGTCTAAAAACTGCTCTACTAACATATCCCACAATCTCCACTCATGCTGATAGCCTTTCACCGGAACCCAGGTTACATTCTCTCCGCATGCACGTAACTGCTCCACTGTTTTTTCACAGCCTTCAAACAAAGGATCTGCATCGCCGCAGCCCATGAAGATATCCATTCCTTTGACGCCGTTTTCCTGCAGCTTCTGAATCAGATACTGGGGATGATACTCCGGATCCCACCGATCCTGTTCGGTAGGCGGCAGGGAGGCACCGGCTGAGAAAGCACCGATAGCACGATATTTCTCCGGATGTCCGAGACCATGTACATAAGTTCCCAGCGCTCCCATGGAAAGTCCTGCCAGATAAGTGTCTTCTACACGATGAGAAACCGGAAACATTCCTTTGATAAAATCAGGCAATTCCTCCTCAATGAAATCATAGAACATATCTCCCATAAAGGCATTGTCTCCATGATTTACATAAAGTTTGTTTTCACCGGAAATCATAACCACGGCAATATTACGTTCTTCTGCATACAACTCAATATTAGTATAAGCATTCCAGGTTGCGTGATCGTTTCCTACACCATGAAGCAGATACAGTACCGGATACTTCTCTTCCTTTTGATGTTTCGGAATCACTCCCTTGATATTTCCGTCCCCACAGGACTCCGGAAAGGTGACAGAGGGAATCACCACGGTAATATCAATTGCTCTTTTTAAGGTATAAGATATAAAATTACAGGTAAATTTTGCCATTCTTGTTCTCCTTCTTCTTCTTTTATTTATGCTTCATCAGGATAAATAACACTATGTCGGATGGGCAGCCATTCTTTCAGAGCCAGACGCAGACTTTCATCCCACAGATCCCATTCATGTCCCAGACCTTTCACTACTTCCAGTTTCGTCTCATACCCCCATGTACGCAGCTCCTTCTCGGCCAGCTGTACACGATACAAGGCATGGTCACAGTCACCTACCCGGAAGAAAAGCTGGGGGAGTTTTTTCCCTTCCTCCACATTTCTTCTGGCGATTTCATACACATCGTTCACCGTACCCTTCACCCATTCCGGATCCTCAAAAAGATCTCCCTTGGCGGAAAAAGGCGGTTTAGATAGCTTGGCATTAAAATTGAAAACACCGTCTTTTGTGGGAACAAAGGTAGGAACGCCGGGTCGGAAGGTTGCTCCGGACATCAACAATGCTGCTGCAAACCGCTCCGGATAATTGATGGCGATTTTCATAGCACCGTGTGCACCCATGGAAAGACCACCGATAAAGGTATCCTCACGCCTGGTAGAAATAGGGAAGTAAGCTTCGCACATCTTCGGCAGTTCGTCTACCAGATAAGAATAGAAGTTTGCATAGCCTGGATCATCCGTATAGCAGGCATTATAATCACAGGGCATAACCACCGCGATCTTGTTTTCATCCGCATAGCGCACAATATTAGTAAAATTAATGTAATCACTGTCATCACCACTTCCGCCATGCAACAGGTACAGCACTTGAAATTTCATACCCGGTACATAAACATCCTTACGACCGTTATACATATCTGCGAAACTGAAGGAGGGCAGACATACAGAAACATTTGTCTGCATGCCAAGCTCCTTCGACAAAAAATTCATTTTAATTACAGCCATGTTAAATCCTCCTATTTGTTTTGCTTGTTTTTATCCTTTAACTGATCCCAGTGCAATTCCTTCTGCAAAATATTTCTGCAGGAAGGGATAAATGATGAGAATAGGCAGCAATGCCACAAACGCAATCGCCATACGGATAGAAATCTGAGGAACGGTCATTGCCGTACCAGCGGCTGCAGCAACAGAATTTGCCTGAATTGCCTGAATATCCTGTATCATTTTATTTAATAATAACTGCACAATATAAAGCTTCGGATCTGTTAAATAGTACAAACCGTTTGTCCAGTCATTCCAATAAGCCAATCCGGCGAAGAGACCCATAGTCACCAGTATCGGTTTACTCAATGGCAGTGCGACATTCAGGAAACATACCCGATGTCCCCCACCATCAATCTGTGCTGCTTCATAGAGGGCACTGGGCACTGATGTCATCATATACGTACGAATCAGAATGACATTCATCGGGCTCAACAGCAGGTTCGGAACCAACAGGGCAAAAATTGTATTTTTAATATGAAATGTAGATGTCCACATAATATATGCAGGAACCAGTCCACCACTGAAAATCATTGTAAAGAAGATAAAGAAATTAATAGCTCTTCTGAAAAGCAATTTCGTGTTGGATAAAGCATATGCCATCATGGCAGACAGCAGCACATTGATCACGGTTCCAATCGCTGTAACCACAATCGTCATTCCGTAAGCACGAAGTACCGTACCCTTATTCTGCCAGATGTACCGATAACCCTCTAAGCTAAACTCCGATGGAAAGAAGGAATAGCCATTAGCAATTAGTGATTTTTCTGAGGATATGGATGAAATAAACAACAGAATCAGGGGCACAACTATTGTCAGTGTCACAAGGATCAGTATCACATTGATGACTGCCTGATACACACGCATTTTTTTTGATTTAACCATTCTTTTAACCCGCCTTTCTGTTTAGAAGATTGCATTTTCCTTGCTTATTTTACTTACAATAGCATTGCTCGCCACCACCAGTACAAATCCTACAATAGACTGGAACACGCTAGCGGCAGAGGAATGGTCAAATCCACCGGTGGAAGTCATCGCACGATAAACATACGTATCCAATGTATTGGTTACACTGTACAGTGCACCGGAGTTCTGGGGAACCTGATAAAACAGACCAAAATCGGAATTGAAAATATGTCCTACACTTAAAAGCAGCATGGTTGTAATGGCCGGTACCAGTTCCGGTAAAGTCACATAACGGATTCGCTGCCAGATGGATGCACCATCCAGACTTGCTGCCTCATACAAAGAAGGATCAATTCCGGCAATTCCGGCGATATAGATCATGGTTCCATATCCCACACCCTTCCACAGATGCACCAGGCACAAAATAAATGGCCAATATTTCGGAGTCGCATACCACTGGATATCTTCCCGTCCAAGCTGACGCAGCAGGGAGTTCAACATGCCGTTTTCCGTGGAAAGAAACGCATAAACGATATAACTGACAATGACAATGGAAATCAGAAACGGCAGTAAAATTGCACTCTGATAGACTTTCTTGGCATATTTATTCTTGATATCTGTAATCATAATCGCCAGTATGACGCCAAACACCATATCCAGGATAATGAATGCCACATTATACAAAAGTGTATTTCGGATGAGAATGGAAGCATCCTTTTGAAAGAGATACTTAAAATTGCTCAATCCAACCCATTTACTTCCCCAGATTCCCAATCTTGCCGAATATTTTTTGAAAGCAACTACGATTCCTGCCATGGGAATGTAGTTATTGATAAAAATATAGATGAGTCCTGGCAAAAGCATCAGATATAAGGGAAATGAATATCTGAGTCTTTTTTTCAGAGTCTCCTTTTTTGTCATAATCAAACCTCCTGAATTTCATCCATGGTTTTGTCTTCTGCATTACCATTGATTGGATGATAAATTCTTTTTAGTACATGCAGGATATGCATGGAACATTGCTGTAAATCACCCCTGCAGATTCCGTGGAATCCTTCATATCTTCCCCGGTACAGAATTGCTGTTCCGTCCTGATCAACCGATGCATATTCTGTAGTCAAAGGTGCTGTTCTCACCGGAACATCCTCACCTCTGTGACGAAGAAATTCCAGCTTATCTGTAGCTTTCATCCAGATTGGCTGCTCGTCTGCATAAATCTGTCCATCCTGTACTTTTGCAAGATGTCCTTCGCCCAGTGTTGCTCTCACTACCTGATCTCCGTTTATATCCGGTACGAAAGAATTCCAGTGTGTTTCCAAAAAAGGAAACTGTTCAAAGACTTTGGTAAACAGAACCTGTCCTCTTTCATCAAACTGCGGTTCTATTTTTTTCAGGGCAAGCAGAATCTGTCTCACCTTACTCTTGCCTCCCGGCATGATCAAATCGTTACCCGCATGCATGGATTTGTCCGCACTGCTGCTGCCTCCGTTCCAGTCCGTCATA